>Ga0310696_10007915_pt1 | contig 12436 bp, 6 predicted proteins | sample AusTroGonzalo_MG_4_FD_203885 | JGI IMG/M metagenome (GOLD analysis project Ga0310696, IMG submission 203885) | Bovine rumen microbial communities from tropical cattle in Woodstock, Queensland, Australia - Gonzalo_02 (v2) (version 2) | ecosystem: Host-associated > Mammals > Digestive system >... | reverse complement strand
GGCAGCCTCTCGTAACCTGTCTTCGCGAGTATGTCGATAAGCTCCTTGTATGCGGTGGCATTGCCTTGTGCACGGAGCGTCGCCGCCGCGCCGTCGGGAAGAGAGGCTTCTACGGGGAGCGCGGCGAAAGGGGCAACGATGATGCATGGATATGGCTTTATGCTCCATGCGCGAAGTGCGGCAATCGTCTTTATCCTGAGGCCGAGCGCGGACTTGTCGCCGCAGACCGGCGGAGGAAACTCGAGAACGCGGATTTCGTTTTCGCCGGCGACGGTCTTGAGATCGGCGACGAGCCTGTCGGATTCCGGCATCCCTGGAACTACGGCGAGGGCGACGCGCCCGTCCGCGAGAGTCGCCGCGAGAAAGGCATCTGCCGCGCCGGTAAGAGACGGAACGGACACGCTCCCGCCGGATTTGCCCCCGGGGGGTGTAAACAGCGATGCGAAAGCCTTTAGCGCATCTTTCATTGCTTGCGGAGTATTATACCATATATCCGTTGCATTATGTGAGGACGTCTTGCGCCAGCATGGCAAATCTGATATACTTCAAGACCAAGAAAGGAATATGCTAAAATGGCTATACCGAAGAAATGCAAGGTTTCGGTGCTAGAGGCACCGAAGAAGATGGTTCTCAAGGAAGTCGCGATTCCCGCGCTCGGGCCGGACGAGATACTCGTCAAGGTCGAGGGCTGCGGCGTCTGCGGCACCGACGTTCACGAATACAAGGGCGATCCCTTCAAGATCTGTCCCGTCCAGCTCGGGCACGAGGGCACGGGCGAAGTCGTCGCGCTCGGCAAGAACGTGAAGACTGACTTCACGGGCAAGCCGCTCAAGGTCGGCGACAAGATCGTGACGGGCCTGAAGCCGTGTGGCAAGTGCGACACGTGCAAGTTCCATCCTGAGATTCAGGAGCTTTGCAACGGCGGCGAGATATTCGGCCTCCTGCCTGGTCCGAAGCACTACCTGAACGGCTGGTTCGGCGAGTACATGAAGGTCAACAAGGGCGGCGTCGTATTCAACGTCTCCGACATGGATCGCGACCTCCGCATCCTCATCGAACCTGCGGCGGTGATCGTCCATGCTGTCGAGCAGGCGAAGCAGATATTCAACTTCCAGTTCAACAGCTACGTCCTCGTGCAGGGCTGCGGTCCGATCGGGCTTCTCCTGCTCGCGATGGTGCGTTGCATGGGAGTCAGGAACATCATTGCGTGCGATGGCGACGAGAAGCGTCTCGCGTTCGCGAAGAAGCTCGGCGCGAAATTCACCGTGAATGGCTTGAAGCCCGGCGCGATCGAGAAGGTGAAGGAGATCACGGGCGGCGAAGGCGCCGAGATGGTCTTCCAGTGCACTGGCTCGCCCAAGGCTGCGTCCGTCGCGTGGAAGTATGTCCGCCGCGGCGGCTCGTTCTGCGAGCTCGGCTTCTTCACGAACAACGGCGACACTACGTACAGCCCGCACCTCGACATGTGCAACAAGCAGGTCAAGGCGTGCGGTTCTTGGACGTATCAGGCGAAGGACTGGGTGCAGGCGTTTGACTTCCTCAAGGAGGCCAAGGATCGCAAGCTTCCGATCACGAAGCTCATCACCCACAAGTATCCGCTCGACAAGATGAACGAGGCGATGGAGATGAACATCTCCATGAAGGGCCTCAAGATCGCGTACGTCGCCAAGTAACGGCGACATTGCGCATCGAGATACGCCTCAGCGCCGTCGGTGGTTTCACCGACATCGCTGAGGCGGTTTCATTTGTTCTTGTCAGAACTGCGGCGACAGAGCGACTCCATTGTCGTTCCGCGGGTTGTGGCGCGGAACTCGCGCAGCGAGACTCCGAACTTGTTTCGGAAGCGGTGCGAGAGAGAGTTCGCGTTGCGGAAGCCGCATTCCGCGGCGATTACGGCGATTGGACGGCGTGTCGAGGCCAAAAGCCTCTTCAGCTTTTCCATGCGCACCGACTCGATCGCCGCCCGAATTGTCTCTCCAGTTGTCGCGCGGTAGCGGATTTCCGCGAGCGTCTGCGATACCTTCAGGTGGTCCACCACGTCCTTTACCCGGATACCCTGCGATGCATTTGCGCTGATGAAGCGCTTCGCCCTGTCGACAAGCATCGCCGATGGGGTTCGCTGATGGGTAGACTCCCTTTCCACGACCGTCTTAGGCGGCACTGACATGAGCTTGCGCCGCCCTCGGCCCTTGCCGTCTATCAGCCGCTCGAGTTCCTCTGCGGCGCGGCGCCCCATCTCGACGTGTCCGGGCAGAATGCTCGAAAGAGGCGGCGACTGGTGGGTGCACAGGAATTCGTCGTTGTCCACGCCAAGAAGCGCCACGGCGTCCGGCACGTTCACATGCGCCTGCTCGCAGGCGGCCATCACCTGCACGGCCCGCCAGTCCGCGCCAGCCATCACTGCCGCGGGCTTTGGCAGCGCGGCAATCCATTTTGCGAGAGCGTCGATGTCCTCGTCGGACCCTGTCGCCGACGAGGCGGGAAACGTCCTTACGGTTGCGCCGGGCGAAGAGGCGGCGATCCTAGTGCGGAACCCGTTGGCGCGCTCCTCCATCCAGTACGCCTCGTCGTACGTAAGCACGAAGCCGAACGAGTTGAACTTGCCGAGGTTCAGGAAGTAGTCCGCGCCCATCGACCCGATGCTGGCATTGTCGTTTAGGATGAACGCCGTTTTTCCCTTGCGCGACTTGAGGAGGGGCGTCGTGAATCCTATGACCGCCACGGGAAGGGGCGTATTTGCCAGCATGTCCATTAGCTCTGGCGATTCCTGTTTAGTGATAAACACGCCGGCTGCGTTTTCCTCTTCGGCGGCACGCAACTTGTCGGGCGTCAGTGGGTTTTCCTCGGGCTGCATAAGGCGAAGCGTCCAGTCGGACGACGTTTCCAGATAGCGGAACACGCCCGACATTATGTCGCGGCCGGACGCCCGTAGAAGGGAGATGGATATGACCACCTTCTTTGGCGATATGTTTTCCGTTGGCTTTCCCATGGGGTGAATTATAACATATTAATAGTTATCCGTGTTTGAGAAAATACATAAATCATTTGTGGATAAAGTCAACTTGTCGCAATGGCGTTATGGTATAATTTCTAGTGCATGACTATGGGTACTCTCATATTTCGCGTCAGGAAGGGCATAATGGCGACGGTTTTCGTCGCTATTGGCATTGCCTTCCATGGATGTTGCAGGCTTGACGATTCAAAGGGAATCGTGATTTTTGCCGATGGCGAGTACAAGGCCGACATCGTGCTGCCTGCCAACCCCAACGGCGTGGAGAAGTTTGCAGTTGAGGAACTTGCGTACCATTTCAAGAAGGCGTTCGGCAAGGAACCCGAGGTCGTAGGCGAAGATGTGCTTGATCTTGGTCGCAATCGGTTCCACATCTACGTCGGCGCGACAAGGGCCGCGGCTGCGGCTGGGCTGCCGGTGGGGCAGCTTGCGGACGAGGAGCATGTCGTAAAGACTGCCGGAAACGGACTTTACCTCCTTGGCGGCGACGCCGATACGACATACGACGAGGCCGTGGCGGTGCGCAAGACCGCGATGCGCGGAACGTTGTATGCGGCGTACAACTTTCTTGAAAGCGAGATGGGCGTCAAATGGCTGTGGCCCGGCAAGACGGGCGAGGTCGTGCCGAAGCGCACGTCGCTAACGGTCGGCGAACTTGACCACCGCGCACAGGAGCCGCTTGAGTTCCGCCAGTTCATCTTCGGACAGTGCCGCAAGCTCAAGACCGGGTGGTCTAACGACGCGGTTGCCGAGCAGTTTTTCCGCGACGAGGAGCGCTTTCTCCTGCGTCAGCGCCATGGCAAGCGCCGGGCATTCAATCATGGGCACAGTTTCACGAAGTGGTGGGACTCGTACCACGAGAAGCATCCAGAATACTTCAACCTGTTGCCGAACGGCAAGCGCATGCCGCAGCGAGCGCCGGAGCTGTGCACTATCTGCGTGTCGGAGCCGGGCGTGAAGATGCAGCGCGTCGCAGACTGGTGCAAGTGGTGGGAGGGCGAGTCCAAGCGGCGACACCCGCTTCTTCCGTGGGTGAACTGCTGCGAGAACGACGCCGCCGGCCTCTGTGTCTGCGAACGCTGCCGCTCGTGGGACGGCCCGGATCCGCGCTTTGCGAAGAGTCCGTATTGGAACGGCAGTCTTGCGTCGGTCTTTGACGAGAAGTGCATGGGCCGCAAGTTCATGAGCGAGGTTGGCCTTTCCGACGGCGCGCGCTGGGTGCTGTACCCGACGTATCCTTCCAACGAACTTGCCGCGTCGCTTTCCGACCGCTACGTGCGATTCTACAACGAGGTGGCGACCGAGGCGAAGAAGCACAACCCAGATGCCAAGACGATTGGCTACGCCTACGCGAACTACATCGAGCCGCCGATGAAGACGCGCGTCGGGCCTGATACGATGATAATCTTCGTGCCTCGCAGCTACTTCCCCTACGACAAGATCGAGTCGGACGCGTTCCGCAGGCAGTGGAGCGGCTGGCGCCGGATGGGCGCGACGCGCATGGTGTACCGTCCCAACTACATGCTTGCCGGCGGCAACCACCCAATCGACATGGCGCGGCTCGTCCTTGACGACTTCGCCTACGCCTACACTAACGGAATGTTCGCCGCGTACCACGACGAGCTTACCGGCGCGTATTCCGCCCAGGCGATGTTCCTCTACGCGATGGTGCGCTCGTTGCGCGACCCGCTGCGCGGCTACGAAAAGGCGCGAGAGGACATGCTCGCCGGCTTCGGCAGCGCGGCGAAATGCGTCAACGGCTACTTCGACCTCGTGGAGCGCCACACGACGAAGTGGACTCTTGACGCCTACCGCGAGATTGCGATGAAGAACGTCACCGACAACTACCTTGGCGGCTCGTTCCGCAACCCCAACGCAGTCCTGGGCGACTACTTTGACGAGCACTTCTTCATTGAAGGCTATCGTCTGCTTGACGAGGCGAAGGATGCTGCGTCAGGCGACGACGACGTAGTTGCAAGAATCGGATTCCTGCGCAAGGGACTGCGCGACACGGAGCTGGGACGGCTCTGCCGCATCGCGCAGAAGGCGAGCGACGCAGCGCCGGAAGACGCGGCGAAGAAGGCGGCCTACGACGTGGCATTCAGGGCTCTCGTCGACTACCGCCACTCGGTCGAGGCGGACTGCGTGTGCAACTACAGCCGCCATGCGCATTGGGAGCGACAGTACGTCGGGTGGCCGCATGAGGTTCGCGGCGCAAAGCCAAAGACGCCCACCGGGAAGAAGAAACCCTTTGGCTGGAACGAAGGAGAATAAAGAAAGGAGAATAAAGAATGATGAAAATGAACGCAATTGCAGGACTGGTGCTGGCCGCCGCGACGTCTGCTGTAGCCGGAACCTCTGATCCAATTGTCCGCAATGCGGGCTTCGAGGCGTCAAGCAAGGGCAGGCCCGTCGCCTGGTCGCTACCTCCCTACTATTCGCTTGCGCCCGGCATGGGCCGGAACGGCACGGCGGCGATAGCGTATTCGTTTGTCACCAACCGCCAGATGATCGCTCCCGTTGCGCAGAACATTGAACTAGCGCCGTCGGAGGCGTACCGTGTCTCATGCTGGATTCGCACGGAGGATGTGAAACCGCCTAAAGGCGAAATGGGTGTGAGGATCGGGCTTGAATGGAAGGATGGCGACGGAAGGTGCGACGGCGCATATTCCAAGCGGCTTGTCGGGACACACGACTGGACGCATGTGACGATCATCACTCCGAAAATGCCGCACGATCTGAAATACTGCCGAGTACAGGTATATGTCGGCTACGGAAAGACCCCAGGCAAGGCGTGGTTCGACGACGTCTGGATTGAGAAAATAGAGGCGAAACCAATCAGCGGACTTTACTGCGGAGCATACCGCGGCAAGTGTTGGGGAGACGAACCTGTCCAGTTCGCCGCAATGCTCGACATCGCCGCGCCCATGATTTCCAACAACGTCGCCAATGTGTCGTTGCGTTACCGCGACAAGTCCGGGGCGGCGCACACCATTTCGCCGATTCGTCTTTCGACCGACAGGGCCGAATTCTCGCTTTGCGCGTCGGAACTCGAAATGGGCGCCCAATCGGTCGTCTGCTCCGTGACCACGAATGGGGCTCCGGCAGGAGAATCCTCGTGCCGGATCGTGCGCGTGCAGTCCGACCCTGGCTGGCGCGTCCGCTTCGACCGGTACGGCCGCACCCTTGTGGACGGCAGACCGTTCTTCCCGCTTGGAATGTTCATGGGCAAGGTCACGGATAATGAACTGGCCGTCTACTGCGAGGGCCCGTTCAACTGCTTGATGCCATATCAGGAACCGTCGCGCGAGATGCTGGATCTTTGCGAGAGCAAGGGCTTGAAGGTGATATATCCGCTGAAGGAGGTCTATTCCCACACCAAGTGGGCCAAGGAGCGCGGGATAACCACCGAGGCGAAGGAGAATGAATACGTGGCGTCTCGTGTCGGTGAGTTCAAGTCGCACAAAGCCATTCTTGCATGGTATCTCTGCGACGAGCTGGGGCCGGACCACGCCGCGGCGCTTGGCAGGCGCCGAGCGCTTTTCGAGAATCTCGATCCCGACCATCCCACCTGGAACTGCCTAATGCAAGTCAACCAGCTCTCGCTCTACATGGATTCCATAGACTGCATAGGGACGGACCCGTATCCGGTTGCGCAGGGGGCGATTTCGCGGGCGGCGGACTGGACGATGATGACGAAGCGGAACACGGCGGGCTTGCGGCCGATATGGATGGTTCCGCAGGCGTTTTCATGGACCTGGTTCTCGCTTGGGCGCGAGGACGACAGGATGCCCACGGAGGACGAGATGCGCGCAATGTCATGGCAGATGATCGCCTGCGGCGCCAACGGCCTCATCTACTACGCCTTCCACCAGATGCGTCTGAATTGCGGCGAAGATTTCCCGCGCGACTGGGCCGCCGTCAAGATCGTCGCCTCCGAGGTGGCGCGCCATGCGGACGTGCTCATGTCCGAGCCGGGGCCGGCCTTCAAGTCAGACGTACACGAGAGTTTCCTTCCCGTCCGCACCTGGCAGCGCGGCGGAGAGGCGTTTGTGCTGGCTGTAAATGCGACGCCGAAGAGGGCTGCCGCGAAAGTGGTCGTGGACGGCTCGTGGAAGACTTGCTCACCGATGTTCGGCACGTCCGCGAATCTCCAGGACGGCAACTCTCTTGCCTTTGACCTTCCGCCATGGGGCATTTCGCTCTTGCGCCTGATTTTGAAGAAGCCATTCGGATGGAACGAAGGTGAATAGGCGATGCAGATGGGAATGACGAGAGAGCTGGTGCTTGCTGCGACGCTTTCCGCGGCGCTCGCCGGTTTTTGCCATGCGAAGGTTGCGGCTGTCGATTCCCTCGCAGACGACCTTGAGTACCTGAAAGGCAAATGGCGCACTGACGTCACCGACGACGGTACCGGACTTGGCACGGACGGCGTACTCGCCGGATGGCGCGGGATCGTGGCGTCTCGCGGCGACGAGCCTTGGGAGACCACCAAGGCGAAGCTGTTTGCCTTCGGCTGCGACCGCACCGCCATCGGCGTGTCGCCGCACGACTGGTTCCCCGCCTTCGCGCCGTGGTCGTTCCATCGCGGGCATCCGCTTTGGAAGATACTCCCCGCCCGCGCCAGGGAGGTGGATGGCATCCATTCGCCTGGGCTTGAAAAGAAGATCGCCGCAGGCGAGAAGATCGGACGCTGGGTCGTGTGGAAGGACTATTCCCACTGTGCGCCCGACTGGGACTACGTCATCGCGCTCGGCTTTCCCGGAATGCGCGAGAGGCTTCTCGCCAACTGGAAGGACGAGCCATACTACCACTCGCGGCGCATCGCTGCCGACGCGACGCTTCGCCTAGTTGGACGCCTTGCCGAACACGCTCGCCGCGCGAACGAGGCATCGCCAAGCCCGCGCCTTGCCGCCGAGGCCGCCGCGCTCGCGCATCTCTGTGAAGGGGCGCCGCGCACCGCCTACGAGGTGCTGCTGTTCATCTACCTCGAATGGGTGACGGGCGAGAACTTCGACGGATTCCAGGTGCGCACGCTTTCGAACCTCGACCGCATCCTCACGCCGTACTACCGCGCGGACATCGCCGCAGGGCGCACCACCGAGGCCGAGTTCCGCGACCAGCTGCGCCACTTCTGGTGGCAGTGGGGCTCGATCGACAACTACTACGGACAACCCGTCTACTTAGGCGGAACGAAAGCCTACGGCACCACCGAGTACAACGAGGTCTCGCGCATACTTCTCGAGGAACACGACCAACTTGGCCTGCCAACGCCAAAGGTGCACATCAAGACAGGGCCTTCCACGCCGGACTGGGTGTGGCGCAAGACGCTCGACCTCGCCCGCCGCCAGCGCTCCGTCACGTTCTGCGGCGAGGAGCCTATCGCCCGCGCGATCACTGGCCTTGGCTACACGGCGGAACAGGCTCGGACATGCGCCATCTGGGGATGCTACGAGTGGGGAATACGCGACAGCTGCAACGACACGATTCCATCCTACATAAGTGCACTGAAGCCAATTGAGCTGATGCTCGCAGAATGTAAAATGGAGAATGTAAAATGTAAAATTGCGGATTTTGACTCGTTCAAGGTCGCATACCTCAAGATGCTGGAAGATGCCACGCGCGAGGCTCGCGAGTTGGCGTTCGAGACCGAGAAGTGGACGCACGAGATAAACCCGTCAATGCTCTTCTCGCTCTCCGTGGAATATAGCGTCAAGACTGGGCGCGACGCCTACCACGACGGCACTGCGCATGGCAACAACTCGCACCTTCTGCTTGTCGGCCTCGGCTCGGCGGTCGACTCTCTTCTCGCCGTCGAGGACATTGTGTTCAAGGAGCGCGCGCTCACCCTCGCCGAGCTTGGCAAGGCGATGGCGGCCAACTGGAAGGGCCACGAGGAACTGCGCATGAGGATGCTGCGCTCCAAGCGCAAGTGGGGCAACAACGACCCAGAGGCCAATGCGCTCGGGCGTGACATCGCCCGTTGCTTTGCGCGCCAGGCGAACAACATACCCAATTCGCGCGGGGGCCGGTTTGTCGCGGGCGGGCACAGCTCGCGCCGGTTTATTGACTTCGGCAAGCTCACCAGCGCGACGCCCGACGGACGCCTGGCAGGCGAGGAGATGTCGAAGAACCTTTCGCCGGCGCCGGGCGCAGACACCGAAGGCGTCACTGCGCTCGTAAATACCGTCGCCGCGATTAACCCTGGCGACCTTCCGATGGACCTTCCGCTCGACGTGATGCTGCACCCGTCGGCTGTTGCCGGCGACAAGGGCCTCGATGTCATGCGAGTATTGGTGGAGCAGTACCATGCGAGGGGGTTTACGCTTATCCAGTTCAACGTGTTCGACGCCGATACGTTGCGTGACGCCCAGGTGCATCCCGAGAAATACGAGAACCTGCAGGTGCGCGTCTGCGGATGGAACGTCCGCTGGAACGACCTTCCGCGCGAACAGCAGGATGCCTACATCTGCCGCGCGGAAAACATAATGAAGGGTTGGTGAAATGACAAGGTTGCGTTCTATTGTTCTGCTTGGAATTTTTGCGGCGCTGCCAGCTGTCGCGCAGGAGTCGATTCCGCTTGCGCCATTTCCGAATCTGTCGGCGCCGCGAGCCGTGACGCAAGGCCCGCACGACCACTTCCTCGCCAATTACTTCGCCATCAACGCGTGGAGTCCTGACAATAGATATCTGCTTACGCTCGAGACGGACATAAAGGACAAGCTGCCCGATGGCGCGCCGTGTATGCTCGGGCTTGTCGATCTGGAGGACGACAACCGCTTCATTTCCGTAATGGAAACGCGTGCGTGGAACTTCCAGGAGGCGGCGATGGCGCATTGGCTTCCATGCAAGAAGGACACGTTTGTCGTAAACGACTTCCGCGACGGAAAGTTTGTAGCGGTTGTGCGCAACTGGCGGACTGGCAAGGAGCGCGTCTATCCGTTCCCAGTGAGCGCCGTTAGCGAGGACGGTTCGTGGGCGCTATCCATCAACTACGCGCGGCTTTTCCTTACGCGGCCTGACTACGGCTACTACGGCAACGGGCAGAATCCGCGCTGTGGCGAGGTGTTTCCAAATGACGACGGCCTCTGGCGCGTCAATCTCAAGACAGGCGAGGCGAAGCTTATTGTCAGTTGCGCAGACTTGCAGTGGATGGTGCCAAAGGTGGCGTGGGACGGCATGAGCTACATTTGCCACACCGTCATCTCGAAAGACATGAAACGTGTTTATTTCCTCTCGCGGTCTGTTGACCAGTCCATGTCTGGCGTCAAGCACTTCCAGGGCGTCAACTGGCATACGACGGCGTTTACCTGCAAGGCGGACGGCACGGAGATCCGGCGCTGCTTCCCGGACGGTTGGGGCAGTTCGCACTTCAACTGGAAGCCCGCGCTGTCGGAGCGAGATGCGCGCACGATGATTGTCACGTGCAAGTGGCTCGACAAGATCTACACGCACGTTGAGTTCGCCGTCGGCGAGGAGGACTATCCGCGGCAAGTCGGCGGCAAGGAGATGAACTTCGACGGACATTGCATCTACTCGCCGGATGGGAACTTCATCACAAGCGACGGGTATTGGGACGAGAACTTCTACCGCCACTGGAAGATCGTGCGCCTCGCCGACAACGCCGTGAAGGACATTGGCGACTTTTATGTCCCAGAGGCCTACCGCGATGTCTACTGCCGCTGCGACCTTCATCCGCGCTGGCGTCCCGACGGCAGGCAGCTCGCCTTCAACTCCGTACACGAAGGCTCTCGGCAGGTGTACGTAATCGACGCGAATTTCCAGCGCATAAAGGAGGTCGGCGATGACTAGGACGGAAACAGCGGGGATATGTCTGCTTGCAATATTGCTTGTGGCGAGCTGCCATGCGCAGGACGACCAGTGTCCGTCCATGCCCGCGAACCTAGACTTTGAAAAGGGAACCAACAGCTGGTGCCTGCCAAAGGCGCTCTGGCGCGTTGCGGACGGCGAAGGGCGCAATGGCTCGAAGGCGCTTGTCTGGGAGAATTCCGATCCAAAGCGATACCTTTTCCCTCGCCACAAGATTGCGCTGAAGCCCGGAGGCATATATCGCTTTGGCGCGTGGGTGAAGGTCGACGAGCTGAAGAAAGTGAAGCCCCACGTGTCGCTTGACTTCGCCAACGCCGAAGGCAAGTGGATTGGCGCCGACTATGCCAGGGCGACTGACAAGAAGGACTCCGACGGATGGGTGTACTACGAAGGCGTCACGCAGCCGTTGTCCAGCGATACGGTTAGCGGGAACCTCTTTGGCTTCCTTCCGCGCAACGCGACGGGGCGAGTGCGTTTCGACGACTTTTCCTTCGCGCACGAAGGAATGCGCCTGGTGGATGTGGTAGTCTCCTCCGCCTATCGCGACACTGCGGAATCCGGCCCGGTTAAATTCGTCGCGACCCTTTTCCTCGATCCGGCCGAAGTCTCGTCCGGCCTGCTCGCGCCGTCGTTCGTGTTCCGCGGCGCCAACGGCGTGGATGTCGAGATGCCTCCCGACGAATTCGACGCGGAACGCGCCATCGTGACGCTCGATGCCTCGCGTTTCGCCGCCGGCGTACATCCCGTGACCTTCGTGTTGCGGTCGAAGGAGGGCGGACGCGAGCTTGGCCGCGCGTCATGTGCATTCACCCGTGCAAAGGTGCGCCGCCGCGTGTCGTTCGACCGCTTGGGGCGCACTCTTGTGGACGGGAAGCCGTTCTTCCCGCTCGGCATGTACGCACGGGACGTCACGCCGGAGGTCCTTGCGCTCTACACGAACGGCACTCCGTACAACTGCATCATGCCGTACCGCATGCCGTCTGCCGCGATGCTGGACGCCTGCCGCGATGCGGGGCTGATGGTCGTCTGCAGCGTGAAGGATTTCGTGTACGGTGTCAATATCGGGCACGAGAAATTCCGTTCGCGCAAAGATTCGCTTCGCCACATCGCCGGCATGGTGCGGTCTGCGAAGGACCACCCCGCGACGCTGGCATGGTACACGAACGACGAATCGCCGCCGCGGCAGGTTGGCATCCAGCGCGACCTGTGCGCCATGATCCACCGCCTCGACCCAGACCATCCCGTGTGGCATGTGACAGACAAAAAGAACAAGATCACGCCCTTCCTCGGCGCGTATGACGTGATCGGAATGGATCCGTATCCCGTCGGACGGGAAGGCGAGCTGGGCGACATCGGCAAATCCTCCCGATGGGTCAGGGACGTGCAGGAGTGCACGTTCGGCACCGTGCCGGTGTGGCACGTGCCGCAGGCGTTCAACTGGGCGTGGGAGACGCATCGTCCGAGGAGCGAGCTGTACCGCTATCCGACAGCCGAAGAGCTGGTCTCGATGACATGGCAGCCAATCGCCGCCGGAGCCAACGGGCTTGTCTATTACGCCTTCCATCGAATCTGCATGGCGACAAAGGGAGCCGAGCG
>Ga0310696_10007912_pt1 | contig 12437 bp, 5 predicted proteins | sample AusTroGonzalo_MG_4_FD_203885 | JGI IMG/M metagenome (GOLD analysis project Ga0310696, IMG submission 203885) | Bovine rumen microbial communities from tropical cattle in Woodstock, Queensland, Australia - Gonzalo_02 (v2) (version 2) | ecosystem: Host-associated > Mammals > Digestive system >... | reverse complement strand
GTATGAACAGTTGAATTTGTTTGAAGTTGGAAATATCGACAAGTCAAAGAGAGAAATGACTAGAACAATTGACGACTTAAAACGGAAATACGGAAAAGATACAATTCTTAGAGCGTCCGCCCTTCTTGAAGAAAGCACAGCTAAAGAAAGACACAATCAAATTGGAGGACATCATAAATGAGCGATCGCGGAATGAAAAAATGGGCTCCGTTCTCTTCTTTGATTGAACAAGCCACATGCTTAGAGCAAATGAAATATGAAAGAAACAAGATCGATAAACCAATTCTTACTGATGATCAAATCGAAAAGATTAACTATGTCCTTCAGTCATATCAAAAAGGCCAAACAGTAAAAATCAAGTTCTACAACGATGGCTATCTATACTATATAGAAACCCAGATTAAACGGATTGATTTAGAAAATAGACAGCTTATTCTCACAAACGGAAAACTTAAGTTTGAGAATATACTGGATATAGATAATCTTGAGTCATTTTAAAAGGGAGCAAAGCTCCCTTTTTTGATTTTGGTTTGTGATTATTAGTCTGTCCAGGTTCCTTTGTTAACGCAGAAACTTCTCCATGTTTCTAAAGTAGTAACTTCTGAACCATAGAAAGTTTTGGACATTTTACCTGTAACAGGAGCAAATAATGCGAAGCCTGATGCAGATCCGCCACTAACATTTCCGGCGGCAGATCCGTGTTTCTCATAAACAATAAGGTTATTTAACGCAGTTTCAACCGCACTTATCTTATTCATCAGCGTTGAGTTAGAACTAAAGCTACTTGTCTTCATGTATTTCACAAAGTCACCAAGATCGTATAAATCATACTCTTCTCCGAAATGTCCGCATTTCTTAAGAACAGTTGAGAGTGTGCTCCAAGTTGATACTGCAGAATTTAAAGTAGAAGCCATGCTTTCCCAAGCCGTCTCATATGCTGACCAATTTTGTAAGTTAACAAATGATAAAGTTTGATTGTTTGGCTCGCCATAATAGCTTTGGTATTTAGCTTGTGTATCTGTGTAGAAACCGTCAACAACTGCAGTTAAAATTTGTTCAGTTGACTTCTTGGCGAACAAATCATCAACCCATTTATCATAAGACCAACCATAGCCCCATTCTGATTCTTCTGAAGCAATTTGATATTTTGCATACGGAGCATTGAGGCCAGCAAGGTCTTGGAATTGCATAATACAGCAGTCATAGCCAATGAACTCAAATTTATCAGTGTATCCTGCATCAGACATGCCTTCGCTGATACCTTCAATCATTTCTTCAGGATATAAACCGTCGCCATATCCGTCGCTGTCAGTGAATTGATCATCAAAGCATGCGCCTGTGATAGCTCCTCCGTGATCCCAGAAAATTAAACCAACTTTATCTGCTGGATAAGTTTCAAGGCCCCAAGAAATAAAGCTTCTTAGTGTCGCTGGATCACCCATGTTTTGTTTTGCGGTTTGTGAATCCTTCTCATAGTTTTTGCCAGATAAATGGAAACGATTGCATTTATCCTTATTAATAACATTTGAATATGTGCTTGACCATTTGGTTGCACCACCGGCCTGAACAACAACGTTAACATCGTCTGGTTGGCCAGTAACGGAAGCAATTTCTTTTAAATCGCTAGTGGCACATCCGTCATTTTCATCTGCATAGTCTGATTCAAGGTTAGCACCACACATGTAAACAAGAATTGTCCATGCATCTCTTGCTTGTTCTACAACTGTAACAGTACATGTAGATTTTTTGCTGCTATCGCTGACAAGTTGTGCGGTGATATTTGTTGTACCAGTTGTTTTTGGTGTAATAACACCACTGTTTTGATCAACTTCAGCAACAGATGTTGCGCTAGAAGACCATGTAAGTGCTAAACCAGTATTAGCATTAGATGGTGAATATGTAACAGGCAATGTTGAAGTGCCGGTAACGGAAATTTCTTTAGCGGATGGTAAACTCACGCCTGTTGCTGGAACTGGTGTAGATGGAGTTACGGTAATTGTAACGGCTTTATAGTGATATTGACCGCTAGCGGAATTTGTAAACACAATAGATTTTGCGCTACCTGTCCATGTTTTTGAATTACCATTATATGTTCCGACATCGCTTGTTGGGGTTGCAGTTGTTGTGCCACCAAGAGTAAATACAATTTTTGTAATGTCGTCGTAACCTGAAGTTTCAACAGTCAATGTGTTGCTGGCGTATGTACGAACGGATGAGCCAGAATCGTAATATTTTGGAGGGTTGGTACCATCTGCTTTATCGAATGTTAAGGTGAAAGGACTTTGAGTAACGGTTGTAATTTCTTGTTGGTTACTAAATCCTTGATCTGTCAAATCGATTGTATATTCGGTTACTGCCGTAACATTAACTGTACAGGTTGCTTTCTTTGAGCTGTCTGCAGCAGACGCTGCTGTAATAGTTGCAGTACCTTCAGCGACACCATGAACGGTTCCGCCACTTACTGTTGCAACACTTGCGTCACTTGTTGACCAATTGATATTGGTGTTATCAGCATTAGATGGATTAACTGTCGCAGTTAATGTTTCATCAACACCGATACCTAGGCTTAATGTGCTCTTATTTAAAGAAACACTTGATACAACAATTGGGTTAACAGTAACAGTACATGTTGCTTTCTTACTGCTATCAGCGGCTGAGGCTGCTGTAATAGTTGCAGTGCCTGCGCTGACACCTGTAATTGTTCCATTAGAAACTGTAGCAACACCTGTGTTAGAGGAAGACCAAATAATATTTTGATTTGTTGCATTAGAAGGAGCAACAGTTGCAGTTAATGTTTCTGAACCTAAACGTGTAATTGTTACGGATGATTTATTTAATGTTACACCAGTAACAGCGACATTTGTAACAGTAACAGTACAACTTGCTGTTTTGCCTCCGTCTTCGGTTGTAACAGTGATAGTAGCAGTACCTGCTGATTTAGCAGAAACAGTTCCACCGCTTACTGTAGCAACACTTGAATTATTTGTTGACCAAGCAACGTTCTTATTTGTTGCATTGCTTGGAGAAATTGTGGCAGTTAAGGATGATTCTTCTCCTGGATGGAGTGATAATGCTGCAGGGCTTAATGAAATGCCTGTGACATGATATACAGCAGTAACAGTAACTGAACATGTTGCTGTAAATTCTCCATCTTCAGTTGTAACGGTAATTGTTGCTGAGCCAGGATTAACGCCTGAAACAAGACCGGTGTTAGAAACTGTAGCAACGCTACTATTTGATGTACTCCATGAAACGTTTTTGTTTGTTGCGTTTGATGGAGAAACCGTTGCAGTTAATGTTGAGCTTTCTTCGGCACTTATAATAAGTGCACTTGGTGAAAGAGCCACGCCTGTTACTTCAACTGGTCCTAAATTAATTTCACAAGTAATGATGATTTCATAGATACCAGCATTATGAGATGAGTCAGTGTTCTCGATAGCCCAACTTGTTGAATTAATTTCGTATGTCTTCGCTGTTCCGCTATGAGTTGATGAGGTGCTTGTTCCATCAACACCGTTTGCTCCAGAGTAAACTGTATGATTTTCATAAGAACCATACCAGTCAACAGTAATTGTTTTAACAAAGATATCGCTTGTGGATGTTAGCTTGGCACCAGGCAGCATAAGAATTTCTTTATAATATGTATTGTTATAACTATTGCCGGTCCATGAACCAGAAATAACTGTTTCGTTGTCTGAAAGAGTCCATGACTGTGATGGCTGCGTATAAGACGAAGGCGTATTGCTCGAAGAGGTTAAACCTGAATTTAAATAGGTAATTGTCGCGGTTGCTTCAATAGATTGTTGTTCTGATCCGCCGCCGGATTCACCACCACCAGATTCGCCGCCACCGGATTCTCCGCTACCTCCTGATGAAAGCCATGTAATTTCAATACTTGATAGATAAATAGCACCATTGTTTGAGCGAAGACCAACAAAAGTAAAGTTAGCGTTATCGCCAGTGAAACTAACGGTACCTGTTGAAGAAATACTACCTACCTTTGTGCCTGCGTTTCCATACAAATCCGATGCGTCAGAATAAGCAGAATTTGAACCATATATATCTAAGGTATTCGATCCAGAAGCAACGTTAATCTTAACAGAAACAACTTTTCCTCCGCTTCCTGTCGAAACAATTCCAGAACTGTTTTTTGATCTTAATTGAATATTTGCTCCGTTTTTTGCGGTATTTCCAGCATAAATAGCGTCAGTCGATTTTTTTACATTACTAAAATCTAAATATGATGTTGTTGTAGCTTCCAAGTCATCAGCAGTAATAATGTCTGTTACTTCGGTTGGTTCTGGTCTAGCTGAACATGTGTAAACAACAGTAATTGAGTCAATAACTGTTTCACCGCTAGCGACTAATTTGAAGTAATCATAATTTGCATCAACTGCTAAAGCGGTTGCGCTTGTTAAGCTCTTAGCATCTCCGCTAAATGTTGTGCTTTTACTTGAATATAAAGAAAGTGAACCACCACTAAAAGTGACACTTACTGTTTCAATGCCGGTAATTTGTTTTGAGTTGTATAAGTAACCTCCGCTTGCTACTGTGCAGTATTTATTAGAGGTTGTTTTGACATTGTTATATGTGAAATCAATAACGTTTCCTTTGTTAGTGCGTCCGCTTTGGTTAACACCGCTACTATATGAAGAAGAGAACCCTGAACCACCATTAGAGTAGTTAAAGGTTACTGAATAATCATTAGACGCGCTTGAGAATGTTGTTTTATTCTTAGAGGACAAAAGTGTTGCAACGGCAACACCTAACATTGTCACAGAGGATGTTAGTAACACTAACAGTTTTTTCTTTTTGGATACATTACTTTTCATAATATTACCTTCCCATTGAATTACGTTTCTTTTTAATTGCAAGCAAAACAAGTAGTGATGATGTAGAGAATAAGGAAACAACAAGAATAATAGTGATAGAACCATTATTATCGGTGTTATTAATGCTTAATTTTGAAGGAGCGCCTAAATATTCGGCGTTACTTCTACCAATAAAGTTGGTGCATGAAGCATATTTTCTACAAATCTGATCGTATCTTGCCATAGCTTGAGCAGTTACATCAGATGAATCTTTATTTGCTGAATATCCCACTAAAACGAGTTTAGCGGAATCTTGTAATTGAGAATATAAATTAACCTCTAAGTTCATCCATACACCAGATAATGATGATTCTTTATCTCCAGAGGATGAACAAATGGAATTAGTTAAATCTAAGATGTCCTGAGCAAAGTCTGCATAACCATATGTTGCAGATGCTTCCACGACTTGAGGATTTACGAATTGGAAACCATCATCATAGAATGAAGTAAATCCTCTTAAGTTAACGTGGTTATTAACCACCAAAACTTCATTTAACTTGTCATAATCTAAACCAGCATTAGCTTTGATAAAGACAGTTACATCTTTATTGTTTGCTAATGTAACTAAACAGCTCTTATCATCACTGTCGGTTTTAATCTTTGCTGGTGCAGTTTTAACTGTTCCGGATAAGATTGCAAGACGTGATGCAATTCTTTGATCTGATTCGCTACTACCACTTTCATCACCTGTTACAGTGTATGTTGAAAGAGGGGCAATATATTGTGAAATTTGTGAAGATGTTAATTGACTTATTGTGGTGTCATAACTCTTCTTATCAACATAGTTTGCTACCTCATAAAGGTTATGATAAATATTCAAATATCCACCAGTAACAGAAAGACCTGTTTCAAATGGAGTGTAAGAAGAAGGCAAACTTGTTAAACAACCATATACAAGAATAGCGTAATCACCATTGCCTAAATAAAGGTCATAGTATGTTTTTGAGCCAGATGTACGAGCAGTATAGCCCATATATAACCCATAGAAAGTGTTTCCAGTTAATGCACCTTTTTGTTTGCTATATAGTTGTTGAATCGTGTTCTCAAAAGGTGCCTCGGTAACAGTAATAGCTTGAGTTGTTGATTTGCCGCCATAAGTAATTGTCACCGTTGTATTAGATGCGCTTAAACTTGTAGATAAAGACGGAGTAAAACTAAATTCTGATGTGTGTCCAGAATAAGTATATGTATCAGAAGACGAATCCTCATAGGTACGTGTAATCACTAAACCCGCAGGATTAAAGTTGTCTCCTACATAGTAGCTTGTTTTTGTTGGAGCAGTTGATACGCTTATTGATGAAAGTGTTTTTTGAACTTCTGCGACATAGATTGTGTATGTTGTGGTTTTAGTAACTTCGTCCTCTGTATAAGAAAGTGTTATTGTTTTATTTCCGGATGTAGTCATATCTGGGCTAGAAACAGAAGTAGGTAAAACTTCACCGCTTGTGTTATCGCTATAGTTTGCGAGTAAAACACCATCAAACGAGAATGTATCACCGACAGTATAATTTTGAGTCATGCCGGTTGCAGTTATTGAAGAAAGAGTTGCCTCTTCAGTACCGCTGCCACTTTGTTCGGTTGGAGTACCATAGGTAATTGTGTATGAGTGAATATACAATGAATTTGTGGAACCTTCGATAGTTAGTGTTACATCTTCGCCTGATCCAACAATCCTTGCGGAATTGGTTAAGGTTACATTTATATCTCTATTAGTGGTTCCAAATGATGTGTTGTCATACCAAGTATTAAAATTACCGCTTGTATTTGCAATTGGATCTGTTCCAACTGATGCGGTAAATGAACCGGCACCCTTATTTGCATTAGAGTGCATGTTTAATTTAATGCCAGTTATAACTTTTCCGGAATAACCTGAAAGAGTTAAAGTGGCACTATTGCCATCAGTAATTTGTTCTTTTGTTCCGTATGTTTGAGAATAGGACGCAGATGAAGTTGCTGGGGCTGTTCCTGTAGTAGATACCTCTGATGTTGAAGAGACTGTATAAGTTGCAGTTGTTAAGTTTTCTACACCTTCAGCTGTCCCGCCGCTGCTACTTCCGCCACCACCAGAGGCAGTAACTGAAATTGTGACACTTGCGGTAGCATATTTGGTTTCGCCGTTGTCATCATATGAATATGAAACTGTTAAAACAGAAGTTCCGGCAGCGAGTCCTTCAACAGTTACACCATTAGTGTAAGAATCTCTGCCGTAATAAATTGAAGAAGCAACATCATAGTTAGATAATGACCAACTTACTGATGCGTTATAAGCGCCATCAACAAAAGGAAGGAAGTTAACGGTTTCTCCAACGGTGAGACTATAAACTGTGGTATTGGATGAACCAACATTGTATCCATCATCAGTGCGAATACCTGCTGTATGAGCTTCTGTTGGATAGGTTGCATTAGCACAAATTGATTTTGTTGTGCTATTTGTGTTTCCCCAAATCTTACAAGCATATTCAGGGTGATCGATGAATGGGTTTCTGTTGCCTTGTAAATACTCGGCGCCTTCGTTTCTAACCTTTTCTCTATCTAAAACAGGGTAGTTAATGTTCCATTTTAAAAGATCGGATAACTTACCCATTGTGTTACTTGATGTACTATCATCTTCCTTGTCTACAAGAGAAAGGCTTGAACTGGCAACGACACAATAGAAAATAATTCTTGCCGAATCTCCTCTATAGGTTTCATCACCAAAGCTTTCCATTGCTGGATCCCAGCCGCCACTGCTGCTGCATTTTCCTTCAACATAGAAAGAATTTCCACGGGACCCGTTTTCAGCTTTTAATGTTGGGCGAGGCATATGAATATCTGCCTCAACAGCACTTCCACCTCTAGAATTCGGCCAAACGTGTTCTCTATTTAGACCAGATGTTCCGTTATTGCTTTTACCAGAATAGAAAGTGGTAATAGTATTAGAACCATTTCCAGGATCAGTAATATAGTAACCAGTTGATGGATTATTAAGCATTGGCTTGTAGCCAACTGTAGATTGTCTTTTTGATCCATTTAAGCTACGAAGAGCACTTAGTAATGAGTCTCCAGTAGCATCGCCAATACCGTTATAATAAGTTGCAGCGTCACCATTAGTGTATGTCGCAGCTGCTTCTTCTACTGGTTTTTCTACTTTTGTGCCTTTAATAACAAAAACACCTAAACCCATTGCAGTTGCTGCGGTTATGAGTGATAGGTGTTTTAAGAGTTTTTTAAGTTTGTTCATACGTCAACCTTCCTTTTATGAACCCGATTTACGAAGAGACGTATCTATAACTTTTAGTTATGGACGGCATTTCACCGTAATCTATTAATATATAGGAAAAAAATTTTCTTCGTAAGCGAAATTTTATGATTTCTACATTTCATCGCATTTATATTTATCACAAGCGCATTTAGCGCGTACAAAAAAGATGGCCCAGGAAGAACCTAGACCATCTAATTTAGTTAATGTTTCCTACTTATTTCTAGGAAATGCTTCTGGCAATGAATTAATAATATGCGTTGTGTAGTAAATTGCGTGATATTCACTGCCTCTTTGGAAAACAAGCGCGTCTGTACTCATTGTGTAGTTCATTGTACTGAGATATTCGCAGTTAACAATTACAACGTCGCCAGTTTGTGGTTCGAGTTGTGGGGTAAATGTTCCATCTAATTCGTTAAACACATATTGTTTAGAGTCTTCTACTTTTTGATAGATTACATATGGTTCTGAAGATGTGTCGCTACTCCAAAGATACTCTTCGTTTGTGAATGAAGCAATATCAACAACTTCCTCTTTTTCATTGAGTTTAATGTATCTAGTAGTGTCATCTTTTCTAACTCTGTAGTATTCTCCAGAGTAGGATGAGACACTAATTGAATCATTAATTGGTTCGAGCAAGTATTTACCTGTGTGATCGACTAAACCATAAAGGCCGCCAACATTGACAATTCGATGTTTGAGTCCTGGGTTAGCAATATATCCAACTTCTCTTAATTTTGAATCGTAGACTGTACCATCGATTATATAGTTGTCTCCGAACTTTTCTAAGGATGGGAATGGAATACCAGAAACATCTGCCTTAACATCCAGGTTTTTACCAAGAATTAAATTGTGTTGAACTGGGTTAACTGTTTTGTCTTTTTCAATATACTTTGCGTTAGTAACATATGCATAGTTAATTACAGCTTTTTCATCAACGAGAGATCTAATTGAGGCGTTGAATGATTTGAACAATAAGTCTGTTTTAACTGTGCTAACTTTTCCGGTTAAATAGTTAACAGAATATGTCTCTACATTATATTTATGAAGGCCTTCGTTGAAATCGTATTTCTTTTCTCTTTCATGGACTTCGTTTACTATTTGATAATAGTAATAATCACCGAAGTGAAGAAGTCTATTTCCTGAAATTTGTTTTGGAATTGCGAAAGTAGAAATATATTTTTCTTTCTTGGTATTGAAGACCGTATATCTTGTCTCGTTGGCTGTTTCTGCAACTTTAATTTCAACTAATTCTGGATGACCGTATCTTTCTAAGGATTTACCCATTTGTGCATACGGATGTTTTTCTACAAATTCATCAAGTGTTTGAGCTTCAATAAATGAATAGTCGATAGCATATGTTGCATAACCTACTGTAATTCCATCAACATAAATTTGGACTCTGGCACCAACATTATCTCTAAGTTCATTGACAAAAATAGGTTGTAGAGATGGTGCTCCATTGTCACCAGAATAAACTTTATTGCCGTATTCGTCATAAATATAAAGGACTTCTTTCTCGTCTTCTACTTTTACGGCTTCAAAGAATCTAGCAACAAAACCATAGTCGTCTACTTGCTCAACGGTAATAGCAGCGTCTTTCCATTTTTCTACTGGGACGCAAATTTTCTTTGTCGATAAGTCGAAGTATCCCTTTGACCCATCAGTTTTAGTTAAAACTAAGAGGTCATCGTAAGTTCCATCAGGAGCAGGGGTTACATCAGTGCCCAAATCAAGCACCTCCTCTTTTTGACCTTCGAATTCGTACTTTTCATCAAAATGTAAATTGTCAGGGTTCGAGGTTGTTCCATCCATGCCAAAGAAGGCGTTCATGTCGAGGAATTTTTTGTTGAAAATAGATGATTTTTTAAGGCTACCACTACAGCCAGTAACTGCCATTGCGAATGGTAATAATATTAATAATGCACGTTTTTTCATTATTTTATTTCCTTTCCGATTTCCATCTATTTAGAACTCACATAACTTTTAGTTATGTTTGTTGCGGAAGTAATTGCAAAGAAACTTCCGTCTTTTTTATAAATGTTGCCTTTTATGACTAACGTTCCTTCACGAGCGGAAACGCTTGGTATTGTCCAGCTATTATCAGTGGTTCCAGGTTCAACAAGGTCTGAGAAAGAGCCGTCGCGCATATCCCAAACAACTTCTTTTGAAGTTTCAATATTTTGAACAATCATATGGGCATCAGATCCTGTTGCTCCGAATGGTGTGTATTTTTCAAGATCAAGCGAAGCAACCTCTATTGCTTTTTCGTCTTCAACTTTGAAAATCTTGTGGACCTTACTATTAGAAGCATAGTAGTATTCTCCAATTTCAAGTTTTTGGATCATGCCCCATGATGGGTTCACGATATATTTGCCAGTATAATCAACTAAGCCATAACCACCTTCAAGAGCGATACGTGGCGTGTTAACATTGGTCAAATAAGGAAGATATCCAACTTCCTTTAATTTTGAGTCGTAAACAATGTTTTTAACTGTCCAGTATTTATCGCCAAATGGTTTTATATTTTGGAAATCAATACCGCCAAGGTCTGCTACTTCTTTTAAATTCTTATCTAAAATGACACTACGACGAATTGAGGAAAGGGATTTATCTTTTTCAATTTGTCTTGTGTTTGCTAAGAATAAAAGCGATTTATTTCCTTTTTCATCTTTGATTACTACTCTTGTAGGAGATACAGTGGTATTTAGAACAAAGTCAGTTTTAATTTTCTCTTCTTTACCTGTTAAGTAATTAACACGGTATGTTTCGAGACTAACTTTATTTGTACCATCGTAATAAGTGTATGATTTGTCTTCTCTTTCGTGTGGATTTTTCTCTACTTGATAATAGATATAATCACTGAAGGCTATAACACTGAGTGATGCTGGTGTTGAGAAAGTAGATACATATTTTTCTTTCTCTGTATTAAACACATAATAATTAACAGCTCCGCCATTATTGTGGAAAAGCAAGGTTAATTCAGGATGTCCATATGGTGCTAAGCTTTGCTCTTTCATAGCCATGTATGGATTTCTCTTATAGTATTCTTCTGCGGAAATAACTTCTTTAAGTTTTGCATCAACAGTATAGTAAGCGAAAGCTACAGGAACGTTATTATATTGTGTTCCTTTGCAAACCTTAATGAGTGTTTTTAGGTCGCTGCCTTCTGGTGCTTCAAATGATGTTTCGTTGTAAATATACAAAGATTTTCCTCCATCACCGTTAGCGCCATTTTCTCCAACGAAAATTTCATTACCGTATTCATCGTAGAGATAACTTGTTCTTTTGTTTTCTTCATCAAACTTAAAGTTATACAAGAATAAAAGGTCAAATCCGGTGGCTGTTCTAATTGAGGAACCGGATTCATAGTAATTATCGAGCGGCAAAACGAATTTGTTCTCAACTACACTAAAGTATCCTGACTTCTCGCCTTGTCTGAGGAACATCAAATATTTGTGTTGGGTTCCTGTATTAGGATTTGTAGGGAAATAAGGATCAGTAAAAGTGCCTTCCAAAGCCAAATTTGCTCTTACAGGAGTAACAAATTCATATGCTTTTTCGACTTTATCGCCGAAATTGGCCCTCATGAATTTTTCATTGAAGATACTACCTTTTTTAAGCCCACCACATCCGGTAACAATGAGTGAGAATGGTAGCAACATCAATAGTGAATGCTTTTTCATTCTTTTCTTAATCTTCCTTTCTGGACAAAAGTCCAACAAAAAACTCGTTAGTGTTTATTTAACAAACGACTGCTGAGTCTTTCATTAATTAAATTATAACCTATGGTTTATAAAACACCAAAAAGATATTAAAAAAGGAGCACGGCTCCTTTATTTGTATATTTATTATGGTTAGAATGCCCAATTGCCTTCTTTGAAGATTTGAACTTTCTTGCCGTCTCTTGTGTATCCGGTAATACTCAAATCTTTTGATCCAATCATGAAATCAACATGGATACCTGAGTCATTAACACCCATATTTTTAAGTTCTTCAAATGAGTATTTTTCATAGTCTTTAATTGAATTATTAAATCCCATGCCTAAGGCTAGGTGACAGGCTGCGTTTTCATCATACAGAGTATTGAAGAAAAGAATACCTGTATTGTTAATTGGGGAATCAAACGGAACTAAGGCAACCTCTCCAAGTTTTGATGCGCCTTCATCCATTGCAATCATCTCTTTTAAGAGGTGCTCGCCTTTTTCGGCATGAACTTCCACCACTTTTCCTTTTTCAAATCTAATTGAGAAATTTTCAATTAATTCACCGTTGTATGAGAGTGGTTTTGTTGAGAAAACAATACCTTCCGCTTTACCGGAGATTGG
>Ga0310696_10007909_pt1 | contig 12438 bp, 10 predicted proteins | sample AusTroGonzalo_MG_4_FD_203885 | JGI IMG/M metagenome (GOLD analysis project Ga0310696, IMG submission 203885) | Bovine rumen microbial communities from tropical cattle in Woodstock, Queensland, Australia - Gonzalo_02 (v2) (version 2) | ecosystem: Host-associated > Mammals > Digestive system >... | reverse complement strand
ATGGCGCAAAAGTAAACAAAATATTTGATTCATGCAAGTTTTTGACGCAAAATTAGTATTAAAAAGAGTATTATTTATTAAAAAGTAAGCTATTTTTTCCGAAAAGAAGATTCAATTGCGCACTTTTGAGTTTTTTATGGAAACTGGGTGTTAAGTGGCCATCATCACCTGGCAACTGCCCCCCCCCCGTTTTACCGCTCTGGGCCCCGAATTGCTATCTCGAAGAGTGGCAATTTGGGCGATTTTTTGTGGATTTTCCACTACCCTCGCCGATAAAACGCCCTGTTTATCGGCCTTTCAGGGGTGTGGGGCGCGAAAAAGCGCCCCACTGCTGTTTTGTCAGCCCCACCGCCCTACGCTCCCGAGGCAATTGCCTCTTTCGTCTGAGCGGAATATGCAAGGACTTTTTACTTGTGTCAAATCGAGCAGAGTGTCACCCCACCCCATCGACATCCGCGGTCATGGCGTGCCATACGACATGAAAAGGCCAGAGCAGCAATGCCCTGGCCATTATGGTTGCGCCACAGCCCAGTGGCGACTTGTGTTCAATACGGCGATTTAGAGCCGGGGCTTAAATGATACGATCTGCAGCACGGCGGATACGGTCAGACAAATCTACCAATGCGCCCTTCAGGATGCACTTCTCTTCCTCACTGAACTCTGTCGGTTTCTTATTACCATCGATACCATCCAGTTTGTGATACAGCCAAGAATTTGATTTGCCGAAGTAAGTTTTCGAGAGGTCCGCCCAGGAGATAGCCAGAAGAATGTCTTCCAGTTCTGCCTTCATTGTGCCTGTCTGAGTTTCTTTCAATGTCATTGTTGCCATAATCATGTCTCCATTATTTGTTTTTATAATGCCCCACCACCTTTCGAGCGGTGGGGTTTTGTTTGTTAATCTTCGAGTGGTTCATCTAAGTATTCTGCAAAGAGTCTGTTGATGTAGAATCTGAGTCTTGGTTCGCCATTCGGGAAACTTCTTTTGTAGTTTCTGACGGTCTCTATCAAGTCCCACTCTGTTTCTGTTAATTCCGTTAAATGCTTCATATTTCTAAATCTTTAATTGAACACTGCAAAGGTAATACTTTTATTCGTATTAACCAAATATTTTAGTACTTATTTTCGTACTAATCGAAAGTTTTAACATTTGGGCCACAAAAAAGCAACTTCCACGATGCATCACGCACCATGGAAGCAATTAAGTTCAATCAAAAAGGATTTAGCAATCTACTTTACTAACCAAAACATAAAACTAATAAGTATTAACTAACGTAATCTTTAGACTTTGCCTGACGCCTCAGGCGCGAACGTACATATACTAAGTATATCATCAATGCCAGGATAAACCATGGAGCCAAATTAAGTACGACTCGCTGGTAGAGCGACAGCTGCTTCTCGACGTGCTTATATACGTACCTGGTGTTACAGATTGTACGGTAGTATCGCAGGCGAACGTATTTCAAGGGCACCATCTCGGTCTTCTGCAGCTGCTGTGGCTTGTTGGCCAACGTGTGATGCAGATAGGGCACACCATCTACCCAGTGGATGCTGGCCATGCTCTGGGCAAACTGGGTTTCGAGATGGCTTGTACTGTCGCGTGTTTCGCGTTCTGCACTCTGCTGGGGGATATCAAAGGATACCATGAAAGGAACATATACGACACTCTCCGTACGCTCCATCAGGGTGCTGTCGTGGTAATTGGTCTGCTCAATCACTTTCTGCGACCGGCAGCCTGCAAACAATGCAATGATTACCGTTACGAGGAGAAAAGCAACCAGTTTCTTCATAATCCGAACTCTTTTTTGAATCTGCGATAATAGAATAATCTCTGTGCCAAGCCGTTCGTACCGCCATTCACCTTACGGGTAATACGCCTGACAATGTCGGAACCTATAAGGCCTCCATCATCCTGATCGGCCAACTCGTTCAGCTTGTTATTCTGCCAGAACCACATCGACGCAATCTGGTTGAGCGGGAACTCGGCAACCTTTTCAGGACTCTTAACCACATCTTCGGTACAGAGATCGAAAGCATTGAACAAGGTATAGTTGGCACGACCTGTAAGCTGCAGGTATCCCCTACCCTTATATCGACGGCCATCGCCATTATGAGTGTTACCCAAATCCTTACGTCCCTCATACTGCTGGCCACTGGCAATCTCCTCGCAGTACTTCAGCTCACCAGTCTCACGGAATACCTGAGCCAGGTAATGCACTACACGCTGTTTACTTGTAATACCGAAACTCTCGGCCCACTGATTGAACGAAGCCACGAATGCATCAAGACGCTTCTTATCGATAGGGTTATCAACTGCTCTCTGCAGCTGCTGCTGTGTAATCATTATAGCCATACTTAATCCTCCATATTCTGCTCAGGATCGTACTGCTCACAACCCGTCTTGTTTACATACTCACCCTTTTCATTATAATCCTTCAGACGCTTCAGCAGCCAAACGGGGCACCAGGGATAGATGGCATTGGTATTCTCGACTACTGAGATAACCTCGCGTACAAGCATAAATACACAGATATACTCGCCCAACCACTGAGTAGCCCCAATAGTGTGATTATTAACCTGGAAGTTAACCACCAGATTAGATACCATCAGGAGAACTAGATAAACAAATATCTTTTTCCCGAACTTGCACCAGAACTCCTCAGAACTCAAATCCTTCAGCAGCCAATGCTTTACTATCGAGACTGCAGTATCGAGAACCACAGCAAACCCGATCCATTTGGCGAACTCCCAATCCTGATAGAAATACTTCAGGATGTTAACACCGATTGTAAGGGGCACAGCCCCGATCATTGCAATAATTGTTTTTATATACATATCACTCTTATTTTTGATGCAAAGATATATATAATATGGTATATCAGAAAGGACACATACTAACCAGGTAATCCAGCATTACTACGGATAGGATACATAATGATTATACACTTTTGGGGTCAACACCTTTCTTAGGCCCAAGAGCCTTTTCATAGACACCATAGTCTATGCTGTCCTTCTCGTTCCAACCATCGTTCAGGCAATCTATAATGAAGCCACTCGCCCCTTTATAGAAGTCCAACAGCTCGTTAGTCTTATAGAACGTATGGAACACAGACTTTCCATTCTCATCCTCGTTCAGCTTGAGCGTAACAGGGAGATTCGCTCCGTCTGTCTGCTGGGCAATCATATACAGGTCAGAGATATTCTTCTGACTTTCCTTTGAGAGCCAAACGGCCTGTCCGTTCCACACGAAGCCTGTCAATATACGCTCACTGACACGATTGTTGATGTCATCAACGATAGCCTGCCTGATCTGTTCAAGACTGGGGTTCATCACTTGTTTCTTATAGATAACAACCTCATGCCATGTAGCGTTATCTCCGTCAGGTTCCAAGCCGTAACAAATCACCGTTCGGCTGTCGTCTCGCTTGATATAAGCAAAATCCTTGATATTTCCAAATACTTTCATAATTGTATCTTTTTATGTTATTATTTCACAGCTCTAATAACGAAACCATAGTCAGCTCCATAACTATTTACGGATGCGCCAGCCTCTTTAATCTCAATCGCCTTTGATCTTGCAGTGCTCCAATAGTAAGCACTCGCATTTGTCATCTTCAGAGTATTGTCGGAAACGTCAATCCAACCACAAGCAGGGAAGAACAGCTTTTTGCCATTGATGTTTGAGGTGAAACGCAAACCTCTCTGAGAACTCTGAGTAACCCAAGCGATGGTGCAATTATCTATAAGCTCCTGGCACTCGGCCTCGGTAGGAACACGCCAACCGCCACCCATATTGGCTCTTGCTGCATCGTGAGTACCACCTGATACGTATGTGCTTGTTACCTGCGCACCTGGGGTTGAAGAATATGTACCCCAATCATAGCCATCGGTAGATGTATGTCCTTGTGTGTTTGCCCAAGAGAACAGGAGTCCCATTCCTTCCTCACTATTGGCACCAACATTACGAGAACACCATTTAGTACCACTTGGTAATCCCATATCAACCTCATAGGCTGCAACAGGAATAATCTCCTTGTTATTGATATTAGTTACGTTCCAATCTGTGCCATCATATACCATAGTGACGATAGCATCCTCGTAAACCAAATTGCCAGGGATGCTACTACCAAGCAGCTTGATAGACTTTGCGCCTCCGTTGTTGATGTTCAATGTGGAATTGAGAGAACCGATACCCTTTGTGAAAACAACGCTGATTCTCGCATTTTTTCCAAGGGCAAAGCCTGTCATTGTAAGTGTCTTTGCAGCAACACCGCTATCCGTACTACATACAGCATAGCCGCCACTCGCACCACCACCAAGAGAGCCGCTATCAATAAGCTCCTGAATAGCATCACCCTGTTCTTTGGCGTAGTCACCTTGTTCTTTGGCATAGGCAGCATTAGTGCCTGCCGTTCCCGCAGCATCATTAGCCGCACCTGCAGCAGTGTTAGCAGCACCTGCAGCAGTATTAGCGGCACTTGTAGCCGTTTCGACGGCAGTCTTCAAAGTGCCCCATATCTTTCTGACTGAACCTTCCTGGTTATCGTTCTCGCCATAAAAGCTGTTCCACTGCGCTGTTACGTTTGCAATAAACGTAGTCCAGACTTTCCTTACACCTGTAGCCAGAGTATCGCTGAACCAGTCGGCAAAGGTCTTTCGGACACCATGCAGAGCATCCACACCAAAGAAAGTACTCCAGTTTTCCTGTGCGTCATCAAACCAATCCTCGGCTGTGGTTCTGAAGCCCAAGTCTTCTTGATTCTCCGGATCGCCATCCCACCAGTCGGTCATTTCTTTTTTCAGCGCTCCGAAACTGGCAACAGCCGTAGCAAGCGTAGTCTTTATTATCTCGGTAACCTTAACGCCATCGGCATACAACACACCATACTCATCTGCAGTGATAACAGGCGTGTCGCCTTTAATACCTTGCACACCACTCAGATCGGTAATGAACGTAAAGCCACCATTGCTGTTCTTTACAAAGGTCATTCCTGTTTCGTGGTTCTCCGTGTCAACTACCACATTGTTGTTACTATCTACAACAGGTTCTCCAGTTTCTGGGTCAACCTTGACTGCTGAAATGAGCACAAAACGCCCCTCCTCTACATTATCAGAGTCGGCACTCATAGCTGCTATACTAGGATAGGTTTTGCAGATACGCCATCCCACCTCCTTTGTTACAGTTTCGCCATTACGATTGGTAACAGACAGTAATACCGCGCCAAGCTGGGTTGACAGCACGGCATTTACTTTTGATGCAGCAGCAGTGGCATTCTCAGCCGCCTCGATAGATGCATCTACTCTGTCGGCAGCCTCGTTTGCTGCTCCTGCAGCATCTTCTGCATCCTGTTCTGCAGTACCAAGGTTTTCAATAGCCTGGTTTATAGGGCGAAGGATATGTACAAAGTTTGTTTGTACCCATCGCTCTTTCTCACCATCTTTTGGAGGAACCATACCAGGAATGGTAAGTATCCTAATGTTCTCAATGTTCTCCAGTTCCTCTGCAGTCAGTTCATGTACGCTGTCTGTACCAACCGCCGAACCATACTGCTCAAACCAATCTGTGATGATTTCAAATACATCTTGTCTTGTCAATTCTGCCATATTACTTATTTTATTTTATCGTATTTCAAGGAATCATCAATAGTCATTAACATTCTGATAACCGCTAATCCATGTTCCACCATCCCAAATTAACTCATTAATCTCACACAAGTTGTTGATTGGGTATGTGTGGGGAGAACCATTGAAATTGCCACTAACGGTAACGTGTCCGAGACACGTCTTTTTTCTGATAATCTTTAAGGTTCTGCCAACATAGTTATCACTACTTGGTAATGTAACAGTAATATCACCAAGACTGTCGCAGAATACAATGCTGTCGTCCTTGTTTAATGTGGTACTTGTTGTAATGGTTCTTGCGCTTGCGGCCACAGATTCTGTAAAGTGAACTTTGCCTTTAAACTCTACTTCACCATCGAAAATCGTCTTGCAATAGGGATTTCCAATTAAAGTCCTATAGTACGAGTTATTACCTGTTGCACCTGTATCATTTGTATTGACATGTACCTCGCCACCTAACAGAACCTTGCCATCATATTCGGTTACATTGCCGTTCGCGTCTCTTGTTGCAGCACCTGAACATAATCTTATTGTATTGCTTCCATAAGCATCGCAATTTATTCCACCTCTTATATCCAGGCATCTGCCATACTCTCCACCTTTCAGGCTAATGAGACCATTATCTTTAATGAAAGTCCAGGCTGCCCAACTTGAGTTCATATCGCCAATCGAATCTTCAGAGATTTTAAATCCACCGATTTTACCCTCTGTAGCTTCAACTCTACCCTTAAAGGTCGCGCTACCATCATTACCCCAGAAAAATTTGCCACAGGCAAAATAGCCAGAACCATCCATGCGTATCATAGAATTAGCTTTTTTGGATTCGATTTCGGTGTCGTAACTACCATCATTGTTTCTGCGATCCACCATCGGACCGCCGAACCATGCAGCAGGAGAATTTCCATTTTCGTACACACCATTAAGACCTCCCCATGTGGTATAGTTTGTAGGATCGCTATTGTCTCCACCGTTAAATTGCCGAAGATTGATAAATGTTGTCAACAGCAGGCCACCATGTGACTCTGTTTTTCCTCTCAATGCATTGCGTAGATATTCGTGGGCTTCAGAAACCGCCTTGGCCTGGTCTTCGGCATATTTCTTTGCCGCTGCAGCAATGGCATCAAGAATAGTCTGACGGGCAGCATAATATGCAGCAATATTGGAAAAGTCGTCATCAACAGTAATATTTTCAGCAGCTGTACTCGTATATTTGCTGAAAGCACTATTTGCAGCGTTATAGGCTGTGGTATAGGCGTTTCTGTTAACACCATACTTCTCAGCATCGTTACAGATGTTTGCATACTCCTTTTTCATATCTTCCCACTGAATCTTCAGCCCAGTTTTCTCAGTAGGCGAGATATAGCCATCGCTGGCCCAGTTGTTCAAGCGAGTTTTGTTTGCAGTCGCATCAGTCTGCGCATCATCAGCAGCCTTCTTAGCACCTGCAGCAGCATCCTTTGCCTCTCCAATTCCCGTATCAAGGCCTGAAATTACGGTTGCAAGCGTTTTAGCTTCTTCGCTGTTCTCGTCAAAAACACTCTCCGCACTGATATTGGCCTTTATCTCCAGTTTACCAGTCTTGGAATTGTAACGCACATAAGTGGCACCGTTATGTATATCGCCATGCTCACCTGGGGCACCGATATACGCATCACCAAACACCTCAAGCAAGGCTCGCTTCAAATTAGCATCGTAACCAAGGAATGTCTTCAGCTTCTGAGCCATCGAGTAACCACTTACATCATCGTACACCTTTACACCTCGTTTATCGCCGGTCACCTCGATGGTGGTAAAACCCTGACGGTCAGGGTCGGTATCATTACCACGCTGCACGATAACATCACCTGCAGCTGGCCAATCATTATATACCGGATCACAGTCTGTCAAACTCAAATCCACATAATCGTAAACTTTGCCATCGTCGAGGATAGGGATTTCCTTGGAACCTGTTCCTGTTACCTTTCGCCAATACACTGTGTTTGACAGCGAACCTGTATAGCCGTTGGTTGATCTGGTTTTCTGTTTTACACGGTTCAAAGTCTGACAGAAGGCCAGGTCGTTCTCATGCCACCAGTTACGTGTCTGCATAGTGCCATCATCGCTCACTTCATAGCAACGGAACTTTCTTACACAGGATTTTTCATACTCAGTTAATCTACGCTGTATCTGCTTACGCTTACTCCAGGCGATAAGGCCTCCAAGCAAAGGCGTCTTCTTTAGCAACCAAGGCGAATTGATATAGGAATAGCCCAAAGGATTCTCATCGGCATCAAGATACTCTACAAAGAATATGGTTGAACCTGCAGCCGAAAATATCATATTACCTCCTGCATAGGTCCAGATACGGTCTTCAATCTCATTCACTATGAACTTACCACGGCAGACAATCATATCGCAAACCAGCTTTGCCTTACCATGCAGGTACTGGAACATACCACCGCTATCAAACATTCCATCGCCGGTATAGTCATCAGTCTTAATCGAATTTGTATATACTGTACCACTGATATTGGCATCGCCATTCAGACGCATGGTGTTCAGGTTAGCATTACCACTCAGGTCGATGAACCACTTCTTTATCCCAATCCATATACCTTTTCGAAAACCTATCTCGCCCTGAGCTTCGTCATCATCAGTTTTCGAAAGGAACCAATCTTTCAGGTTTAGACTGAAATCCACAGAGGCTATCCATGCCTTGATTTTGTCAAAGTTTCGCTTCAACTTCATACGGGCAGTTAAACCGTTATCACCTCGATCACCAGTCCACGCCTCGATGTCCTCAAATTCTATCTCCTGCTCCAGACCATTCTGTTGCAGCTGGTTATTCTGATCTTCTGTCATAATACTCATCAATTGATGTAATTATTTCGTGATTAAAACTCATCAACAAAGGCTGCCAGAAATGCTTGGCCTCGCCTGTATCCTGATCGGTGTAAGTAAGCATATAGTTATTCAAGTCATCCTCACCACGCTTTTCGTTCCTAACCAGGAGCGCACGTTCCACCGTCACTTCGCCATGGCTTTCATGCTTCTGCATGCTGTAAGTCATAAAGCTAAAGGCAAAAGGGATTCCCTTTGCCGATAGCATTCTCATCTGATGTATTGCTTCGTAAACTGTCATAGTGCAAAGATAAACAGAATATAGTATATCAGAAAGGACACACTATCTGCTTGCATTTGCCTCTAATCGTTCCTGGCGACGGATGATTGTACGCAGCTCACGAACAGTCAGACTATCAGCAGTATTGTCCTCGATACGGCGCAATACCTCTAACACCTCATGATCGCTCATGGTACGAGGGCTATCCATATCAGACGGCAGCTCTTCGCCACTGGTATATCCACCACGATACCTGCCAGTTCCATAAGCTTCCTCCAACATACGGGTGGAATCAAGCATGTGTATATCACCTATTTTCTGGTGACGATCTATCACATCGAGAACCGGGCGAATCTGCGAATTAGCCACAGCCTTATGATTGGCCACGAACTCGTTCTGGTGTACAGGAATAACACCGGCCTGCTTCCTTGGATCGCCCTTGCGGGTATAACCTTCCTGGTACTCATCAGAGTAACCACCGGTATATAATCCTGCAGCCTGATCGGCCTGCGCCTTGGCTGTGGCCAGCTGCACAGCCCCCTGGGCTGCAGCAACAGCAGAAAGGGCTGCAGCAACGGCAGGATTTCCAGCCCATACCTTCCAAACGTTGGCGATTGATTGCGCAGTAGCAGCGATAATCTCAAGAATCTGTAACTTAAACTGCTTTTGGGCATATTTCTTCTGAATCTCAGCCTTTTCAGCCTCCATCTGCTCTTCGAGCTTTGTTGTGTCCTTACCGGCCTTCTTCGCAGCTTTAATCTGTGCTTTATATCGTTTTTCAACAGCAGCAATCTCACGGTTCTGCATCAATTGGAACAACTGCTGACCACTCTGCAGCAGCTGGTTGGTTGCATCCATTGCAGCCTGCTGAATAGCTTCGCGTTTCTTTTCTTCCTCCTCCTCAGTAGAGGTTTTGTTTTGTTCGGCCTGCTGATGCTGTTGCAACTGAAGTTGCAACAACTGTTGTTCGGCTTGTGAAGTATCAGCTCCAGCCGCTTTCAAAATTGCAATCCTACGTTTCTGGTAATCAATATCCGCCTGTAATTTCAGTTCGTTGTACTGTTGCTGAGTGCTCAGTTCTCCTTTCAGCCGCTTTTCGAGTAATGTGCGCAATTGGGCGTCATGCACAGCATCTGTTTTGGCAAGATCATCTTTAAACTGTTTCTGACTCTGTTTGTTTTTCTCGTTCGATTCGCGAATCAACAAATCCAGAAATTGTCCTTGGACCTGAGTGGCATCCTTGCCGTACTTTTGCATTATGTCGATTTTATCGGCCAGCAGTTTTTTCTCAGCAAGCAGACTCTCGGCCTGGTATTCTTCTTCAGTCAACAGTTGGTTGAGAAGCATTTGGCGTAGATTGTTTACGTATTCCCGGTAAGCCCGTTCACGCTCATCCAACTCGGCTTGATATTTATCATCTGGCGTTTCCTTATTGTCAGATGGGGAATGTTTAGGATTAGGATCAGGATCAGGTTTATGTTTCTCGGGAGTTTCTTCGAGACTTGTTGGCTGCTGTACATTGGGTGTTTTCACGGTTGACTTACCCATTACAGCATTGATACTGTTGAGCACATTCTTTCCCCAACGTTCACCTACATTCTTGCCATCGGATACAAATTCTCCTATAGTCTTAACCAGACCTTTTCCGAAATTATTCCATGATGATTTAACCTGGTCAAAATCGAGTGTAAACACGCCCTCTACAATACCAGCAAGGTCACGTATTATTCGCCCAACTCCCTTTACGGTATCAATAATCCAGCGAAATCCTATTTCACAAACCTTGAACACAGAATCGAAAGCAATCTTAACGCCCTCAACAACCAATCGCACAGTACCAAGTTTGTCGTACAAATTTTGGCAATACACAATCAGCTTTGTTAGCCCATTTAGAATAAATGCCTCGGCTTTAGACTGCATTTCCTTGAACGAGGTATTCCCGATGCCAAATGTTTTCTGCATCTGCTGTCCTAATTTTAGCTGAGCATTTGAAACATCAGTCGTGGCTCTAGTTTCACGTTCCGCTGAAGTTTCGAAATGTTCTCCAGCCTGGGTCAGTTGACGATCGATAATATTACCAACAGCTACAGCCATGTCGCCAGTTTTTTTCATTTCTTCATCAATCTCAGACGCAGAAATACCAAGATTATCAAGTATTGGTTTCGATTTACGCCCTAAACCTGTTACAATACTATCCGTCATATAGTCCACTGACTGTCCTGTTTGTTGAGCTTTCAACTGAGCGAACTCCAAATACTTCCCGAGTTGATCAAGAGGCAGTCTAAAATCCTGCGCCCTAACCGCTGCTTTCATCAGTTCCAAATCATTCACAGTTCCATGTGTGGCTTGTCGCAGTTTCTTTAGCAAATCTGGATTATCAATTTTCTCGAAAGCATGTGTAATACCTTGTGCAGATCTTGCAGCGTCTATACTACCAGCAACCAGTTCTTTAACGCGATCAAGTGCACGACCAGCATACTCAGTAACTGTATCCAAGATTTTGCCGCCAACCATTGTCAAAAAGTTTGCAGACAACATCGTCTTAAGCTGATCAAAATTAATTCCCTTGTGAAAATTCGACAAAGAATTCTTTGTATTCCCTATCTCGCTCTCAACTTTTTTTAATTGACTTTGCGTTTCTTCAAGAGCTATGGAATAACTCTTGAATTCCGGTGTGTTGGGTTTACACGATTCAAGAGCAGTTCGTAAAGCGCCAATGCGCTCGTTCAACTGCTTAATTGTCATATTTTCTAATCTTAGCTCATCATGGAAATTAGGCGTCTGACGACGCAAATCCGCAATTCTCCTTTTGGTATTCGATAGTTCTTTATTGTACCGTTCCCACTCTTCCGTGTTTGGATCAATATTATTAAGTAGTGTTCGGAGTTCTCTTTCTCGTTCACCCAGCTGCTGAATAGTCATATTATATCGTAAAGTCGATTGGTTAACGCCATTCATCTTATTCTGGAGATCAACCATATCTTTACGAGCTACAGATTCTGCTTCAGACAATTTAGTTCGTTGATCTTCGTTTTTTTTGAGGCTATCCGTCAGTTCCTCTATCTTTTGGTTATATTTCGCCAATTCTTGTTGTTGCTCACCCGAAAGAGATTTCTGTTTTTCCAACTCTTCTCGTTTACTCTTTAGCCTAGTCAACTCGCCAAACAACTTAGAATGCTCTTTGGCATTATCTTTAGTTGCTTTTCCAAGAGACTCATAATTAGCCGTAGCCTGCTTCAGATCGGCACTTAGCTTTTGTATCTGCTGTTGTTCGTAACTTGGTTTAACATCAAACTTCAGCTGAACTGTATCTACTGTAATACTCATAATAAAAATACCTTTACGTTTATTTGCAAAGGTATTTTTATTATCTCACATCGAAAAGGACATAAAATAACACTCACCAGCGAGTGTTCTAAAACTTCTGTAGCGGCGTACCGTAGAATATATCTTTATCCCAAGGGTCATGCTTCTGGAACTTAGAATTGTTTTTGGGCTTACGAGGGCTCCGAGGTCTATCCATTACAGATGCATGATCCAGGACTGCTGCCTTAATTCAGATACGGCGCAATTATTGCTATGATAAGGAACGTTGCCATATTATAATCCTTTCTTTTATACACTTCTAAGAAATAATATTATATAAACCACAAAATACCTACAAGACACCTGGATATGTATACCCATATCCATCCGATTCTGAATTAGCAGATTTTTCA
>Ga0310696_10007908_pt1 | contig 12438 bp, 12 predicted proteins | sample AusTroGonzalo_MG_4_FD_203885 | JGI IMG/M metagenome (GOLD analysis project Ga0310696, IMG submission 203885) | Bovine rumen microbial communities from tropical cattle in Woodstock, Queensland, Australia - Gonzalo_02 (v2) (version 2) | ecosystem: Host-associated > Mammals > Digestive system >... | reverse complement strand
AATCGTCGATTATCTCGAAATTCTGAAAAGCAAAAATTTTCAGGTGTCCACAATAAAAAGAAAAATCTCAGCTTTGAAACAATTTTTTCAATTTTTGGTAGCGGAAGAATTGATCGAAAAAAATCCAATGATCTTTATCCGTCAGCCAAAATCGCGCAGAGCTCTTCCGAAAATAATAAGCGAAGGTGCGGTGAAAAAGCTTCGGGAAGCTACCTCGACTTTACCTTTGGAAGATCAAATCCGAGCAGATTTAATCTTGTACCTTTTATACGGGAGCGGATTGCGGGTCAGTGAATTGATTTCCCTGAAAATGAATTCTTTCGTGGAGGATAAGTTTATTCGAATTTTCGGAAAGGGCAGAAAAGAAAGGATAGTTCCAGTTACTCATCAGGTTGTTAAATTGTTGAAGCAATGGGATGAGGTGAAGCCTTTTTCTGTTTGGTTGTTTCCATCGAGAAATCCAGAAAAACACATTACTCGACAACGAGTTTTTCAGATAATAAAGGATGTGGCATCAATGTCAGGAGTGGATCCGGAGAAAGTGTCTCCGCATATTTTGAGACACGCCTTTGCGACTCACGTCCTAGATCACGGCGCAGATCTTTTGAGCGTGAAAAAAATGCTCGGACACGAAAGCATATCCACCACTGAAATTTATACCCATGTGAGCAGAGCAAGATTAAAGGAAGTGGTCAACGAATATCATCCGTTGAGCGATAAGCATCTTTCAAGAAAGTCTGTCAGATAATCTCAAAATCAATACACACCTTTCATTTCTTTGCAAAATTATTTATCATAGCGAAAGTTTGCAGAGGTTAATTTATGTATCATTTATCGTTATGTGAAATAAAGGATAATTTGCTGAAGAAAAGGTTCTCTTCAGTCGAACTAACGAAATGTTTTTTGGAAAGAATCGAGAAATATAAAAGTCTGAATGCGTATATCACAGTTTGCGCAGATAAAGCATTGGAATCGGCTAAGCAATCGGATAATAAGATTGCGAACAATACGGCGGGATATCTCGAAGGAATTCCGTTGGGTATTAAAGATATGTTTATAACAAAAGGAATTCGCACGACTTCCGGGTCGAAAATGCTGTCGAATTTCGTTCCGCCTTACGAGTCGACCATTACTCAGAAATTATTAAATGCTGGTGCTGTGTTTTTAGGCAAGACGAACATGGATGAGTTTGCGATGGGTTCGACTAACTCTACCAGTTACTTCGGTAAGGTGATTAATCCGTGGAAAATCAATGAAAAGTTAGTTCCGGGCGGATCTTCGGGTGGATCAGCTGCTGCGGTTTGCGGACATCTTTGCGCGGCAGCAACGGGGTCGGATACCGGAGGATCGATCAGACAGCCGGCAGCCTTTACGGGAATCGTTGGGTTGAAGCCGACCTACGGAAGATGTTCTCGATACGGAATGATCGCTATGGCTTCATCTTTGGATCAGGGAGGCGTTTTAACAAAAACGGTCAAAGATGCCGCGGTATTTTTGAAAGCAATCGCAGGATATGACGAAAAAGATTCGACTTCGGCAAATATGCCTGTTCCTGATTTCGAATCCTTTGCGGGAAAATCCATAAAAGGTATGAAGATAGGTATTCCGAAAGAATTTTTGGTCGACGGAATTCAGCAGGATATCGTGGATGCGTGGAAAAAAGGGAGTCAGATTTTGAAAGACGCCGGCGCGGAAATTGTCGATGTGTCTTTGCCGTCGTCTAAATATTCCTTACCCGCCTACTACATAATTCAACCTGCAGAAGCATCGGCGAACCTGGCTCGATATGATGGTGTAAGATATGGTTTCCGAGCAGAGGGTAAAAGTCTGAACGAAATGTACGAAAACACGCGAGATCAAGGTTTCGGCAACGAGGTCAAAAGAAGAATTTTGATCGGGACATACGTTTTGTCTGCAGGATATTTTGATGCTTACTATATGAGGGCGTTGAAGGTTAGAAAGTTGATCCATCATGAGTTCAACGATGTGTTTCAAAAGGTTGATGCTTTGCTCGCGCCGACTACTCCGAGCAGTGCCTTCAGTTTGGAGAACGAACCGAAAGATCCGGTGACGATGTATCTTAACGATGTTTTGACCGTTACAGCGAATATCGTGGGAATTCCGGGAATGTCCGTTCCAATCTGCTTGGATAGAGATCAAAAGCCGTTGGGTTTGCAATTATTAGCACCTCGTTTTATGGAAGAAAGATTAATTCAGATTGGAAGCGTTCTGGAAGCGGGAGCGAATTTCCCATCACTAAAGGAGATTGACTAATGTATATTGAGACAGAATCAGGAAAATGGGAAGTTGTTATCGGTTTGGAGATTCACGCCCAGATAATCTCTAACTCGAAGTTGTTTTCGAGCGCATCAACGAAATTCGGAGCGGGTCCGAACGAAAATGTGTCATATGTTGACGCCGCATTGCCGGGGGTTCTTCCGGTCATTAATTCTTTTTGTGTAGATCAAGCAATTAGAACGGGTCTTGGGCTGAATGCAGAGATAAATAAGGTATCTTTTTTCGATCGTAAGAATTATTTTTACGCAGATTTGCCTCAGGGATATCAGATTACTCAATACTTTCATCCGATCGTAAGTGGCGGATATATCGATATCGAAAATGAAGACGGAGGAACCCGCAGAGTGAATATCCATCACATTCACATTGAGCAAGATGCCGGAAAGAGTATTCATGATCAAAGTCCGACGAAATCTTTTATCGACCTGAATCGTTCGGGAATTGCCCTGATGGAAATCGTGACCGAGCCAGACATGCGCAGCGCTGAAGAGGTTGCGACGTTCTTGCAGAAGTTGCGATCGATTCTTCGGTATCTGAAAACTTGCGATGGAAATATGGACGAAGGAAGTATGAGGGCAGACGTGAATATTTCGGTTCATCGTCCGGGCACCCCGTACGGAACTCGTGCCGAGGTGAAAAACGTGAACTCCATAAAATTTATGGCGACGGCCGTGAATTATGAAATTGAAAGACAAATAGAAATCCTCGAAAATGGGGGAGAAGTCGATCAGGAGACGAGATTATTCGACAGCTCGAAAGGTGTGACCAGAACAATGCGTTCGAAGGAAGATGCTCAGGATTACCGTTACTTCCCTGAGCCGGATTTGCCTCCTTTGGTTTTAGAGCAATCTCGTATCGATGAATTAAAGAAAACCATCCCGGAGTTGCCGGACGCGAAGTCGAAAAGGCTGCAGCAAGATTACGATCTTCCGAAATACGACGCCGAGTTGATTTCGTCCGAAATGGAGATTGCCGATTATTACGAAATGGCTCTGACTGCAACGAAAACCTCGGATAGATCCGTTGCAAAGTTGCTGTCCAACTGGTTGCTCGGAGAATTATTTGCTCAACTGAATAAATCGAGTAGATCTATTTCCGAAAGCGATATTTCAGCAGAAGACCTTGCTGAGTTGGTTATGCTTACCAAGAACGATGTTATTTCGGGAAAGATCGCGAAAGAAGTTCTCGAGTTGATGTGGAATGAGAAAAAAAAGGCGTCGATAATTGTTGAGGAAAAAGGGTTAAAGCAGATTACTTCGACAGACGAGATCAAGAAGTCGCTGAAGGCTGTATTGGATGAAAATCAGGATAAAGTCGCGGAATATAAGAGCGGAAAAGAGAAACTGTTTGGATTCTTTATCGGTCAGGCGATGAAAAAGACGGGCGGAAAGGCGAATCCAAAGATGCTCAACGAAATTTTGCGAGAGCTTTTAAACAGTTAGGAGAGTTTTTTGAAAAACGCTGCTTTTGTGTTGTTGGTGTTATTATGTGTTTGCGGTCTTGGCGGTGCAAGATTCTATTTGCCGAAATTTATTGACGCGAGAATTCGTACGCAGATCGATGGCGCAACCGCGGATATTAAGAAGCAGCGTGGCCAATTAGAGGAAGCTGTAAAAGATCTCGAATCTCGTTTGCAAAAATTGGAAAATTTTCCTTCTGATCATAAAATAGTTTCAAATTTTAAAGTGGATTTTGATCGCTGGAATTGTTGGTGCGGTCTTAAAAGCAAATTACTCTGCGGTGAGGAATATTCAGAAGAGTTGGCGGAATTTCGTAAAGCATTTTCAGATTGCCTGGATTTGTTAAAAATGGTGGATTCTCTCGTCTATAATAAAAATAATGAAGCAAATGATAATCCTTTAATAAATAATTTACTAAGGTTTGCTAAAATACGTGGTATAAATGGTAATGAGTTAGATAAAATAACAGGTTATGTGTTATTATTATCGATAAGAAAGGTAGGGGCAAATGAGTGAAGAAACAAAAGAACGAGGATTGTTAGGTGACATCTTTGTGTTGGCCATTATTATAGGGTTAGCTTTGGCTGCCATATATTTTACAGGGAATTGGCCTTGGTTCTTAAAAACAGTAGCTAATCTGGAGGTCGAAGTTCGAAACTTTGTTGATATGTTTACCAATAATATCAAGAGCGTAGGGGATGTTGCACAGAATGCTCAGCAATTTCTGTAATTATGGTAATTGTTAAGTTCGTTTTTGTAGTTTTATTAATTGTTGTTGCGTTTTTTTCCGGTATAAGGGGTTCTATATCGTTTGTAGGACGGTCGTGGTCTCTTCCGTTATGGGAACCTCTAACTCTGTTTTTTTCTGTTATATATATTTTCAAGCTATGCAGAGTTTTCTTGGATAAGTTGTTTTCTGTGTTGGGATTGAAGACTGATGTCCGAAAAGGAGTCGATTATCTGCAAGAAGCTTTTTCAGGCATGCTTATAAAGGATCATAAAGTAGTTTGGAAGGCTCTGAGTAAAGCAAAAAAACATTTGGGAGAGATTCCGTTTATTTCTTGGCTGGAAGGACAGCTGTGTTTGATAAATGGAGATACGTACAAGGCTAAATCTTTGTTTTTTAGTTTGAGTTCACGGGAAAAAAATACTGTTTTGGGAGCGTACAGCCTGGCGCAATTGTCTTTGCAAAGCAAGTCAGACAAGGAAGCTATCGAATCTATCAAAGCCGTTTTGAAGGTATATCCTAATGCGCAGAATTTTTCGAATCAAATCATAAGTTTGAGCATTAAGGACGGAAATATTGATGACGCTTTCCATTATTTGCGTAAGCTTTCGGATGATAATAAGCAACATATTGAAGCGGTGATATATTTTGAAAAATGGAAGCAGCGTTCTGATCTGTCGGATTTGAAAAAAGCTCATAAATTGGCTCCGCAAATTCCTGATATTGCTATTGCGTATGCCGATGAACTTCTCAAGAATGATGAGAAAAAATCAGCGGGAAAAGCCCTGTTAAGGACCTTTGAACTGTCTCCGTCGATTGAAATTTTCAATAAATATATTGAATTGGGCGATGATAAAGTCAAAAGAGGAGGGAAGCTGCTTGAAGCGGCTCCTCAATCTTGGGTTCCGTATTACTGCTTGGCTAAAATTTGCGCTGAAGAAGATATGTCGGCGTTAGCTTTCGACTACATTTCCAAGGCATATGAGTTGGCCCGTTACAGTTTCATCGCAAATGAATTGGGGTTTATCAGCTCTCTGCAGGACAAAGTTGAGCCTTTGTTAGATTTATCCGAGGCTAGGGATGTGAAGTTTTTTTGGAGATGTGCAAAATGCGGAGATCACTCTGTAAAATGGAGATCTGTTTGCTCCTGCTGTCTGTCTGTGGCGACCTATTCATATGTCGAAGAGTTAGAAGAAAACCTTCCTGCCATGTTGTAGCAGTAAAAATTAATCAACAGCTTTAATATTCGATGTAGATTTTCTTGTTGGATTGGAGACACCAAGGACAAATTTCGACAAAAATTAAAATCAAGAGCAGGTAGAGAATAAAAAATAAAAAAACATCTGTATTATTTTGGAAATAATCATGTATACTAGTCGCAAGGGTATAAAATCGTAAAATAATTTCGGAGGAATGGGCTGTGTCGTCAGAGAATAATAGTTTGAAATTTGAGGAACTTGGATACGTTTTCAAAAGGAATGGAGCGAAGGTTCCGTTCGATATTGAGAAGATTGTAAATGCCATAAAGGCGGCCGGTTTTGAAACTAAGGAATTTGGTGAAGAAGAAGCTCGGCATCTGGCCTTTATTGTGAAAAAAATATTGACTCACCGTTTTGACCGTCAAACTCCAGAAATCGAGAAGATTCAGGATATTGTGGAGCAAGTTCTCATTAATGAAAATTATTTTAAGACGGCCCGTGCATATATTTTGTACCGAGAGAGAAGAGGCGAAGCGCGTCGTGATAAGAAAAATATGGTAGACGTGGTTTTAGCCGTCAATGAATATCTCGATAAGCTTGATTGGAGAGTCAACGCTAACGCCAACCAGGGTTATTCTTTAGGTGGAATGATTCTCAATATTTCCGGAAAGATGGTCGCGAACTATTGGCTGAACAGAGTTTATCCGGAATATATTTCGATGGCTCATCGAAATGGAGATTTTCACATTCACGATCTAGATATGCTCAGCGGATATTGTGCCGGCTGGTCTTTGAGAACTGTTCTTAATGAAGGATTTAACGGAGTTCCGGGCAAGGCAGAAGCGCGACCTCCTAAACACTTCAGCAGTGCGCTGGGACAGATGGTGAATTTCCTGGGAACTCTGCAAAATGAGTGGGCGGGAGCTCAGGCTTTCAGCTCGTTCGACACTTATCTTGCTCCTTTTGTAAAGGTTGACAAGCTTTCGTATGAGCAAGTGAAGCAGAACATGCAGGAGTTCATTTACAATTTGAACGTTCCGTCGAGATGGGGAACTCAAACTCCGTTTACCAACCTGACTTTCGATTGGGTTTGTCCGGACGATCTCAAGGATAAAGTGCCGTTGATTGGCGGAGAAGAAGTCAACTTCACTTACGGCGATGTTCAGGAAGAGATGGATTTGATAAACCGCGCCTTCATGGAGGTAATGACGGAAGGTGATTGTCGCGGAAGAGTTTTCACTTTCCCGATTCCTACCTACAATATCACGAAAAGTTTCAATTGGGACACTCCGAACGCTGATCTTTTATTTGGAATGACCGCGAAATACGGATTGCCTTATTTCCAGAATTATGTGAATTCGGATCTCGATCCTGCGTCGATTCGTTCGATGTGTTGCCGTTTGCAGTTGGATCTGAGAGAGTTGCTGAAAAGAGGTAACAGCTTATTCGGTTCCGCAGAGCAGACGGGATCTATTGGTGTTGTCACCATAAACTGTGCACGGTTGGGGTATGTCTACAAAGGAAACGAAGATGCTTTGGTGGCGAGGTTGCACGAATTGATGGACTACGCGCGAAAGAGTCTCGAAATCAAGAGAAAAGTCATCCAAATGTACATGGATAACGGACTTTTCCCATTTACTAAGAGGTATTTGGGACGTCTGAAGAATCATTTCTCAACCATCGGGGTGAACGGTATAAACGAGATGATCCGAAACTTTACCGACGATCAACACGATATTACCACCGACTATGGTCAGCAAATGGCTTTGCGGATTTTGGATAGAGCAAGAGAGAAATTGCTTGAGTTCCAGTCTGAGACAGGGAATATGTACAATCTAGAGGCGACCCCGGGAGAAGGGGCAACCTACAGATTTGCGAAAGAGGATTTAAAACGATTCCCTGATATTCTTCATGCCGGAACCGACGAAAAGCCTTACTATACCAACTCAAGTCAGTTGCCGGTCGGATTTAGTGATGATGCCTTCGAAGCGTTGAAATTACAGGATGATCTCCAGAGAAAATATACAGGTGGTACGGTGTTCCATCTGTACATGAGTGAAAAGATTTCCAGTCCGACAGTTTGCAAAAAATTGGTGCGAAAGGTTGTGGAAAATTTCAAGCTTCCTTATTTTTCCATTACACCGACATTTTCTATATGTCCGGTTCATGGGTATTTGGCTGGAGAGCACAAATTCTGTCCGAGATGTGACGCGGAAATTGCAGCTCGAAAAAAAAATGAGGAGAGCAGGGAAGCTGCCTGACCTAACGAGTTAGCGTTACCTCTCGGGGAAAAAGTGAGGGAATAGGTGCGTAGTTTGGTTTAATAGCTTGATTTGTTTGAGTGTTTTTGTTTAGATTTTTGTGAATGGAGTTTTGTAAGTGGAGAGCGATATGACGGAAAATGGTGATAAGATCGTCGATGGAGTCGAGTTAAAAGAAGAAGAAAGGCAAAAGTGCGAGGTCTGGACGAGAGTTATGGGATATTATCGCCCGACTTCTTTCTTCAACATCGGAAAGCAAGGTGAACATGAAGAAAGAGTTCACTTTGAGGAAAAATCGACCTGTTGTGATTGCAAGTAATTACTCATGGACAGTAGCAGGTTGTTAGTCGGAGGGGTCGTTTCTCTGACCACCGTTGATTATCCGGACCATTTGGCCGCAGTGGTCTTTCTCCAGGGGTGTCCGTGGAGGTGTGTCTATTGTCATAATCCTCATTTGCAAACTATTTCTCTCGAAGAGTCCCTTCCTTGGGAGGACGTGTTGAATCTTCTGAGCACTCGTCGGGGATTTGTTGAAGGAGTTGTGTTCAGCGGTGGAGAGCCGTTGTTTCAAGAAGCGTTATTACCTGCGATTGAAGACGTGAAAAAGTTAGGGTTTAAGATTGGTCTGCATACCGCTGGGGCGTATCCGGATAGATTTGCCAGAGTTGTGTCTCTTTTGGACTGGATTGGTTTCGATGTAAAGCGGTCTTTCAGGGATTACCGTCTTATTACCAATATTCATGGCAGCGGGGAAAAGGCTCTGGAGAGTTTGAAAATATTGTTGGAGTCCAACAAGGATTATGAGATTCGTATGACCATGCATAAATCTATTGAAACAGAGACTGCTGTCGATGTTCTAAAAGAGCTCTGTCAGATGGGTGTGCGTAAGGTGGTTTTACAAAAATGTCGGGATAAAAATGAAAATGTTGTTGAACATCCGATATTTTCTGATAAAATCCTCCTAGAGAATGTGTCGAAAGATTTTGATAGCTTCTATATTAGAGGGTGATTTGGCCGAAAGGCGATGTTTCGACATTTTTTGTGATAGGACATAGGAGTAAAATGGCAGATCATAAATCGGCCTTAAAGAGAATAAGGCAAACGAAAGTAAGGACAGCGAGAAATAAAGATAGAATCAGTCGTATCAGGACTTTTATCAAGAAATTTATTTCTTCTTTGGGATCAGAGAACGCAGGTGCTACTTTTAAAGCGGCGCAATCGGAGATTCAGAAGGGCGTCACCAAGGGAGTGTTGCACAAGAATACAGCAGGTAGAAAGATTTCTCGTCTTAACAAGATGCTCAAGGCTTCAGAAGTAAAATAAAATGGCAGAAGAGAACAACAATATTTTTGAATACTGGAGTGTTGTTTGTTCTGAACTGAAAAAAGAGTTTGGCGATCCGGTGATAAACAGCTGGATCGCGCCTTTGCGTTTTAAAAAGTATGCCAATAATGTTTTACATTTGAGGGCACCAACTGCGTTTCTGAAAGACTGGGTGAAAAGCAATTATGTGTCCAGGATTTTAGAAATTTGCTCTGAGAAGAAGATTCCCGTTAAAGATATTGAGATTTCCGTGGAAGATGAGAAAGAGTCTTTGTCGGAAAATACGGAGTTTTCTCAGGCGGCGCTTCAATTTGTAGAGGCAGCGGAGGAGAGAGATGGTCTCGGACTTCCGCTTGATCCTGACTTAACATTTGAAAAATTTATCGTAGGTAAGCCGAATGAATTGGCTTATGCTGCAGCTCAGCGTGTCGCAGAGTCGGATTCGATAGTTTACAATCCGTTATTTCTTTACGGAGGAGTTGGTTTAGGGAAGACTCATCTTATGCACGCTATCGCTTGGAGAATTAAAGAGCGAAGTAAGAGAAAAAATATCGTATATATATCTGCTGAAAAATTTATGCATCAGTTTGTTCGTTCATTGCGTTATAAGGATACGGTTGCGTTTAAAGAGCAATTCAATGAAGTCGATGTGCTGATGATCGATGATATACAATTTATTTGCGGAAAAGATTCCACCCAAGAGGAGTTCTTCCATACTTTCAATTCTCTGGTGGACAATAATCGTCAGGTCATAATTTCTGCGGATAAGTCTCCGACAGATTTGGAGGATATGGAAGAGAGATTAAAGTCTCGACTGGGTTGGGGTCTTGTTGCTGATATCCATCCGACCACCTATGAACTAAGATTGGGAATTTTACAGTCCAAATTGGCTGCTGCTTGTATAAATAATTCGGAATTAAAAATACCGGTGAAGGTTTTGGAGTTCATTGCTCACAGAGTCACCAGCAATATAAGAGAGTTAGAAGGTGCGTTGAATAGGGTTATCGCCAGCGCTGTTTTCCTCGGAAAAGAAATTACTGTCGACAGTGTGAGAGAAGTTCTTTCCGACTTGGTACGCGCCAGTGACAGAGTGTTGACCATAGAAGAGATTCAAAAGAAAGTCGCCAATCATTATGATATAAAATTCAGCGACATGTATTCATCAAAGAGGGCCAAGAATATTGCAGTTCCGAGGCAGATAGCTATGTATCTGTGCAAGCAATTGACTTCGATGTCTCTGCCTGATATCGGCAAAGGTTTCGGGGGCAGAGATCATACCACGGTTCTCCACGCTATACGGAAAATTCAAGATGCTGTCCAGAAGGACAGAACAATTCATGACGATGTCGAGCTGCTGACAAAAATCTTGCAAAGTTAGGTTTTTTATCAATTTTTTATAAATGGTTGATGTAAGAAACGTGATTTCCGTTTAAAACTTTTCCGTAATTTGATAGCATTTAATTAGGATATTTTATTTGATTCTTATAAAAAGATTTGCTTTATGCGAACGGGAGGGAAAGAAATGAGGAAGTCTCGAGCAGCGGAAAATATGATTTTAGTATTAATACTCGTTATTGCGGTAGGAGGATACTATTTTTATCGAACTTGCGAAAGACTTGAGTTTGTCAATTCGGTTCTTGAAAAGAATCAAGGATTAAAAGATAGCTTCAAGCATCATCGAAAATTGGCGTTCTTAAAGATGGGCGGACAATACTTCCCTAATTATGATAATCCTCGAACCTTAAATGATAAGGTTGTGTACTTATACGATAACTATTTTTTGAGATCACCGATTACTAAAGTCATTGGAACGAAGTATTTTTTAAAGAAATATGTGGAAGATATAGTTGGTGAGGAACATGTGGTGAAACTTTACGGGGTTTGGGATAATCCTGAAGATATTGAGTGGGATAAATTGCCTTCCAAGTTTGTTTTGAAGAGTGTTCGTGGAAAATTCGGGCGCGAAATTATTGTTATAAAAGATAAATCTAAGATAGATGTGGCTGAGATTACGAAAAAATTGAACGAATTTTGCTCAACTCCAATCATGAAAGCGATAAAAGACAAACGAGTTATTGCGGAAGAGTTGCTCGAGCCAACAGGCGGTTTATTAGTCGATTACAAATTTTTCTGTTCTTACGGAAGGGTTTTGATTGCGGATTGTATGGCACGTGAAGATAATGAAATTACAGATGTAAAATTTAAAAGTTGTTCGTATTATGAACTTCCTGATTGGAGAAGAATCCCTATGACCGTTGATGGTCGATGGATTTTGGAAATTGATAAACCTAAAAATTACGACAAAATGATTGAGATATGTCAAAAATTATCTGAGAATTTTCCTTTGATTCGCATAGACCTTTATGAAATTGGAGATAGGGTATTAGTCGGAGATATTACCGAAGATCCTTCCGAAGGTAAGGCTATCTTTGAAAAAACAGAATGGGATTTCAAACTCGGCGAACAAGTTCCAGATATCTCAAAATCCGAAATATCAAAATTGATTAAAAGAGATCGAGAAATATCTCAGAAATACTTAAAAAATTAGACCTTACACGCAATACAAGACTTTCGCTCAAGACTCTTGTGCTTGGTGATTCTGAGCGCATAGAAAATTTTCGATTTTTTTTTAGTTTGTTAATAATTTAGTAACCTAAATCGTGTTTAATGTAAATAATAATTATTTGTAGGAGAAAAAAATTATGTTAACCAAGTTAGCGAAGTTTTTGAAAAGTTCTAAGGGTGCGACGGCGATTGAGTATGCTCTTATAGCCAGTTTGATCGCGGTTGTGGCAATTACCGGTATGAAGGCAATAGGTAATAAGATTTTACATCAGTTAAATAATATTGCGAATAACCTTGGTTAACGTTTTGCTTTGTATAGATGTTTTCTATGCAAAGCTGTTTCCGGGTTTTTGTTGTTCTCTTTTATTTTGCAGAAAGAGAGTTTATTTTTGATGTCGAATTTTATTGATTTTGTGATTGCGGGAGTACCGGTTTCGGGAAATTTTCTGTCATTACAGTTTAGGTGTTTTGTAAATTAAGTGGGAGTTATGCAATTTTGTAATGTGATGGAAAACTTTTTTCGTTACGAATAATAAAGGGGTTGTTCCGAACGTTGCAGCGAGTTTACCTCTTTTGCTGGAGATTTCTGAAGTGCATCCCTGTTA
>Ga0310696_10007907_pt1 | contig 12439 bp, 10 predicted proteins | sample AusTroGonzalo_MG_4_FD_203885 | JGI IMG/M metagenome (GOLD analysis project Ga0310696, IMG submission 203885) | Bovine rumen microbial communities from tropical cattle in Woodstock, Queensland, Australia - Gonzalo_02 (v2) (version 2) | ecosystem: Host-associated > Mammals > Digestive system >... | reverse complement strand
TGTATATATGTTATTATGCTTCGCCGAACTCGGTGAGTTCAAGATCTTTGTTATGTTCCAACGCCCAATCGATACTCCATTCGGATCGGAAGAGCAGCAGCTTGTTTTCTTTAAAATCAGCTACAACCTTTGTGTCGGATGCAAGGTCAAGATTCTTATAGTCGCTGTCAGAAGCGATCCATCGGATGAACTGGAATGGAGTAGGAGTCATGATTATCTCTACGTTATATTCATTTTCCAGTCTGTACTTGAGGACATCGAACTGTAGTACGCCTACCACGCCGACGATGACCTCTTCCATACCGGACTCCGGCTCGTGGAAGATCTGTATCGCGCCCTCCTGAGCTATCTGGTTCATTCCTTTGACAAACTGCTTACGCTTCATGGTGTCCTTCTGGCGTACCAGAGCGAAGTGCTCGGGGGCGAATGTCGGTATGCCTTTGAAGGCGAATTTTTTGCCCGGAGTCACGATGGTGTCGCCTATGGAGAATATACCGGGATCAAATACACCGATTATATCGCCCGCAAAGGCCTCGTCGATAACTTCTCTCTCCTGAGCCATGATCTGCTGAGGCTGCGAGAGCTTCATCTTGCGGTCACCCTGCACATGATACACATCCATGTTCTTATCGAATCTGCCTGAGCATATACGCATAAAGGCGATGCGGTCACGATGCGCCTTGTTCATATTTGCCTGGATCTTGAAAACAAACGCTGAAAAATAGTCAGAGTCTGGAGCGATAAACTCATCGTCAGCCTGTCTGGGCAGAGGGCCTGTAGTCAGTTCAAGGAACTCCTGCAGGAACGGCTCTACACCAAAGTTAGTCAGCGCCGATCCGAAGAATACAGGCGTCAGCTCACCTTTGCGTACCAGTTCAAGATCGAAGTCGTTGCCTGCGCCGTCGAGCAGCTCGATATCTTCGAACAGCTGATCTTTCTGTCCGTAGAACAGCTTATCTCCAAGATCCGGATCGTCGAGTGAGAGCTCTTCGCTCTCTACCTCATGCTGACCGTTGTTAGCGGTATATGACAGGATCTTAGATGATTTGCGGTCAAAAACTCCTTTGAACTCTTTGCCGGAACCTATAGGCCAGTTCATCGGACAGGTGTTGATGCCCAGAACGTTCTCAATATCCTCAAGAAGATCAAAGGGGCTCATAGCGTCCCTATCCATCTTATTGATGAATGTAATGATAGGGATATGGCGCATTACGCATACCTTAAAGAGCTTTCGCGTCTGATTCTCAACACCCTTAGAGCCATCGATCACCATCACAGCGCTGTCAGCCGCCATAAGTGTTCTGTAGGTATCCTCAGAGAAGTCCTGGTGTCCAGGTGTATCAAGGATGTTGATACAGTATCCGTCATACTTGAACTGCAATACTGAAGAAGTTACGGAAATACCTCTCTGCTTTTCTATCTCCATCCAGTCTGACACGGCGTGTCTGGCAGTCTTTTTACCTTTTACCGATCCAGCGAGATTTATCGCTCCGCCATAAAGCAGCAGTTTCTCTGTCAAGGTCGTTTTACCGGCGTCTGGATGAGAAATGATCGCGAATGTGCGTCGCTTCTCGATCTGTTTTGTTAAGTCGCTCACATCTATCCTCCGTAAAATTGCATGATAAATCATGCCGGTATTTGCTATACCATATAATATTACTCTTTTTATATAGTAAAAGTCAATAAATTTAAGGGCTTTTTTTCTACGTCCATTTGTACAAAAACTATTGACATTTCTATTGATTTTTAATAAAATAATTACATCAAAGAGATTTCATCTAAGTTTTTTCATATACCTTCCAAATCGAGGCGAGAACTTTTGTTCTCGCCTCACCCCTTTGTATAAGATTATAAGGAGAAAGCTATGCATCCATTCGGTATCTATATTCATATACCTTTCTGTGACGGCAAGTGCTATTACTGCAACTTTTTCAGTAAAGAGCTCAGCGACTCTGAAATGGATTTATATACCGATCGTGTTATCAGTTCACTTATCGAATGGTCAGGATCAGTAGATAGAAATGTTGATACGATATATTTCGGCGGCGGTACACCTTCCCTGATCGTTCACGATCGGCTCATCAGGATACTCGATACCGTACTTAATAACTATAGCGTTTCTTCGAAAGCTGAGATAACAGCTGAGGTGAACCCGTTATCTACAGACACTCTTGACTTTACTGCGCTTAGACGAGCTGGCTTTAATCGTCTATCAATCGGTATGCAGTCTTCAAATGACAGCGAGCTGAAAGCTCTGGGCAGACGCCATAGCATAGCTGATGTGGTCAATACCATTGGATCAGCAAGGCGCGGCGGCTTTGATAACATATCTCTGGATGTTATGCTCGGTATTCCGCTGCAAACAGATAGATCGCTCACTGATACTCTTAGATTTTGCAAAGCACACGATGTTGATCATGTATCCGCGTATATTCTGAAGGTCGAAGAAGGCACACGATTCCACCTTGACAAAGATATGCTTCCACTGAAGGATGAGGATGAACAGGCCTATCTATATGAGTTGACTGTTGCTACGCTGAGAGATCTCGGCTACCGACAGTATGAGATATCCAACTTTTCTAAACCCGGTTATGAGAGCAGGCACAACCTGCTGTATTGGCACGATGATGAATATCTGGGCATAGGACCGTCAGCTCATTCTTTTATGAACGGAAATAGATTTTATTATCCGGATAGCTTCGATGACTTCTACAACAATTGCATATTATCTGAGGGAAACGGCGGCGACAGTGAAGAATTCATTATGCTTGCGTTGAGATTGACCGAGGGACTCAGTTTCAGCAAGTATTTTGAAAGATATAACAAGAAGCTGAGCGATAGCTTTATGAATGCTGCAGCAGAGCTAGAAAAGAAAGGCTTAGTGAACATCGGTGACTCTTCCCTATCTCTAACTACTGCCGGGTTCTTGGTATCAAACGCAGTAATCGGTCATTTGTTGGAAAAGGCTTGACATTAGCGTTAAAACAAAGTAAAATTACTATTGCTGAATACGGAAGCGTATCGAAGTGGTCATAACGGGCCTGACTCGAAATCAGGTAGTCCTCACGGGCTCGTGGGTTCGAATCCCACCGCTTCCGCCATAGAAAAGACGGAGATACTTCAAAAGGTATCTCCGTCTTTTCTATAACTATAATTCAGCTCAAGCGGTGGAATTCGAAGGCAACTCATTCATCTAATACATATAACTATTTAACTGCTATCCTCTTGCCATATCCTTTCACCTATTGTATAATTGGTTTACAGTCGAAATCAGTCGAAAGAGGTGAGGATTTGAAGAAGATCATTTCTGCGCTTTTAGCGCTTGTTATTATAATGTTTTCTGTCTGTGATTCTTCATTTGACCTTACCGCTAACGGCGCAATTTCCGAGCGTATAATCGCAGACGCTAACGGCATATACAATATTTCCGTCAACGGTAACATCGCTTCTGCAAACATACTGCTGCCTAAGCAAAAGAATGCCGTTATCAACACCGCTAAACCGGTTGTAGCCGCATCTGTATTCGGCGACACATTTGTCGCCCTTTGTAACGATACTGAGAACAGTGTGCTTCAGGTATACACATATGATCTGAACTCAGGTATTCAGGACAGCTTCGCCGTAAATGATATTACTCTGGGCAACAATCAGGTTTTCTGCTATGACAACGGCGCATTGTATCTAGCTGATCCAGCACGCAAAAATATCATCCACTGTTATATCGCATACGGGCTGAAGTCCAGTTATACTATGAGCTATGATGTTATCAGCTTATTCTGTGGCTATAACTCATCCGGTGTATACGCTGTGTGTGACAACAGGCTATATTCCCTGAGTTCCAACGGTTCTCATAGTTTTATAGCATCCGGAATTGCTGTTCCTGTAAGATTCCTCTCTGACAGTATCGCGATTGATAACAAAGGAGCTGTATATGTAATGAGCTCGGGCGCAATGACGCAGATCATGACAGTTGAGATAGATAGTATATATTCCGCCTGCATCATCGGCAATATGCTTTACATCGCATCGGGATCAAAACTCTATAGATATGATATAAACAAGCGAGTCAGAACCGGGTATTTGAACGTTTCCGATAAACCATCTGCATTATATGCCTATAAAGGTCTGGTATACACCGCATCCGGCAGTTCTGTGATGACATATAAGCCTGCAGAATTCGTATCATATCCTACAGCGCCGCCGAGTACTCAGCCTACTCAAACTCGATACGATGAACAGCAATCCTCTACCGGCTCAAATACTACATCATCACATGATATAAGCTCATCTGCATATAAGATAGATTTCAGTAATTATTACATCAGCGGTATCAACTCGCCTACGACTTTCGCTCAATTCAAATCCAACATCGAATATGACGGATATACGGTCACGCTGTATAAAGGCGGCAAGAAAGTAACATCAGGCAATGTCGGCACAGGCATGAAAGCGGTATTTGAAGATAATCAGAGCATCTATACCTTTGAGCTGGCGGTCACCGGCGATGTGACCGGAGAAGGCAACGTCAACTCGCGAGATATTAAAGAGCTGATGGACTATATGCTTGGTGATATAAATTATAACGGCGTATATATGGTAGCTTCTGATATGTCCGGCGACGGTAAGATAGATATAGTCGATCTGGCTATGTTAGCTATGAACACATAAGTAAAGCCCTGTTCATCACGAACAGGGCTTTTAGTATGCTGTTGATCACGCTTCGTCAGGTGTGGCGTCAGGATCCACCCTGGTGAGTACAAAGTCGAGGAAATAGAGCTTGTTGCCCTTTATTTTGTACTTATAGTTATCTACACTGTACTGGCCGTTAGCATAATATGTCATGTTGAATGAGCCTTTTTCTACAGTATATGTATAATAGAACTTGATGCCATAGCCGTCAACTGAGTTATCCTGAACAAGTACTCCGTCATCTCTGAAGGATAATACCATTTGTCCGTTAGTCCAATCACCGGTTAGCTTTTCATCCGCTGTAAAGTCCTCAGAAGGCTCGAGCAGATTCTTTCTCTCGTCAGCCTGAGCCAACGTCATAGTGTATTCGCCGTCGCCGTATGACAGTGTCAGCTCCTGGTTTTTACTGAATCTGTTGCCTGATACGGTGTATTCTGCATTATAGCCTGCATACAAACCTGCTATGCTGGTAGTGATCGGCGATCCGGTACCATCGAAGTTAAGTATCATGTAGTCCTTATCGTCCTCATGGAGCTTTTCAAAGGTGCCTGTGAACTCAACCGTATCGGCATAGATGGTGAACTTACCGTCTTTATTGAACTCGTAATAGTAATTGATCTCAACATCGCCTGACTTATCCGAATATGTCCAGAGAATATCCTCCGGCTCATGCAGGAAGAATAACTGGTAAGTAAAGTATCCTGCAACAGAGAGAAATACTATGATAGCAGAGATGATCACAGGAACCATTATAAAGGGACCTTTTCTCTTCTTTTTATCCTGCTCTGCGTCCTCAGTATCGTCGTCATCATCCTTAAACCGGCTGCCGATCACCTTTTTTACAGGCTCTGCGGAATCTTCCGCATCTTCTGCTTCTTCAGGCTCAATAGTTTCTTCGATATCTTCAGCTGTTTCGGTTTCTGCCGTCAGCTCTTCTTCGATCAGGATCTCTGAAGGATTAACTTCAGCATTATGTTCGTTATTCATATATCTTTCCTCCATGCAATATTGCTTTTCTATGATACTACATTCGAGTAAATAAATCAATCTTTTTTTGATTTGATTTACATAATGATCATATTTTTGTGTTATTATTCTTACTCAGTATTATAAATGATAGGGTATTATGGTATAATTCTAATACTATAATAATCATAATGCAGGTGATTGTATGGATTGTAATTCTATCTACAAAGAATGGCTTGAAAAGGCTGTTGAAGATCCTGAGCTCATTCGTGAGCTGAAAGAGATCGAAGGCGATAACGACGCCGTATATGATCGGTTTTATACCACTCTCAAGTTCGGTACAGCTGGTCTGCGTGGAGTTCTGGGAGCCGGTACCAACCGCATGAATATCTATGTTGTTCGTCAGGCTACTCAGGGTCTCGCTGATTATATCATCAAGAACTTCGGCGGCGGCGCAGTAGCTATCACTCATGACTCTCGCATAAACTCATCTTTGTTTATGAATGAAGCCGCTCGTGTGCTTGCCGCTAACGGACTGAAGGTGTATATCACCACCGAGCTGCAGCCTACGCCTGTGCTGAGCTATATGGTTCGCCACCTGGGATGTGTAGCAGGCATCATGGTAACCGCCAGTCATAATCCTGCTAAGTATAACGGCTATAAGGTATACGGCAGCGACGGCTGTCAGATGACCGATGTAGCGGCAGGAATGGTCTATGACGCCATCCAGAGCATCGATATGTTCACAGGCGTTAAGCTCTGTTCATTTGAGGACGCTATCGCATCCGCCGATATCGAATATGTCGATGACAGCGTATATGATTCTTATATGGCTGAGGTCGAGAAGCGCCAGGTCAACCCCGGCGTATGCCGTGACTCTGATCTTAAGGTCGTATATACTCCTCTCAATGGCGCCGGCAACAAGCTGGTCCGCCGTGTACTCAGCGATATAGGCGTGTCAGATGTTACTGTTGTCAAAGAGCAGGAGATGCCAGATGGAAACTTCACCACCTGTCCTTTCCCCAATCCCGAGCTAAGTGAGGCTTTGGAAAAGGGTCTGGAGCTGTGCGAAAAGATCGGCGCTGATCTGCTGCTGGCTACCGATCCCGACTCTGACCGTGTAAGCATCGCTGTAAGAAGAGATGACGGTACCTATCGGCTGTATACTGGCAACGAGATCGGCGCAATGCTGACTGAGTATATCCTGTCTTCCCGTAAGGATCTCGGCAACCTGCCTGATAAGCCTGTAGTCGTTAAGACTATCGTTACCACTAAGATCATCAAGGCGATCTGCGACAAGTATGGCTGTGAGATGAAGGATGTGCTCACCGGCTTCAAGTATATCGGAGAAGTCATCCTCGGTCTGGAGAAGAATGGCGAAGATGATCGCTATGTATTCGGCTTTGAAGAGAGCTGCGGATATCTTTCGGGTACCTATGTGCGCGACAAAGACGCCGTAGTGGCCTCTCAGCTGATATGCGAGATGGCGGCTTTCTATAAGAAGCAGGGCAAGTCTCTGGTCGACGTTATCGACGGTCTGTACAACGAGTACGGTCACTATCTCAATACCACTCTGAACTTCTACTTTGAAGGCGCTGCAGGTATGGATAAGATGGCTAAGATCCTATCAAATATCCGCGATAACGCACCTTCTGAGATAGCTGGAGAGAAAGTTGTATCCATAGCTGACTATTTCACTCACGAGGCTAAGGATCTGCGTACCGGAGCTGTAGAGCATATCGATCTTCCTGCCTCTAATGTGCTGTCATACACGACCGAGAGCGGCCACTGCGCTATAGTACGTCCCTCCGGCACCGAGCCTAAGATAAAGATCTATATCACCGCTATCGGCAAGAACTTTGATGAAGCTAACGCGATTACTGAGAAGATCGCAGCAGATATGAAAGGCTATCTCGAATAATATTGAATAATAATACGATGCTGAGCGGATATCCTGTTATGGGTATCCGCTTTTATCATGTCTTAAAAGCATACGGAAGAAATACCCACTTGACATTTTCGAACATTTGTTTTATAATAGCTCTAGAATAAATGTTCTAAAACAGGTGGACACCATGCGAACGATACTGCACAGCGACTGCAACGGCTTTTACGCCAGTGTAGAGTGTCTGTATAATCCCGAGATACGCTCAAAGCCTGTAGCGGTAGGCGGCGACGCGGAAAAGCGTCACGGGATCATACTGGCTAAGAATGAATACGCAAAGAAATATAATATCAAGACCGGCGAGGCGATATGGCAGGCTAAAGAGAAGTGTCCGTCGCTGATAGTGGTACCTCCGCACTTTGAGCGTTATATGCGATTTTCAGAGATGTGTCGCAGGATATACAGCGACTATACCGACCGTATTGAGAACTTCGGATTGGATGAAGCGTGGCTGGATGTATCCTCCTCAGGCGGCGATGGAGCGGATATCGCAGAAGAGATCCGGCGCAGGATAAAAAGCGAGCTTGGCATTACGGTCAGCATAGGCGTGAGCTTCAATAAGATATTCGCCAAGCTGGGCAGCGATTATAAAAAGCCCGATGCTGTTACGGTCATCACACATGAAAACTACAGAGACATAGTATGGCCGCTGCCCGTCGGCGATCTGCTGTATGTCGGACGCAGTACCGAAAAAAAGCTGAAAAGCCTGGGCGTTTATACTATTGGCGAGCTGGCCGAATTTCCTCTGCCTGTTTTGAGGAGCAACTTCGGCAAATGGGGCGATATACTGCACACCTTCTCTAACGGTATGGACGCCTCAGAGGTTATGTACGCCGACGAGATCTCAGCTATAAAGTCGATAGGCAACTCAACGACAGCCGTCAGGGACTTAGAGAACACCGAGGATGTCAAGATGATCTTCATGGTCTTATGCGATTCGGTTTGCCGCAGACTGCGCGAGCACGGCGCGCTCGCCGGACTTGTAGCAATATATGTCAGGGACTGTAATCTGGTATCGTTCACACGTCAGCATAAGCTCCTCTGCCCTACCGATATTACCGGGGAAATCTTAGAGGAAGCCATGCAGTTGTTCAACAGCAATTACAGTTGGAATAAAAGCATACGCAGTCTGGGCGTCAGCCTAGGCGAACTGCGCTCTATAAACGAGCCGGTGCAGCTATGTTTGAGCAGTGATGAGCATGACCGCGAGCGAAAGATGTATCTGGATCGCTCTTTGGATTTGCTGAAAAATCGCTTCGGCAGCTTTTGCGTGCGCCCGGCTACATTGATGAAGGATCCAATGCTCTCGGGATTCAGTCCTAAGGAAGAACATGTCATACACCCTGTGGGATACTTTTAGCATTAGTTTTAAGGAAGGGATATTTTATGATCAAGCAATATATATCGGTCACGGCGACCTTCGATGCCGACGGCAACATCATACCGCTGTATATCAACTGGGACGACGGCAGGCGCTTTGAGATAGACCGCATAACGGATGTACGTTACGCGGCGTCGCTCAAAGCCGGAGGCGCCGGTATCAGATACACCTGCAGGATCAAATCTCAGGATAAATACTTATATCTCGAAGAGAACCGCTGGTTCATCGAGAACGAAAAGAAAGCAGGATAAAAATAGGCAGACTCAGTATCAATCAACTGAGTCTGCCTAAATTATATTCAAAAATACTATCCGAAATAGATATCATAGTCGCCGTGATTCACAACGATATAGCCGATCTCATCAGAATCGTCGTATATCACACGAAACTCAGTGGCTGTACCGTCATCATAGGTGACAAATATACTGTCGTTATCAAAGGTATACGAACCTTTTAAGGCAACGCCGAGAGAAGGGTTGATATACAATTCGAGTCTTCCTCCGTCGTCAAAGGCGAGATAGCACGAATTGTGCATGGATCCCAAGACCTCGCGCGCCGAACACTCGTTGCCCGAGCTGTGATCGACCACTCTTGTGATAGACAGCTTTCCGAGAACAGAAAGGCTTCGTTCGACCTCAGTAGGCTCAGGATCAGTAGGGACAGCCTCAGCTGCAGTCGTCTCAGCAACCGTGCTCTCAGGAGCATCGGTAGGAGCAGTCTCGGTAACAACGTCAGTAGTCGTTTCGGTAACCGCTGGCGAGTCACTTGGCTGCTCGTTACCTACAGTCGCAGAAGGAGCAACAGGATCTCTGTCCTCTCCCCTCTTATGCTGTGATGTCAAAGTAATTACGCCTGTCGAAACGGCTATAACTGCCGCCAGACCTATGATGATAAGAGGCTTTTTACTCATCATTATCCTCCTCGGAGCTTGTCTGCTTATTCTGCTGTTCTTTTGCAAGACGCAGAACAGTACTTTGCTTCATCATCTTTCCGTTGAAATATATAAAGTCATCAGTGTCGCGCAGCTTGGATATATCTACATCAGAAAAGTCGGTGATAGTCTCTGCAACAGGATTAGGCTGTGGCTGAGCGCCCTTTTCGATAGCTTTCTCAGCTTCCAAATCCTGCTTGCTCTGTAGGATATCGACCATGCCATCATATATGAAGAATACATAGCAGAAAGTCAGCGTAGCCGGTACCAGCAACGCCCACAAAGCAGAAAGCACAATGATCAGCAGCAGAGGTGACTGAGCGAATATAACGAATGTAAAGAACACGGCAAACGCTACTATAAAGGCAAAAATGCCGATCATATTATTCTTGAGCTCACCGAACGACATCAAAAAGCTGTTCTTATACAGATATCTGATCGGCAGATCATACGTGACCGACAACAGACAGATATACCAAGAAGCGTATAACAGAAGCATAACGATAATGATACAGAAGAACAGCAGAACATACATTATCGGATGCTGACTGAGCATATTGATATAGAACGAAATAGCCAGATAACTCATAACAGCTATGGCACATTCAACAACACCGTGAAGCAGGAACAACAGGAAATTGCTCTTTAAAGCATTGAAGAAGCAAGGTATAACCTTGACATCGCTATCGCCTCTGGCTATATTGCGAACGACCTGCACGACTCCCGAATAAAACGGAAAAATCGGTATGATCACAATCAGTGAAAATAGTACGCTGATACCGCCGTTGAATAACATACGGTTGAGAAAATAAAAGCCGAAAATGAACAACAGCGATGGAATAGCAAATAACAAATCGGTCAAAAGTATCTTCGGCAGATTAGTAAAAAATCTTGAGAAGAATATCTCGAACCTCATCTTCTTTCTTTCTGAACCCATAATACCCTCAATAAAAATGGAATTTGTCCGCAAACAGCACCCACAGCAGCATATCTGCTACAGCGCAGGCGCCGGATAATATAAATGCAAAAAGCGATCTCTTTAAAAATCGCTTGATAACCGAAGTACACAAAAAGGCCTCATCTCTGCCGAACACGCTCATTTTAGCAAACCTCATAGAGAGCGCCAGCGCACGAGCAGAATATCTGACCAGAGCGATCAGGAACATAGCGGTGCCCGGCAAGATAACTAGGATATAGAAGCCTATCCCCGACATCCTGTACGACGAGAAAAGACACGCTGAGGATAAGCCGACCGAAAATCCTTTGAATATGATCAGCAGCGGAACAGCCGCAAATCCCCATGCAGAGAAAGCGAATAAGAATATAAAGAATACAAATATAAAGTACGAAGCAAAGCATGACAGAAATATATCAAACGGCGACATACTCAGCCTGGCTTTCATATTCGTGACGAACAGGAAGTCAAGCTTACCAAGCAGCTGTGAGTCTACCCCTCTGCTGCACGCAGCTCCAACAGCAAGGCCCATAAAGAACAAAGCAGTAAATAGAGTATATGTACCGTATCTGCTCAAAAAATCTTTAACAGAGCTGATCGGCCGCTTAAGACTGTTCAAACTCAGCCTGCCGCTTCGACTCTTAAATCGCAATACAACGCCCTTCATAGAAATCACCTCGGTGAATCGTATGCAGGGCTTGTATCATATATGAATATTATTGATTAGCGCAGATGATATAGTATCAGGTATGGAATGTTGGATCATTGGCGCACTTGAAGTTAATGTCGTAATTATATATGCCGTAATTGCGCTCATAATCGCCGTAGAAGAACATTTCCATCTCATCCACACGTCTGTACAGCAGACCTCGGATACACTCACCTGCGGCATGATGATACTGACAGAACTTATTTATCAGGTTCTGTCGGTTGACGTAATTGAGATCCAGATTACCTCCGGTAGTCTTCTTAGAGATATAATCGGAGCAAACATATCCTGTAGTGCCGTCAGCCAGTTTGACCTGATACCACGCGCTGTTCTTAGTAGAAAGAACAGTGAGCTTTGTACCGTAGTCAAGTTCTTTTATGATATCATAATTAGTTCCGGCGCCTTTTCGGATACGCACATACGAGCCATTGATATAATAGCTGACTGTACCTCCCTTACCGTCGGCGCAATTCAGTAGAGCTGCCTGCAGCTGAGAGTCTCCGGTCAGTATGCCTGCACCGGTATTATACACCAAGCATACCAGCGCGTCAAACTGCTGTTGATTGAACTTTACTTTGTTATCGATCAAGAATGAATTAACCTTACTGGCGTAACCGTCATTATTTACTGTCTGAACAAGGCAAGCAAAAGCCTCGTTTTTAGTCATCGCGTTATAGAATGTCTCACCGGAGAATATCACCAGACCATAACCGACAGTAGGATCGCCGGTGATCGGATCGTCGTATATAGATGATATGTAACCCTCAAAGTTAGCCATAAGGGCTATAACTTCATCAGAAGCTCTGCGCTCGGTACATACCGTAGTCTTAGTATCGGTAGAGTTGGCGACAAATGCGGATGTT
>Ga0310696_10007906_pt1 | contig 12439 bp, 8 predicted proteins | sample AusTroGonzalo_MG_4_FD_203885 | JGI IMG/M metagenome (GOLD analysis project Ga0310696, IMG submission 203885) | Bovine rumen microbial communities from tropical cattle in Woodstock, Queensland, Australia - Gonzalo_02 (v2) (version 2) | ecosystem: Host-associated > Mammals > Digestive system >... | reverse complement strand
AATATCCAGCATAAACGACATACAAAACGTCAATGCCAGTGATGCCGTTATAAACATGATAATAATCTATTCCCTCTATTATTTTGAAAGCAAAACGGGCATACAATTTCAAATAAATGAAAATGGCACCTACACTCTTATCAACCCAACGTTTGATGCAGAAAACATTTTGCCAGAGAGCGAATATTCCGCAAAATATCCATTTGTATATGGCACTGGCTCAGAGCCAACATATCCAGCACTAGTAAAATACATAAAAGCAATCGAAAAAGATGACTCATCAACTCCGGGCAGATACACTTTTATTAATCAAATAGACGTTTTAATTTTGGTGTTCAATGTTTTGGGGCTTCCAACCGACAGCATGTCAACACTTTCTGGTGGCTCAGCATCAAACATGTTCTACACCGACATCTTCAGCGAAAAGCTAGATAACCAAGCACTTCTCGAAGAACAATACGAGTTACTAGGAAGCAGTCGTTGGGCAAGAAGTGGAGCGGAATACGCCAACGAAGCCATGCTCGTGCTCGACAAAAACAACGAGGTAGATGACTATATTTTGTTTGCTCTTGGCATATTAACCGAGGAGCAAATGAGCAGCATAATGGAGGGGCTAATTTCAGACAACAAAGTTACCGAATCAACAAGCTACGACCAAATTATTGGCAAAACATATAAAATACTCGACAAAGTCGATTACTACGTAAATGACATAGACGACGGAGTTGTTGATTTTCGTGATTACAACGTGCTAAGTGACGCGGCAAAATATGCAAAATACCAACAATATTATCAGCAAGCCGTTGAAAATTGTTCAAACACAATCACAATAGTGGGCATAATAAGACCAAAATCAACAACAAACATTGGCTCGCTTTCAACTGGGGTTGTCTATAGCAAAGATTTCACCGCACAAATGATAGAGCATCGCAATGCAAAAGTCGCCGAATTAGGGCAAGAAAATTTAACCTCAATCACCAGCATCGACCAAGAAATTCCAGCGTCAATTCAAATATACATCAACACATTTGATAGCAAAGCCAATGTCAAGGCCTTCATCGAAAAATATAATAGCCAAGCCCAAGCCAACGACAGAATCACCTATAGCGACACAGCTGGTGCAATCATGAGCACTGTTTCAACAATCATAAACGCAATAACCTATGTACTCATTGCCTTTGTCAGCATTTCTCTTGTTGTTTCGAGCATAATGATAGGCATAATCACCTACATTTCAGTTCTCGAGAGAACAAAAGAAATTGGTGTTCTTCGCAGTGTTGGTGCATCAAAACGCGATATAAAGCGCGTGTTCACTGCCGAAAGTTTGATTATCGGCTTTGTAGCAGGCGCCATGGGCATAATCATCACACTTCTACTCAACATACCAATCAACATAATAATAAGCAAATTAGCTGATATTTCTGGCGTTGCGTCACTGCCAATTTTGGGCGCAGTAATTCTTGTTGCAATCAGCATGCTACTCACGTTTATTGCTGGTCTTGTGCCTGCAAACATTGCAAGCAAAAAAGATCCAGTTGTAGCTTTGCGCACAGAATAAAAAACACAAACAAAAAAAAACCTGCAATTTTGCAGGTTTTATTTTTTATAACATTCGCAAATTACAATTGCAATTGCGCCTTCGCCAATGTGGCAAGCCACCGATAGCGACAGGGGATCAACAACTTCAACCAAAAGACCATAGTGTTTTAGCATTTCGTTTGCTTCAATCCTAAATTGTTCACATCTTTCTCTGTCTTTGGTGTAGGCCATCATAATTTTTACATTGCCACCAGCCACTTGTTGTTTAAACCTAGTGTCAAGTTCTTTTTTAATTTGGTCAAGCATACGTTTTTTGCCTTGGTCATAACTAATAACTTGGCAAAACTTGTCTAGTTTTTCGCCCTGAATAGTCAAAACAGGTTTAATTTTCAGCATGCCACCAATAAGCGCAGCCGCAGGTGTTATTCGTCCACCTTTTTTAAGATATTTAAGTGTAGACACCATAATATAAATGCTAGCATTCATGCTAGTGTCTTTCAAATATTTTGCAATTTCTGCTCCGCTTTTACCTTCTTTTGCAAGAAGCGCAGCATCAATCACTGCTTGTTTTTGCGTAACTGATATTCTGTGGTTATCAACAACAAAAACTTTGCCGCCAAAATCTTTTGCAAAATTTGTCGAAGTTTCGCAAGAGCCAGAAAGCCCGCTGCTCATAGGGATATACACAACCTCGTCATATGTCTTTAATAATTCAGTCCAAGTTTCTCCAACAGAAAATACATTTGGCTGACTGGTAGAAACATTTGCACCCGACATAAGTTTTGAATAAAACTCATCTTGGGTTAGGTTAACGTCCTCAAAATATTCTTCTTCGTCAATCAAAAAAGGCATAGGAACAACAAAAACACCAAGTTTTTTTGCTTGTGCTTGAGATATTCCGCTGTTGCTGTCTGTCATAATTGCAACTTTCATAATTTTGTCCTCTTTTGTTTAACTACAAATAATAATACCAAATATATACCCATTTAGTCAAACAAAAAAAACACCCAACAGGGTGCTTTGTTTGGAGATGCAATGAGCGTAGCGGCATTTCTGCGTAACCAACATTAATTTTAATTTTTTCTTGAGCGCAGATAACCAGACTTGAACTGGTGACCTCCGCTTGTGCCAAGGCGGTGCTTGTGCCGACTGAACCATAATCCACCAGTGCTGTTATGGCGAGTAAAAAAAACACCCAACAGGGTGCTTTGTTTGGAGCTGTTAACCAGACTTGAACTGGTGACCTCCGCTTGTGCCATGGCGGTGCTTGTGCCGACTGAGCCATAATCCACCAATGCTGTTATGGCGAGTAAAAAAAAACACCCAACAGGGTGCTTTGTTTGGAGCTGTTAACCAGACTTGAACTGGTGACCTCCGCCTTACCAAGGCGGTGCTCTACCGACTGAGCCATAACAGCAAATAAATCATATTGCAACTTGCTTGTAAATTATATATGTTCACGCTTATTTTTGTCAAGAGTATTTTTAAATAAAAATACACAAACAAAAAAACACCCACTCGGGTGTTTTTTTTATTTTGTTTATTTGACTATCGCCAATTTACTAAACTATAATAATAAAAGAAAGAGCACAAAAGAGGCAAACATGTTCAAATACGTATTCAATCACAACAAACGATTTTCAATATGGTTCATAGTTGTTTTATTGTGTTGGTCAATAGAAGTTGTTGTCACTCAATACATATTCAAGTTTATTGGTTTTGTAATTGATTATGGTCTAAACTACAAAGGCACTCCATATCAAGGAGCACTAAGTTTTTTATTTGATGGCAGGTTTGGTGAATATGGCAGCAAACAATTGATAATAACGCTATCAATAGCAATAGTTTTATTTGTTTTAATAGCATATTCATTTTCAATAATATCCGGCATAATCAAAACCAAAGTTGGCAATTCATCTGCAAACATATATAGGTGGCAAATATACAACAAAACACGTGGCAAAAAACTCAATATGTCAAGTGGCGATTATCTTGTGTTTTTGCACGAAGACATATATAAACCTGGCAACTTATTTATAAGCACATACACAAGCATAGTGGTATATGTCATTGGCATAGCATATTCAATAATTATGCTAGGGGATATAAGCCCATATCTAATTATAACCCCTGTTGCATTTATGCCACTGCTTATTTGGTTCTTTTTAAAATATCGCAAAAAGTCATATCAAGTAAATCAAAAATATAGAGAAATTGATGGAAAATTGCGAAATAGTGTTGCAAATTCTGTTTGTAGTCAAGACCAAAATAATCTTGACAACTTTGAGAGTGTAAACAGCAATCACAGCGCAGAACGCAAATCATACAGCATGTTTTCAAACAAATATGGAACAATACTTTCTGCAATAAGAATAACAATATATATCATTTCTTGCATCATTGCAGGATTTCTCGCAATATATGGCAAAATACTAATTGGTGAATATCTAATATTCATTGCTTTTGTAAACACAATATTCACAAAACTCATAGCACTGCTCAATTCGATTGTCAGCATAAACGCAGCAGCACCAAGAGTAAAAATTGTTCAAGAATTTATGGCGGAGGTACAATAATAATATGGCAATCAAAAACGTAATGCGCGCCATCAAATATTTTCTATCAAACAGAAGAGCAACTTTTTATGCAATTCTCATGTGTATAATTGGCACTGCGTGTGGCATAGTAACGCCAATTCTCAACAAATATTTGCAGGAGCACATAATCCCCAACAAAGATTTAAGCATGTTTTATCTTTCAACAATCATCATCATGGTTGTAAACATTGCATCACTATTGTCTTCATATTTCAACAGCAAAATCTTCATAAAAAGTGGAGTAGACATAACAACGCGTCTTCGCCATGAAATCATATCAAAAAACATATTTAACACAAAACATGCAAACAATGTTGGCGATGTAGTAATATGTTGCACAGGTTTCATGGAAGAAACCAACCAACTCTTCATTACATATATATCATTGATATTTGACGCAATGCTAAAATTTATATTCTATTTGCCTTTCTTTTTGTTTTATGGCAAGAGCATAGCTCTGGTCATGATTGCATTTATGTTAATCGCAATAATCTGTGTAGAGTTACAGGCAATAATAGTAAGGCGCACAGCAGCCAAGTCACGTCAGGTTGATAGTGAACGCATAGATTTCACTTTAAAAATGTATGAAGCAACTCAAAACCCAAATTTTAAAGATAATGAAGAAATCAGTTTTGAAACCTACAAACGCAAAGTTCTTGCATGTGACAAAGCATGGCTAAACTATTCAGTAGCAAGTGATTTTTATCCACTTATTTTTAATTTAATATGGTATATCGGCCTTGGCGTATGCATTTTAATGGCATACGAATTATCAGCCCTTGGATATATGACACTTGCTGTATTTATTGTTTTCAATTCATACGTAGACCAACTCAAAGCCCCATTAGAAAACTTTATCACATTCAAGCAAATGAGCGACAGAATGGGTGTTGCTCTTGGGCGAATATACAATTATACAGACGAATAACGAGCACAAAAAAAACACCCACTCGGGTGTTTTTATTATATTTCCAATTGTTCTTCCGTTTGGTTACCATTCAAAAAGCATTTGCTTTCTCTCAAAGAACAATGCACAACTTTTTTATATTCTATAGCAGGTTTAGAAATCTTTTTTTCAATTTGGCGAGTTCGTCTATCAAAAGCATAACCATTCACGCCATAAAAATCCAATATGTTTTGTTTTTCTTCTTCAGAAACGTCCTTAATTTTGCCATGTTTATCTCTTTTAAAAGGACCAAAGTCGCCAACAATGGTTGAAATTTTAAAATGTTTAAGAGAAACATACTCCATAGCCACAAGCAGGGCTGTGGCAATGCCTTGTCGCTTATATTCTTGGTTGGTTTCAATAACATTAATAATTGTTCTGTTGTTAATTTCATCAATAGTAAAAATCAATTTACCCATTTCTTCTTTTTGCTTATTAACGGCAGAAAATTTAAATTGCCAATCTTTAAAATAATTTTGCGCCACAATATTTATATTATTAGAAATCATAACAATCAATCTCCACCAATATAATACAACTTTTTAACAAAAATTCAATACTATTTTCAAAAAAAGTGCAAACTGGTTTTACATAACAGCAAAAAAGTGATAATATATATTCATAGGAAGGTAACCACATGAAAATTGCAATCACAGCCGAAAGCACCATAGATTTGCCAAAAGAAATTTTAAATAAATACAACATAAAAACAATTCCATTCCAAGTCATGCTTGGAGAAACAGAATATAAAGATGGCGAAATAAGCTCAGCAGACATTTTTGAATATGTTCAAAAAAACAAAGTTCTGCCAAAAACCTCAGCCATAAACGAAGAGCAATACACAAACTTCTTCGCAGAAGAAATAAAAGGATATGACGCACTCATTCATTTTTGCCTATCTAGCAAAATATCCAGTGCATGTTCACACGCAATCGCGGCAGCCGAACATTTTAGTGATGTGTTTGTTGTCGATTCACTCAGCTTGTCAACAGGCATTGCCTTAGAGGCCATCAAGGCACGCAAACTTGCCGACGAGGGACTAGAAGCCAAAGAAATATATGAAACACTCACAAACCTCACACCAAAAGTTCAAGCCAGTTTCGTAATCGAAAGATTAGATTATTTGGCAAAAGGTGGCAGATGCTCATCAATCTTAGCATTTGGTGCAAACTTGCTCAAACTTCGCCCTCAAATCATCTTAAAAGATGGGGCAATGAAGTCAGCAAAAAAATATCGTGGCAACATGGATAAAGTAATTGGCGAATATTGTGCAGACGTCCTCAAAGAACATGCCGAGCCAGATTTATCTGTTGGCTTTATAACATACACAAGCGCCACACCAGAAATGGTAGAAAAGGCCAAACAAGCCCTTCAAGCACGTGGCTTTGAAAATATCTACGAAACCCACGCAGGCGCAACAATCACAAGTCATTGTGGTGAGCACACACTTGGCATATTGTTTATAGACAAATAAAAACAAAGAACGCAAACAGCGTTCTTTTTTTTGTGCACAAAAAAACCACTCCCAAAAAGAGTGGTTAATTATTTTTAGTCATCCAATTGCGCAAAGTATTCTGCAATATCAGGGATTTCGCTTGTAAAATTGCCAAGAGAGAACACATTTGTCCAATTTCTATATTGTCCGTTATTATATGTTTGTTCTCTTTTAAGTGTATAATGATATTGGTCATTAGAAATATAAATAATATCGGTGTTGCGGTAATAGCGATAAACCAGTTGTTCGTCATTAGACGAAATCAAATCTTTGTCTGGATAAAACGCAGTCGCATCAACATCAAAAAACCAGTTAGAAATGGTATAATCAGTTGCATAGTCACCCCAATATTTAGAGTTAGATTGCCAATTTGTATCACCAGTGTCAAGGTCTGCAATGCTAGTTGATGTTTCTTTTGCTATCCAAAGATAACTTTTATCATAATCATAAATACCAGTATTCACTTCATACATATACACAACTGCATGGTTTTGATAATATCCTTGAATATAAGTTGTGGTTGTTGTGTAATCTCCATCTGTTGTGTGACTATTAGAAGTGGTAACAATTTTATAACTTTCAGGCATGTTGGTTTTAATATCTTTGCCCTTATTTCCGCAGCCCACAAATGCAAAGCAGGTGAAGGCCAGCATCAAGCAAGCAACAACACTCAAAAATTTTTTCATAAAAATCTCTCCAAAAACTATATTTTGTCCAAAATCTTGCATTTCTAATTATATTATTAACATAATATAACTCTTTTTTGCAACAATTTTGCACAAAAAAAGCACTGCGTTATATTGCAGTGCTCCAATCCTATGTTTTATCTTACATTGATTATTTGCGAGGATTTTTAATGTTAGCCTGTGCAGCAGCAAGGCGTGCAATTGGCACTCTAAATGGTGAGCAAGAAACATAATCTAGTCCTGCACCATGGCAGAACTCGATTGATGATGGATCACCGCCATGTTCACCGCATATGCCGCAGTGAATATCTGGGCGAGTTTTATGACCATTTTCAACAGCCATCTTAACAAGTTTGCCAACGCCATTTGTGTCTAATCTTGCAAATGGGTCGCTTTCATAAATCTTGCTTGAATAATAGCTTGGCAAAAATTTGCTTGCATCATCACGAGAGAATCCAAATGTCATCTGGGTGAGGTCGTTTGTTCCAAAGCTGAAGAATTCTGCTTCTTTTGCAATTTCGTCTGCAAGAAGTGCAGCGCGAGGTATTTCAATCATTGTTCCAACTTTATATGTGAGGTTAGATTTTGCAGCTTTGATAACAGCGTCTGCTGTTTCACAAACAATTTTCTTGCAAAGTGCAAGTTCTTTAACTTCACCAACAAGTGGAATCATAATGTTTGGCACAACGTTCCATTTTGGATGACGTTTTTGCACAGCAAGAGCAGCTTTAATAACTGCTTTTGTTTGCATAACAGCAATTTCAGGGTAGGTCACAATTAATCTGCAACCACGGTGTCCCATCATTGGGTTAAATTCGTGCAAGCTGTCGCAGAGTAGTTTAATTTCTTCAACTGTTTTGTGTTTAGATTTTGCAAGAAGTTCAATATCTTTTTCTTCTGTTGGCACAAATTCATGAAGAGGTGGGTCCAAATAACGAATGATGACAGGTTTGCCTTCAAGGGCCTCCATAAGTCCTTCAAAATCTTCTTGTTGAATTGGCTCCAAAGCGTCAAGTGCTTTTTCACGTTCTTCGCGAGTATCTGAGCAAATCATTTCGCGGAATTTTTCAATTCTGCCAGGTCCAAAGAACATATGCTCAGTGCGGGTAAGTCCAATGCCTTCTGCGCCAAGTTCAGCAGCACGACGAGCATCAGCAGGAGTATCTGCGTTTGTGCGAACGCCAAGTGCGCGATATTTATCTGCAAGACGCATAATTCTGCCAAAGTAGCCAGAATTTGGGTCAGCAGGCACGGTTTTAATTGCAATATCATAAATCTTTCCGGTTGAGCCATCAAGAGAAATTTCGTCGCCCTCGTGGAATACTTTTCCACCAAGTTCAAACCATTTTTCTTCTTCGTGCATTTTAATGTCGCCGCATCCAGAAACGCAGCATGTTCCCATACCCCTTGCAACAACGGCAGCGTGAGATGTTTGACCACCACGAACTGTCAAAATGCCTTGTGAATATTTCATGCCTTCAATATCTTCTGGGCTTGTTTCAAGGCGCACAAGCACAACTTTCTTCTTTGCTTTGCCTGCGTTTACAGCATCTTCTGGGGTGAACACAATTGTTCCAGCAGCAGCGCCTGGGCTTGCAGCAATACCTTTTCCAACAACATTTTGTTTGTCAGCTTTTGCAAGGGCAGCGGTGTCAAATGTTGGGTGCAAAAGCATATCAAGTGTTTTTGCATCAATTTGCATAAGAGCTTCTTGCTCGGTTATCATGCCTTCATCAATAAGGTCGCACGCAATGCGGATTGCAGCAGCAGCTGTTCTCTTTCCGTTTCTTGTTTGAAGCATATAAAGTTTGCCTTTTTCAATAGTGAACTCCATATCTTGCATATCGCGATAGTGATGTTCAAGAGTGTCACAAACTTTCAAAAATTGTTTATATACATCTGGCAAAACTTCTTTCATTTGGCTTATTGGCATTGGTGTGCGCACGCCGGCAACAACGTCTTCGCCTTGTGCATTCATCAAAAATTCACCCATAAGTCCTGGTTCACCGGTTGCAGGGTTACGAGTAAATGCAACACCAGTTCCGCAATCGTCACCCATGTTACCAAACGCCATCATTTGAACGTTAACAGCTGTTCCCCAGCTGTATGGAATATCGTGATCCATGCGATACACGTTTGCGCGTGGGTTATCCCAAGAACGGAACACAGCTTTGATTGCCTCAAAAAGTTGTTCTTTTGGGTCTGTTGGAAATTCTTTTCCAAGCGCTTTCTTATATTTTGCCTTAAACTCTTCTGCAAGTTCTTTCAAATCTTCTGCGGTCAGTTCAACGTCAAACTTAACGCCTTTTTTCTCTTTCATTTGGTCAATCAAAACTTCAAAATCTTTTTTAGAAACTTCCATAACCACGTCAGAGAACATTTGAATAAATCTGCGGTAGCAGTCATAAGCCCAACGAGGGTTTCCACTTTGCTTAGCCAAAACTTCAACAACTTCTTCGTTGAGTCCAAGGTTCAAAATGGTATCCATCATTCCAGGCATGCTTGCTCTTGCACCCGAGCGAACAGAAACAAGAAGTGGGTTTTTCTTGTCGCCAAACTTTTTGCCGGTAAGCTTTTCAAGTTTTTCGATATTTGCCATAATTTCAGCTTGAATATCTTTGTTGATTTGACGGCCGTCCTCATAATACTTCGTGCAGGCCTCAGTAGAGATGGTAAATCCTTGAGGAACAGGCAGACCAATGTTGGTCATTTCTGCAAGGTTTGCACCTTTTCCGCCCAAGAGTTCACGCATGCTAGCTTTGCCTTCACTAAACTCATAAACATATTTTTTTGCCATAAAAAATCTCCTATAATTTTTGTTTTTTCAACAAACACGAATAGTATAGCACCACATCAAAAAACGGGGCAAATGTTTTATGCCAGTTTTTTTGATTTTTATTAAATAAATTAACAATTTATTCAATAACTTTTGTTTTACAAGCCCATTTTTGTGATATTTGAGCAAAAAAAGACTGGGTTTTTCCCAGTCAAATGTTTTTCATTAATTATGGCTCTGGCTCAGGTTCTGGCTCTGGCTCAGGTGCCTCATTAAAATAAACATAAAACGTGCCAGATTTTGTTTCATATCTGCCATCTGTCGAAACAATTTCATAGTTCACAACAAAATATCCACGTTCTTCATCTTGTTCAGTCAAAACATACGAGTTACCAATTTCATTTTCATTTTGGTCATACAGCGCAACATTAAACGTTTCTGTTGGAACATCAACAAAACCAGTTCTGTAATTTTGTGCAACCAAAATAGCTAGTTCATAATTTGCCTGATACTCAAGGGTGTCAGACGAATTATATTGCACGCCGTCCACAAACAAAGCGGTTTCTGCATATGGGAATGGAGCAGCCACAATTCTAAGAGTAACTTCTTTTGTATCCGATGTATCATTAAGAGTAAAGTCCTCAGAGCTAAATCTCACAACAACCGGAATACCAGAGTAATTCAAACCAACAACTTGTTCTGGGTCGTCCCACTCAAGCGAATATTCATTCACCGACAACTCATAAGGCAAAGGATTTTCTCCAATTGGTTGCAAAATAAATTCGCGTGGAACATCATAATCGCCAAGCTTATTCGAAATATAGTTAACTTCAGCATCCTGAATAGCAATAGAATATTTGCCTTTCAAACTTGCTTTTTCAACCTCAAAGTATGTTGGCTCAGTAACAATAGGGTTATAGTTAGGAATAGAAATATCAGCATAAACGCGATATTTACCAACATGGAACATAGCCATAAACATTGTGTCTTTGTTCCAAAGGTCATATTGTGTTTTGGTTTTGCTACCAATACCAACATATGTTTCTTCGCCAGAGGTATTAACGCATTTTGCAAACCTATAAGTAATGGTTGCATTTTCCGGCTCGCTAGAAAGTGAAAGTTCAATCTTGTCTCCAAGATATTTTGTTGTCTCAGTGGCACTCAAAGAAATCACTTCGCCATAAGTTGCCTTTTGCACATGAAGCGAAACAATTTTGCTAGCATGTCCATATTCAAGTTTCAGGTCATACATGCCAACAGCAGGGTTTTGCACATCAAGTTGAGTAACGCGATAATCTGTTGCAATCAACTCCCAAGTATAGTCGCCATTAGGGTTGTCATAGTGGCCAAGAGGATCTTTTTTACCCTTGAGTGTGAGTGGGTGAGTTTCGCCGTCTTTATAATACCTAACGTTAAACTTTTCAAAATCAACGCTTTCGCCATAAGAAATAGTAACAACTTTTTCAGCAAGCAGTTTTTCATCATTATATTTGTTGCATGCAACAAGAGTGGTTGCGCACAAAGCCACAACCAACACTGAAAGCAAAACAAACAACTTATTTTTCATAAAAACTTCCTAATATTATTATTTACAAATAAATAATAACATATCAAAAATGGTTTGCGCCACTAAATAAATAAACTTTTTCAAAAATTTTTCACAAAAAAACTGACCATGTTGGTCAGTTATTTTTAATATTGAATACCCCAAATAACGTGATGCTTTGCAGGGCGTCCGCAAACAACACATTTGCCGCAAACAAGAGGCGCATTTTCGTCAATGCAACGCGATTTTGTTCCACGAATTTCTTTAATTCGTGTTTCACACTCAGGGTCACCACACCAATCTGCATGAACAAATCCTGGTTGAGTATTCATAATTTTTTCAAATTCAGCAAGTGTCTTTGCAACATATGTCATTTGGTCTCTGCGTGCGGTCGCGCGTGCGAGCATATCATTTTGAATAGTGGCAAGCAAAGCGCGCACTTCTTTTTCAATATCGCAGTTTGCATCAACCAAAATCTTTTGCTTTGTGTCTCGGCGAGCAATAGTAATTTTGCCTTGTTCAAGGTCGCGCATGCCAATTTCAATTCTAGCAGGCACACCAAGCACTTCTGCCTCTGCAAACTTAAATCCTGGGCTTCTGTCTGTTGTGTCAATTTCAGCAGAAATACCTGCTTTTTGCAGCGTTTTTTCATAATTTTCAGCAAGTTTTGCAATTTTTTCGTCATCACCAATAGGAATAATGCGCACTTGAAGTGGGGCAATATTTGGTGGCAAAACAAGTCCATCATCATCACTATGCACCATAATAAGAGCACCAATCATACGGCTAGAAACACCCCAAGAAGTTTGATAAGCATACTCCCAGTCGTTGTCTTTGTTCAAAAATTTAATGTC
>Ga0310696_10007905_pt1 | contig 12439 bp, 9 predicted proteins | sample AusTroGonzalo_MG_4_FD_203885 | JGI IMG/M metagenome (GOLD analysis project Ga0310696, IMG submission 203885) | Bovine rumen microbial communities from tropical cattle in Woodstock, Queensland, Australia - Gonzalo_02 (v2) (version 2) | ecosystem: Host-associated > Mammals > Digestive system >... | reverse complement strand
AAGCCGGATTGAACGAGACCTCGAAAGCGTCGCCCTCGTAGTTGATGTCTATCGAGTCGTTGCCTTCGCCGAACTCGCTGCTCGACCCCTGAATGATCATCTTGCCGGGTTCGAAGTTGATGATGATGTAGCTGCGCGACTCCGAAGTCATCAGCGAGACCATGCGGATCTTGTTCAAAAACGGCTCGACCGGGATCTCGATCTCGCGCTGATACGCCTTCGGTATCACCTGACGGAAATTCGGGTAGTTGCCTTCGATCAGCTTGGTGGTGAGCTCGAAATTCGCCCCCTTGAAAAGGCACTGCTTTTCGCCGAAGATGATGCTCACGGGCTCGGAACCTTCAAGCAGCCGTTTGGTCTCGTTGACCGCCTTGAGCGGCACGATAGCGTCTCCGTCTTCTCCGGTGAAGACCTCGGGCGCCCGCTCCTGCATCGCCATACGCTTGCCGTCCGTGGCGACCATGGTCAAAATGGAGTCGTGGCAGTTCATCAGCACGCCGGTCAGCACCTTGCGCGAATCGTCGGCGCTCACGGCGTAGCCGATGGCGCTGATCATGCGCTTGAATTCGCTCTCCTTGAGCTTGAGCTCGCGGATGCCGTCGAACTCCGCCGGTTCCGGGAAATCCGCGGCGGGCAGACCGAGCAGAGTGAAGCGGCCGGTGCCGCAGCTGATCCTGAAGTGATCCTTTTCGTCAACGGTAAAATCGACGGTGTCGGCGGTGAAGCTGGCGACGAGCGAAGTCAGCCGTCTGGCGGGCACGGTGCTGCGCCCCGATTCGGCGACCTCGGCTTCGACCGAAGTCGTGATGCGGATGTCGAGATCGGTGGTGCAGAGCTTGAGAGAATTCTCGTTCGCCTCGATGAGCACGTTGCCGAGCAGCGGCAGCATGGAACGGGCGCCGATGATGCTCCCGACGCGCTGAAGAGCCTTCTGAAGTTTTTCGCGTTTGATGGTGAATTTCATTCTTCTATCCTCCTGATGATCCTTTTATCGGTTTTTTTCGTCCATACGTCTCTTCTTCCATCTTAAATCTATATATGAATATGGTAGTGGAAGAGGAGCCGAAATCTGTTAATGCTTTCCGTAAATTTTTTATCCGCAAATACTTGAATTATGCTTCCGTTGTTAAGAAACTTGTTCGCCGCCTGATGTTTCCGGTTGACCGGAGTAGTTGTCCACCTTTTTCGACAACCGAATGAACATGTTATTTACAACCTTGTCGACACCCCCTGTCAACAACGCGGACTTCGCATCATTTTTCGGCGGATCATTGAAAAAGCGCCGAATAGCGGTTATCTTATTAGATAAGATATATCGACAAAAGAGGAATTTCAAATGGACTGTGTCGAAAAACTTGTCGCGAGGCGTCCGGAATTGGCTTGCGCGGTCCCGGCACTGCGAAAGATGATCGCCGAAACGGTGTCGACTTTGCGCTCCGGCGGGAGTTTTTTCGTCGCCGGCAACGGCGGCAGCGGAGCGGACAGCGACCATATTTGCGGCGAACTCCTGAAGGGCTTCATGCAGAAACGCCCGCTGCCGGTGGGTATGAAAACGAAATTTTACGAGCTGTTCGGTGCCGAAGGGACCGATATGGCCGGGAAGCTTCAGGGCGGGCTGCGGGCGGTGTCGCTGCTTTCGCATCCCGGATTCTGCACCGCGTTCATGAATGACGTCGACGCCAATCTGATCTACGCCCAACAGCTGTGGGCGCTCGCCAAGCCGGGCGACGTGTTTCTGGGCATTTCGACCGGCGGCGGTTCGAAGAACGTCAAGGCGGCGCTGATGGCGGCGAAAGTCATCGGAGTAAAGAGCTTTCTGCTCACCGGCAACAAGCACGGCGTCTGCGAGAAATACGCCGATACGGTCATCGCCGTCGACGAGAGCGAGACCTATCTCATCCAGGAACTCCATCTGCCGCTCTATCACGCTTTCTGCACCGCGGTCGAGGCGGAAATGTTCCCCGCCGGAGGTGAAGGATGCTGAAATATCGGGCGATAAGCTTTCCCGTGCTGATGGGATTGCTGTGGGCGGTTTTTTTCGCGCCGGAAAAGATCGGCATGTGGGTATTCGCGTTCTGCGCCGTATCCGCCATAGGCGTGGCGACTTACGAGTGCGCCAAAATGGTCGATGCCGGGCTTTTCCCCTGCTTTCCGAAGACGGCCGGGATCGTTTCGGCGCTGCTGACGGCGAGTCAGTTGTTGCCGGATTGTCTGGACCTCTCCGAGTGCGCCACGAACATGACGGACGCCGTTTTGTTCTTCACCGTTGTCTCTTATCTGCCGTGGCTGGCGGTGGTATTCGGCGGCGCGGAAACGGCGAAGCGGGGTTTCACCACTTTGGCGGTGATATCGACGACGACGATACCGTTCGTCACGGTGGCGAAACTTTACTTTCCGGATCCGAAGTACCTCTTCTTCGTGATGATGGTCACGAAGTCGATGGATACGGGCGGGTACGTCTTCGGCATGCTTTCCGGTAAACTGCTGCCGGGCGGAAACCATAAATTGTGTCCGTCGATCAGCCCCAAGAAGTCGTGGGAGGGCTTCGCGGGCGGCGTGCTGCTGTCGGTGCTGACGGCGTGGGGTCTGCGGGCGCTCTTCCCGAATTGGGATTTTTACCCGCTCGGCGAGTTCGCGTGGTGGAAGGAGATCGTGCTCGCGGTGCTCCTGGCGCTGGCGAGCATCTGCGGCGACCTGACCGAATCGGCGCTCAAGCGCAAATGCGGCGTCAAGGACTCCGGGCATCTCATCCCCGGCATGGGCGGGCCGCTCGACGTGCTGGACAGCTTCATCTACGTCGGGCCGGTGTGCCTCATATACTCGGCGATACTTGCGGCATTCAAACTGTAAGAGACATATACCATGGAAAAGAAGATAATCGAACTGTTGTGCGAAAACGCCCGCCTGAGCGTTTCCGAATTGGCCAAGCGCTGCGGAGCAAGCGAAGCCGAGGTCGCTACCGCGATAAAGAGCCTCGAAAAGCAGGGGATCATCTGCGGCTACACCGCGATATTGAACGACCGGGCTCTGGACGAAAGCCGCGTCCGCGCGCTGATCGAAGTCAAGGTCACGCCGAAGCGCGAGGGCGGCTTCGACGAGGTGGCGCGGCGAATCGCCAAGTACCCCGAGGTCGTGGACGTGATGCTCATTTCGGGCGGCTTCGACCTGCTGCTCACGGTCGAGGGCACCTCGCTCGCCAAGGTCGCCGGCTTCGTCTCGGAGTAATTGGCGACCATCGACGGCGTGCTGTCGACTTCCACCGGGTTCATCCTCAAGAAGTACAAGGAATCCGGGCGCATGATGCAGAAGGACGAGGAAAATGAACGGCTCAAGATCTGTTTCTGAGCGCTTCGTCGCCGATCATATCTCGACCCTGCCCAAGAGCGGGATAAGGGCGTTTTTCGACCTCGTCAACACCATGGACGACGTGATAAGTCTCGGCGTGGGCGAGCCGGATTTCACGACGCCGTGGAGCATTCGCGAAAGCGGCGTGTATTCGCTCGAGCACGGGCACACCGCGTACACGAGCAACCTCGGCATGCCGAAGCTTCGCAAGGCGATCTGCGCGTATGTGGAAAAGCACTACGGCGTCGCATACGACTTCAAGAGCGAGTGCATCGTAACGGTGGGCGTCAGCGAAGCGGTCGACCTCGCGCTGCGGGCGATCATCAACCCCGGCGACGAAGTGATCTACAGCGAACCCTGCTACGTGTCGTACCCGGCGGAGATCCGGATGGCGCACGGCGTGCCGGTGCCGGTGACGACGCGGGTCGAAAACGGTTTTTCCCTTGACCCCGACGAGCTGGAAAAGAAGATCACTTCCCGCACCAAGGCGCTGATCCTCAACTTCCCCTGCAACCCGACCGGGGCGGAGATGCCGCCCGACAAGCTCGAAAAGGTCGCGGAACTTGCGAAAAAGCACGACATCCTCGTTCTGACCGACGAGATCTATTCGGAACTCTCTTTCGGCGGCGGGCACAAGTCGATCGCGTCGCTGCCGGGGATGAAGGAACGATGCGTCTTTCTGCACGGCTTTTCCAAGGCGTTCGCGATGACGGGGTGGCGCGTGGGCTACGCGTGCGCTCCGGCGCCCGTGACCGACGCGATGATGAAGATCCACCAGTACGCCATCATGTGCGCGCCGACGGTCGCGCAGGAGGCGGCGCTCGACGCGCTGCAGAACGGCGAGAACGAGATGCTCAAGATGCGCGACAGCTACCGCGAACGGCGCGATTTCTTCGTCGCGGGCCTGAATTCTGCGGGGTTGAAGTGCTTGATGCCCGAGGGGGCGTTCTACGCGTTCCCCTCCGTGGCGGCGACGGGCCTCGGCTGCGAGGAGTTCGCGCGGCGACTTCTGGAAAAAGAGCGCGTGGCGGTGGTGCCGGGGACGGCGTTCGGAGCGGGCGGCGAAGGCTTCGTCCGCTGCTGCTACGCTACCTCGCGCGAGGAATTGGAAGAGGCGCTCAGGCGCATCAACGGATTTTTGCGGAGTCTCTGATCCGCCGCACAACATCGGAAGAGGTTTTTCTTATGCTCAATCACGATCAACTGCTGGGTTTCGCGCGCGAATACGGCACGCCGCTCTTCGTCTACGACGCCGACATGGTGCGCGAACGTTACCGCGATCTCTACCGCTTCATCCCGTACCCGAAGCTTGAGATCCATTACGCCCTGAAGGCCAACTACCAGATCGGGATCCTCGAGGCGCTCCGCGACGAGGGGTGCGGCATCGACGCCGTCAGCCCCGCCGAAGTGGAGCTCGCGCTCGAGCTCGGCTTCAACAAAGAGAGCATCATCTACACCGCCAACAACATGACCGACGCCGAGTTCGAGAAGGTCTGCGCCACCGGGGTCACCATCAACCTGGGCTCGCTGTCGCGCCTCGGAAAGATGGCGAAGAGCCATCCGGGTTCGCGCGTCTGTCTGCGCTTCAACCCGGACGTCTGCGACGGCGACAGCGAAAAGACCATGACGGGCGGCGATCTGACCAAGTTCGGGATACTGCTCGAGGCGGTCGAAGAGGTGAAAAGGATCGTCCGCGAGGGGAACTTGCACGTGGTGGGTCTCCACAGCCACACCGGCAGCGGCTTGCAGAAGCCGGAGTCGGTCTACCAGAGCATGAAGAATCTGATGGCGATCGCGACGCGCGAGAACTTCCCGGAGCTCGAATTCATGGACTTCGGCGGCGGCTTCAAGGTGCCTTACAAGCCGGACGAAAAGCGCATCGACTACGTCGAAATGGGCGCCGAGATCGCGCGGCTCTTCGCCGAGCAGGGGAAGAGATACGGCAAAGAGTTGAAACTTCTCTTCGAGCCGGGCAAGTACCTCGTCGCCGAGTGCGGGTATCTCCTCACCGAGGTCAACACGGTCAAATACAACCGCACGCGGGTGATCGCGGGGTGCGACTCGGGCTTCCCGCAGCTGATCCGCCCGGTGCTCTACGGCGCGTACCATCAGATCTTCAACTTGAGCAATCCGAACGGGCCCGAAAAGTGCTACGACGTCTGCGGCAACATCTGCGAAACGGGCGACCGCTTTGCGGAACAGCGGATGCTGCCCGAGATCCGCGAGTACGACATCCTCGCCATCGCCAACGCGGGCGCGTACTGCTATTCGATGGGCGGCGTCTACAATCTGCGGACCATGCCCGGCGAGATCGTGGTGTCGCGGGGAAAGGTCACGCACTTCCGCCCCCGCGAGACCGACGAAGCGCTGGTCGACGGACTTTTGAAGGCGACGAAAAAGGCGTAATTCACATAAGGGCGAAAAAATGTTCACCAAAGAAAGTCTCAAGTTTCTGGAAAGGTTCATGAACTGCGACAGCCCCTCGGGGTACGAGGTCGAGGCGGCGAAGTGCTTCCGCGACTACCTCGCCCCCTTCTGCGACGAGGTGCGCGGCGACGTGATGGGCAATTCGATCGCGGTGCTGAACCCGGCGGCGAAGTTCCGGGTGATGCTCGCCGGGCACTACGACGAGATCGGCTTTCAGATCGTCTACATATCGGACGACGGTCTGCTCTACTTCCGCCCGAACGGCGGCATCGACAAGCTCAACATCCCGGCGAGCGAAGTGGACGTGCTGACGCCGAAGGGGCGCGTCCCCGGCGTGGTCGGCAAGAAGCCCATCCATCTGCTCAAACCCGCCGAGCGCGATCAGGCGGTCGAACTGTCGGACATGTGGATCGACATCGGCGCCGGCAGCCGCGCCGAGGCGGAAAAGCTCGTCTCGGTCGGCGATCCCGTGGCGATGCGGGCGAACTTTCGCATGCTGAACGGCACGCGGTTCGTCAGTAAGGGCACCGACGACAAGATCGGGGCTTTCGTGGTCGCCGAAACGATGCGCGAACTCGCCAAAAGAAAGATCAAGGTCGGCGTCTACGGCGTCGGCACCGTGCAGGAGGAGGTCGGTCTGCGCGGCGCGCACGCCAGCGCCTTCGGCGTCGCCCCCGACGTGGGTTTCGGGATCGACGTGGGCTTTGCGACCGATCTGCCGGACATCCCGAAAAAGCAGTGGGGCGACGTCAAGCTCGGCGCCGGGCCGATGCTGAGCCGCAGCTGCGACAACAACGTCGTGCTCGGCGAACTCGTCCGCAAGACGGCGAAGAAGCACAAGATCGCGTATCAGGAGGTCGCGGCGCACCGCGCCACGGGCGGCACCGACACCGCGACCATCCAGCTGACGCGGGCGGGCGTCGCCACCGCGCTCGTGAGCATCCCGAACCGCTACATGCACTCGATGGTCGAGATGTGCGACCTGCGCGACGCCGAAGGGGCGGTCGCGATCCTTACCGAGACCATCGCCGCCATGACCGGCCGCGAGTGCTTCGTCCCCGGCGGCAGGTGAGGTGTCGGAGCCATGACCGCCGCCAGAAACTCCACCAAGCGCTACGTCAAGACCCGCAGCTTCGGCAAGCTCAACGGGCGCGCGGTATCGCCGGGGAGCGAATTCCCGGAAAACTTTTTCCTCCGGCGGCGGATCGTGCTGATCGTGATTGCGGCGCTGCTGGCGATCCCCGGGATCGTCGCGCTGTTTCTGTGAAAGGAGCCCCGAAATGATCATCGCCGCCGCCGTGGGAGGACGCGAATTCGGGCGTTTCGTGACCTTCCGGATCGAAGGAGGGAGCGTCAAGGAACGCCAGGAGGTCTTCGTCATGCCCGGCGGCGCTGAGGCGCTGGCGCGCCAGCTGGTCGGGCTGGAGGTCGACGTTCTGCTCGCCCACCGCGTCCACCCCGAAGTGGAACTCGCACTCTGCGACGCCGGCGTTTCGCTCGTTTCCGGCATCGAACTCGCCCCGGACGCCGCCGCCGCCGCATACATCGCCGGCGACCTCTGGAAATAACCCCCCCTGCTTTTGCGGCGTCGGCGATCCCGGCGCAAAAAAGGCCGCCGCAAATTTTGCGGCAGCCCCAAAAGAAAGGATGTTCAGTCGATCACTTCGCCGGCTTGGCTTCCTGCTTGGCTTCCGGCTTGGCGGCCGGAGCGGCTTTCGGCTCGGTCTTCGGCGCTTCGGCCGGAGCTGCCTTCGGGGCCGGAGCTTCCTGGCCGCACTCCGGAGCGGACTTTTTCATCCACGGCTTGCGGCCGTGCTTGCCGCGGCGGGATCCCGGCTTGCCCGGGGCGAACTTGCCGGGGCGGCCGTCCGGTCTGCCCGGAACGAATTCGCCGGGGCAAGATTTGCCCGGGGCGAACTTGCCGCGGCGGAAATGGCCGCATTTGCAGCTGCGGACGGTCTGCGGCGGGTTCTTGCTTCTCAGGTACGTGTGGATGCAGACCCGCGCCGCGTGGTATCCGGCCACGACGACGATGGAGGTGAGCAGCGCGATCAGAAAGACCCGGAGATCGGCGCAGCTGCAGAACTCTTTTTTCGGGCTTTCACACTTGTTTTCTTCGATTTTCTTTTCTTCGTTCGCCATTTTCGCTTGTCCTTTCCCGGAAATGTTCCGGCGTTTTCGGCACCGGGGACGCAACCCCGTTCACATTCGGGATAACGCATTCCGTGCGCGGTTTATTGTCCGGGGGTTGCAAAAAAATCCGCCGATGCTATATTAAGAACGTAGAACGTGGATCCCGTGCGCGGTGAATCGTGTGCGAATCACGAACTGTCGAGCAACCGTGTGCCGGAAAAACCGGCGAGCCGGAGCCCGCGGGGATCTGAATTTATCTGCGCCGGAGCGCAAACGCTCCGGGATTGCGCCCGTAACGCAAGAAAGGTAAAGATGATGCCAGTGCATCCATGCGCCGCCGGGATATTTTCCGGTGCCGCCGCCGAGAGCCTCCTCCCGGAGCACCCCCTCTTTATCTCCCGCTTATGGGCGCTGTTGTCGAATTTCCATCAACACCCATAAACAGAAAGGGATCTTCACCATGGCAAACGAATTCTATCCGGTAACCGTCTACAGCTCCGGCACGGCGGTCTCCGCGGGCGAAAGCTCGTACGCGGAAGTCCTCGAAGCGGGCGGCAACGACAAGATCGTCGCCACTTCCGGCGGCGTCGTCGCCGAGACCTCGATGGGGGCGGGGACGCTCGTCGTCGCCAACTCCGGCGCGATTGTGAGCGGCATCAACATTAACGACGAAGGGGCGGTATTTTCCGGCACCGACGTGATCTGCTCGGGCGCGGAGAAGTGGTACGGCCCCGCGGCGTGCGCGACCTTCGGCAGCATCGTGCTCGCGGGCGGCACTTTCACCAAAAACTCGGCCTTCGCGTCGGGCGGCTACCTCGGCCAGGGCGGCGCGCTCGAGGCCTACGAGGGATACATCAATGTTTCGGGCGGCGTCTACTCCGCCAACATGGCCACGGGCGGCGGCGGCGCGATCCTCGCCATCGGCGGCGTGACCGAGATCGCCGACGCGGAGTTCACCGCCAACAGCGCGACCTACGGCGGCGCCTTCGAAGTCTCGCAGGCGGGCGCGATCGCCGCCGTCACGGGCGGCGAGTTTTCCGGCAACTCGGCGGGGTACGGCGGCGCGATCGAAGTCCATCAGGGCGCGTCGGCGCTGATCTCGGGCGCATCGTTCACCGGCAACACCGCGAGTTCCGGCGGCGCGGTGATGGCCGACGCCTACGCGGCGAACAAGTCGTACCTCACGGTCGTCGGCGCGGCCTTCACGAAAAACATCGCGGAGCAGGGCGGCGCGATCCTCAACGACGGGGTGCTGACCGTCTCGGGCGGCGAGTTCCTCGCCAACACCGCCGAGGACGGCCAGGGCGGCGCGCTCTACAACACGGGTTCGGCGACGATCTCGGGCGCAGGGTTCTCCGCCAACACGGCGGTCTACGGCGGCGCGATCTGGCAGGACAAAAAGAAGCTCGACATCGATGGCGCCGTCATCGACGGCAACACCGCGATCTACGGCGGTGCGCTCTACGCCAACGGTTCGGGCGCGACGGTGATAAAGAACGCTTCGTTTTCGGGCAACAAGGCGGCCTACGACGAGGACTACGACTTGGGCGGCATGGGCGGCGCGATCTACGTCACCGCCGCGGCGACGGTCACGATCACGGATACGATCTTCGGCGACAACGTCGCCGAGGTCAACCCCGATAACGAGTGGGATGGCGGCTGCGGCGGCGCGATCTTCAACTACGGCAACCTCACCGTCACGGGCGGCGAATTTTCCGGGAACTCGGCGTACTACGGGGCCGGGCTCTACAACCAGGCCGGCGCGGGGACGCCGCTGACGGTCACGAACGTCGACTTCAAGAACAACACGGCCACCTACGGCGGCGGTGCGATCTGCAACTGCTGGGGCGAGCTCGTCGTCACGGGCGGCGAGATCAGCGGCAACAGCGTCTCCATCCGCGACGGCGCGGGCATCGCCAACTGGAGCGAAGCCGAGATAACCGGCGTGACGTTCGCCGAGAACAAGGCGAAGAAGGGCGGCGCGCTCTCGAACACCGGGACGACGCTCACCGTCACGGGCGCGATCTTCAACGGCAACAGCGCGGATGAGGGCGGCGCCTTCTGGAACATGAACGAGTGGGGCGACAGCGTCGCCACGCTCGAAAACTGCGTCTTCAACGAAAACACGGCGGAGCAGGGCGGCGCGATCTGGAACGGCGAAGAACTGACCGTTTCTGGCGGCGAGTTTTCCAACAACGCGGCCGAAGACGGCAAGGGCGGGGCGCTCTACAACTCCGGCGCGGCGGTGGTCTCGGGCGCGAACTTCGTCGAAAACGAGGCCGTTTACGGCGGCGCGATCTACGCCAACGGTTCGGGGGCGACGGTCATTTCTGACGCGGTCTTCGCCGACAACTCGGCGATCTACGGAGGAGCGCTCTACGCAAACGGTTCCGGTGCGACGGTGATTTCCGCAACTTCGTTCGAGGGCAACGGCGCGTATTACGACGAGGACTACGACTTGGGCGGCATGGGCGGCGCGATCTACGTCACGGCGGCGGCGACGGTCACGGTGACGGATACCGTTTTTTCGGGCAACATCGCCGAGGTCAATCCGGAAAACGAGTGGGACGGCGGCTGCGGCGGCGCGGTCATCAACTACGGAGCCTTCTCGGTCACGGGCGGCAGTTTCACCGCGAACAGCGCGTACTACGGCGCCGGACTCTACAATCAGGCGGGCGCCGGGACGCCGATGACCGTCACGGATGTCGATTTCGCGAACAACACCGCCAGCTGGGGCGGCGGTGCGATCTGCAACTGCTGGGGTGAGCTGGTCGTTTCGGGCGGCACGTTCACGAGCAACACGGTCGAAGGCTCGAACGGACGCGACGGCGGCGCCATCGCCAACTGGAGCGACGCGACGATCACGAGTGCGACCTTCACGGGCAACCGGGCGAAGAAGGGCGGCGCGCTCTCGAACACCGGGACGACGCTCACCGTCACGGGCGCGATCTTCGGCGGCAACAGCGCGGATGAGGGCGGCGCCTTCTGGAGCGATAACGAGTGGGGCAACAGCGTCGCCGCGTTCATCGACTGCACGTTCACCGGCAACACGGCGACGCAGGGCGGCGCGATCTGGAACGGTGAAACTCTGACGATCGACGGCTGCGAATTTGCGACCGCGACCGACACCATCTACAACACGGGGACCATCACCGTGACGGGCGGAACCTCTTTCGCCGCCGAGGTGACGAACGGCGAAACCGGCGTCATCACGGTCGCGCTCGCGGACGCCGCCGATCCGGCGGTCGTCAACGGCTGGTCCTTCATTTCGGGCGGCGCGGTCGGCATCGACGTCGCCGCAGGCAGTGCGGAAACGCCCTACAGCGTCGCCACCGGCGTGGCGTCGTGGAGCGGCAGCATCGGTCTCGCCGTGGGCGGCGTCGACACCGGATTCGCCTTCACGCTCGAAAACGGCGCGGTCACCTCGGGCGAATTCATCTACAACGGCATCGAGTACGCGCTCGCCGTCGATGCGGGGACGATGACGCTCTCCACCACGGTGAAGCCGGTGCCGACCGATCTCGTCGGGGATAAGGACGGCGTGTCCTGGACGGGTATGGCGGGCGATCCGGGCTATGTGCTCGAGCTCTCGCAGGACGGTTTCTCGACCTCCGTCGCCGCCAGGGTCGCGGGCACGGCGGTCGATTTCTTCACCATCGGGGGCGGCACCTATTCGTGGCGCGTGCGCGGCGAGGGTTACGCCGACTGGGCTCCGGGCAAGGACATCACGGCTCCGGAGCGCACCGAAGATCCCATGGTCGTCGCGGCGGACGGGGACGGCGTTTCGGACGTCTTCTTCGCCAATGCGACCGGTACGTGGTCGGCCGGATATCTCGCCAAAAACGTCGGCTCGACCGACGGCTGGCAGGGGACGGGCGAATTTTCCGACAACGCCGGCAAGAACCGCTTCGAGGACATCTTCCGGGGCGCGGACGACGCGAACGTCATGTATCTCACCGACGACGCGAACGGCGACGCGATCTTCCTCGATGACATCTACTCGTACGGCGGCTCCCAGGCGCGCATGGAAAAGATCGAAGAAATTCGGGCGGGTTCCGGTGACGACACCGTCGATCTGACGAGCCAGCGCTACGCGTGGAACGGCGGCAGCATCGCGCTCCGCGGCGGCGACGGCGACGACACGTTGTGGGGCAACGCCGGCGGCTGCAAACTCTTCGGCGACGCCGGGAACGACCGGCTCTCCGGCGGGACGGGCGACGATCTCCTCGTCGGCGGCATCGGCGACGACACCTTGCGCGGCTGCGGCGGCAGCGACACCTTCGCCTTCTGCGGCGGCTGGGGCAAGGACGCCGTCGTTCAGGAGGCGTCGGGCAGCGTGACGCTGTGGTTCGAGGAAGGCGACATGTCCAAGTGGAAAGCCGAAACGCTCACCTACACCGACGGCGACAACAGCGTCACCGTCAAGGGCGTGACCGCCGATCAGGTGACGCTCAAGTTCGGCGCCGACGCTTCGGAGCAGTACGCCGAACTGGTTTCGCTCGGCGCGTTCATGGAACAAACCACCGCCGGAGTC
>Ga0310696_10007903_pt1 | contig 12440 bp, 12 predicted proteins | sample AusTroGonzalo_MG_4_FD_203885 | JGI IMG/M metagenome (GOLD analysis project Ga0310696, IMG submission 203885) | Bovine rumen microbial communities from tropical cattle in Woodstock, Queensland, Australia - Gonzalo_02 (v2) (version 2) | ecosystem: Host-associated > Mammals > Digestive system >... | reverse complement strand
AATAATAAATTAAAAAATAATACTCTTGTTATAACGGTGATGGCAAATCTCGGACTATTAAAAGCGGCAAAACAAGAAAAAATAACTGTTGTTACAAGCAAAGTCGGTGACAGATACGTTTATGAAGATTTAAAAAAACATAAAGCTGTTATAGGCGGGGAACAGTCCGGACACATTATTTTTAAACAGATTTTGGATACAGGTGACGGAATAGTAAGTGCCTTACAATTATTAAATATATTAATAAAAGAAAACAAAACTCTTTCGCAAATGTGCGGGTGGATAAAAAAGTATCCGCAAGTTCTTATAAACGAAAAAGTTTTAGAAAAAATTCCTTTGGAAAAATTATCAGAAACTACCAAACACATAAAACAAGTTGAAAAAAAACTTGGAGATAACGGGAGAATTTTGGTAAGATATTCCGGAACGGAAAAATTGTTAAGAGTAATGTTAGAAGGACAAGATAAAAAACAAATTAAAAAAATAGCACAAGAAGTTGTAAATACAGCTAAGAAAGAAATAGAAAAAACAGTAAAGAGCGAAAATAAAAAATGATAAAATTGGGTGTAAATATTGACCATATAGCAACATTGAGACAGGCAAGGAAAGAAACTTTTCCAAGTCCGGTTAAAGCCGTATCAATATGCGAAAAAGCCGGGGCAGATTCGATAACTACACATTTAAGAGAAGACAGACGTCATATTCAAGACAGAGACGTTTTTGAGATAAAAGAAGTTATGAGAACGAAACTTAATTTTGAAATGGCGGCATGTGAAGAAATAGTAAATATTGCACTTAAATTACAGCCTTATTCCGTATGTATAGTACCTGAAAAAAGACAGGAAATAACTACCGAAGGTGGTCTTGATGTTGTCGGACAAAAGAAACATCTTTCGGAAGTGGTGCAAAAATTGCAAGAAAAAGGTATAATAGTAAGCATATTTATAGATCCGCACCCGTTACAAATACAAGCATGTGCGGATATAAAAGCCGATGCTGTAGAAATTCATACCGGCAGATATGCAAATTTGTTTAAATATGGCGGAAAGCAAAATGCTTTTCCCGAACTTGAAAAAATAAAGCAGGCGGCGGTTCTTGCAAAACAGTGTGGGCTTATATTCAATGCAGGTCACGGACTCGATTATGAGAATGTGTTTGATATATGTGAAATTGAAAATTTAAATGAATTGAATATAGGTTTTTCAATTATAGCTTGTGCCGTGTTTGACGGTCTTGAAAAGGCTGTAGTTGATATGAAAAAAATATTGTTAAAGTATTAATTTTGGAGACAACATGAAAAAATTTACGTGTTTTTTAGTTGCTTTGTTTATTTCGTTAGTTTTTTTAGGTTCTGTAAGTTTTGCGGCAAAAAAACAAAAAAAACTTTCATCCGATAAAAACGGTTTAGAACAACAAGTAACGGTAAAAGATACTGTTAAGCAAGATAAAGCTTTAAAAATGGTATTAAATGCGGCATCATCCGGGGATTTTGATGCAACAAAATATTTGATTGGAGAATCAGGTATAGATATAAATCTTGCAGATGAAAACGGGACCACAATATTAATGAAAGCATGTTGTAATACAAATTTGGATTTAGTTAAATATTTGATAGAAAACAAAGCTGATATAACGAAAATCGACAACAATAATTATAATGCTTTAATGTATGCTATAGAAAAAAGCAATTTAGATATAGTAAGGTATTTGTTTGAAGATTCGACTATAGATATAAAACAATTGACGACCGATCAAATGAGTTTGCTGTCTTTGGCAATAAAGAATCCGGACTTTCATATAATACAATATCTTGCAGAAGTTCAAAATTTTGATTTAACGTTATTAGATGCAAACGGGGCAAGTTTGGCAATGCTTGCAGCAGCTTTGGGCAATACGGATATTGTTAAATATCTGCTTGACAAAAGAGTAGAAATTAATATAAAAGATAATAATGGTAATAATATTTTAATGTATGCGGTAAAAAGCGGTAATTTGGATTTGGTAAAATACTTAGTTAATTCGGATGCATTAGATATAAACGAAAAAAATAATGACAATAAAACAGCCGGAGATATAGCTATAGAAAACAATCAAACGGAAATAGCTAAATTTCTGGTTCAAAAGGTTTAAAAAAATATGCCGACATAGCTCAGTTGGTAGAGCAATCGCTTCGTAAGCGATGGGTCGGAGGTTCAAGTCCTCTTGTCGGCTTATTATTTTTTAATCCATAAAAAAAGTGTATGTTATCTAACATTATAAAAAAAATATCCTCAAAATTTGTTTTATACGGTTTACCTTTATTTTATTTTTTGGTGGCAGTAAGTTTCTATTTAGGTACGTACGATTCCGCACAAATAAAAATAACAATAGTTCAAATAGGCGGAATTCTTTTAATTTTATCATGGCTTGTATATAAATTTGAGTATGATTTTTTTTACAATTTCAAAAAAAATATAATAATATTATTGCCGATACTTTTATTTTTGACGTCAGGTCTTATATCTTATTTTCATTCCCCTTACCAACTTGCTTCAACAAACGAATTTGTAAGACGTTTTATATATTGTTTTTTGGCAATCATTATAATAGATTGTTTTGAAGATAAAAACAATTTGTTAAGGTTGGTAAAATTTTTAATATTTGCAACGTATGTTGTTTGTATATATGCTGTAGTACAATTCATAGATACAAGATGTTTCCCGCCCCCCCCTGAAAAAGGTTTTGATCCTTTTGTTTGGAGATGGGCTTTTGATTTCAGACTTTTTTCAACATTCGGTAACCCGAATTTTTTCGGTGATTTCCTTGTTGTAATGAATCCTATAGTTTTGGCACTGTTTTTGAAAAAAAGAAAAGTCCATCTTTTGTTTTTATGGATATTGATAGCATTTTCAACTATTTTTTCTTACTCAAAAGGTGCATGGTTGGGGTTCGGTGCGGGTCTTTTAATTTTTGTTTTTTTGTTTGTAAGTTTTATATTAAATATCGAAAAAAGAAAAAAAATAATAATAATATCACTGGTGTCTTTATTTACTATGTCCGTATTGATAGGTTCTATATTTTTTCTGAATAAATCAAGACCGGACAGTTCTTATTTTAGATTGTTTACATGGTTATCATGTTGGGAAATGATAAATACAAAACCGATTTTAGGAACAGGTATAGGGACATTTTATTTGACATATCCTTCATACAGAAGACCGCAAATATTTTTTATAGAAAGTTTACATAATACCGAAACCGACCACCCGGAAAACGAATATCTTGAAGTTTTTTATGATGAAGGAATGGTTGGGCTTGGAATATTTTTGTTGTTACTTATAACTTTTTTAACCATAGGTCTTAGAAATCTGTCTTATTTTAAAAAAACCAAAATACAACCGAATATACTTGCATATTTACAGTTAGGCTTTATTACCGCTTTATCTGCACAAATAATTCATAATTGTGTGTGTGTGTCTTTAAGATTTGTTTCTTCCGGTGTTATGCTTTGGATGCTGATAGGTTGTATAGGTGCCGTTGCGGTAGGTTGTTTAAATAAAAAACAAGAAAACGGTTATATTGTAGCTCCTGCGATTATAAAAAGAGTTTGTCAAACGTTACTTTTATTGATGACAATATATCTTGTTTATATATTTTACGGTTTTTTTCAAGCGGACATTCTTCATTCAAAAGCAATACAGTATTCTAAAATAGGGGATTGGACAAAAGCAATAGAAATATATTCTAAAGTGATAGAAAAAAATAAATCGTTTATTATGGCAAGATATTTTAAAGCAAATAACTATAATGACAGATGGCAAAATAATGACCCGGAAAAAGCACTTGCCGAATACAATAATATATGGAATTTGGCTCCGAATTATGTCCAATCAAAATTTCTTGCAGGTCTTGTTTATGCAAAACTTACGACATTTTTCAACAGTAAAGCGACACAATTTTCCAAAGAACAAAACGAAACAGAAAAGCAAAAAGCGATAAAAAACAGAGATGCTTGTTTCAAGATGGCAATAAAATATTTTAATCAATACAAAATGATAGATCCGATATTCCCGCAGACATATTATCAATTGGCGTTATTATACGGTCAGTCAGGCAACTATGAATTGGCGGAACAGGAATATTTACAACATTTAAATTTTACCGCCACGCAACCGAAACCTAATAATTTTTATACGGAAGATTGGAAAAGCAGAAGAACGGAAGAATATGCACAAACATGTATAAATTTAGGTAATTTGGAATTTATGTTAAACAGAATGGATAACTCCGAACAGGCATTTATTGAGTCTTTAAAGTATATTCCGAATAATGCTGAAGGTTTAAAAAGTTTATCGGCAGTATATATTAAAAAGAAAGATAAAGAAAAATATGAACAAATTGTTGAAAAATTAAAACAACTTTATCCTGAAGATCCTTACGTTAAAGAATTGTCTCCGACATTAAAATAAGTTTTTTACGGATTTTGTGTTGTAGAAAAAGACAAATTATTGTATAATAAAAAATAATCTGGAAAGGTCGCATAGTTGGTCTAGTGCGCCGGTTTGCTAAACCGGTGTACAGGTGAAAGCCTGTACCGAGGGTTCGAATCCCTCCCTTTCCGGATTTTTTTGTTTACATAATTGATATAATGTTTGATATCACGGCAAAATAATAAAGGAGCAATTTCATGGAAAAAATTTTTTCAATAGTTGCAATGTTGTTTTTAACGTCTTGTTTATTTGCTGCAAATATAGTAGATATGAAACTCGGTAAATTTGATGTAAAGGCAATACAAATACAATCCACAAACCACAAAAAAGATTTGTTTCGTTATAAAGATACCAAAAAGTTGGAAAAATTTTTAAATCAAAAAGATTCCAATTCTTCGGCAATAAATGTTTTTTATATAGATACCGGTGACCATAAAATATTGTTTGATACGGGAATAAACACAAAACTATTGTTGGAAGCATTAAAAAGTATAAAAGTAGAACCTGAAAAAATAGATATGGTTTGTATTACGCATATGCATTTTGATCACATAGCCGGGTTAATAAACGATTATAACAAAACATTTCCCAAAGCAGATATCTATATTGCTCAAGAAGAAATTAATGCAAACAAAAATTCCGAAATATTGTCGGTTTGTTCTGACAAAATAAAACCTTTTAAACAAAACGAACAAATATTACCTTATATAAAAAGTATTCCTGCTTTCGGTCATACTTTAGGTCACACAATGTTTGAAGTTACAAGCGACGGACAAACATTGTTGGTCTGGGGCGATATTATTCATGCTCCTATACAGTTTCAAGATCCTGATATATACTTAATCTACGATACCGATCCCGTACAGGCATTGGCTGCAAGAAAAAAGATTATGAACGAGTATGCCGATAGCGGCAAATATATCGCAGGAGCACATATTTTGAACTGTGGTATAGGCAAATTGCAAAAAGATAAAACGGGTTATAAATTTGTGTTTTTGCAGAAATAAAATACAAAATATTTTCTATTTTTAAATTTCTAAAAGATACATTCAAAATTGATATAATGATAAAAAAGTAACGGAAATATAAGTATGGATATGGAAGAAAAATCATTATTTGAAGATAATACAAACCAGCCGTTGGCTTGGCGTTTAAGACCGAGAAATTTGGAAGAATTCGTAGGTCAACAACATTTGGTCGGCGAAGGTAAAATTTTAAGAAAACTTATAGAAAGCGACAAAATTTCTTCCATCATATTTTGGGGCAATCCCGGAATAGGCAAAACCACTTTGGCAAGAATTATCGCCAACAAAACAAACTCGAAATTTATAGATTTTTCTGCCGTTACAAGCGGAATAAAAGATATTAAAGAAGTTATGTCTCAAGCCGAAAACAACAGAAAATTCGGTCAAAAAACAATAGTTTTTGTGGACGAAATTCATCGTTTCAACAAAGCTCAACAGGATGCTTTTTTACCGTTCGTAGAAAAAGGCAGCATTATTTTGATAGGTGCTACAACGGAAAATCCTTCTTTTGAAATTAATTCCGCACTTTTGTCCCGTTGTAAAGTTTTTGTTTTTAAACCGATAGAAACTAAAGATTTGGTAAAACTTTTAAAAAGAGCAGTTACCGATGAAAGAGGTTTCGGGAAAGAAAAAGTTGTTATAGATGATGATATGCTTACTGTTATTGCCAACTTTGCAAACGGTGATGCAAGAACGGCTCTTTCAACTTTGGAAATGGTGGTTTTAAACGGCGATATAGATAAAGACGGGAAAATTACCGTCACAAAAGAGACTTTGGAACAATGTATTTCCAAAAAAAATCTGTTATACGATAAAAACGGTGAAGAGCACTACAACATAATTTCGGCGTTACATAAATCTATGCGAAATTCGGATCCTGATGCAGCAGTTTATTGGCTTGCAAGAATGTTGGAAGCAGGAGAAGATCCGTTATATATCGCTCGTAGAGTTACAAGGTTTGCAAGCGAAGATGTCGGTCTTGCAGACCCCAGAGCACTTGAAATTGCTGTTGCCGCATATCATGCATGCCATTTTATAGGTATGCCGGAATGCAGTGTTCATTTAACTGAAGCTGTTGTTTATATGTCTTTGGCACCGAAATCCAATGCTATGGATACGGCATATCATCTTGCTGCCGAAGATGCAAGACAGCATCTTGCAGAACCTGTCCCCTTAGTAATAAGAAATGCCCCCACAAAACTTATGAGGGAATTAAATTACGGGAAAGGTTATCAGTATGCACACGACACAAAAGATAAACTTACAAATATGCAGTGTCTCCCGGACTCTTTAAAAGACAAGACTTATTATTATCCTACCGAACAAGGTTTGGAAAGCAAGTATAAAGAGCGATTAAAACAAATCAAAGATTGGAAGAAAGCTCATAAATGATTTTTTAGCTTATAGCTTATGGTTTATAGTTTAACGACAACCATTCACAAACCGTCAACTGTCAAATACAAACTCGTAAGCTTTCAGCTTTAAGCTCTAAGCTGTTGCTTCTATGCTTCTAAAAGAGCTTTTTCTACACCTTTTGCCAACTGGTCTGCACAAGATGTCCCTTTACCGTCACAATCATTACCTTTTAACAAATCTACAACTCTTTGTGCACTTGTACCTTCAAGTATTTTGCTTAGTGCAGATGTGTTTCCGGGACAACCGCCCAAAAATTTGATGTTGTAAATATTTCCTTTATCCAACGAAAAAGAAATTTGCATTGCACATATTCCGCTTGTATTTATTGTATAATTTTTCATAGATTGCTCCTATAATTAATACCGGATATTCTTCTGTTTTTTTGCATATATATATTGTATAATAAAAAATTATAAAAAATCATGAAAAATTTTTGTATGGGAGAAGATAATGAAAAAAAGTTTATTTTTGTCACTAATGTTTTTTTGTTTTGCGGCAACGTCTTTATTTGCAGACAATTCCAATGATGCATTTATGAAATGTTTTCAAAAAGCTGAAACGTTAAAAAAACAAGGTATAAGTTATGACGTATCTTCTACAACAGGCAAAAAAAAGAAAAAATCCGTTTCTGCAACCGTATATATGAAAGGAGATAAAATAAGAATGGATTCTGCAGAAGGTGCTACAATTATAGACGTTAAAAATAACGAAATGTTTGTTTATTCCGAAAAAGATAAAACGGCAATCAAAATGGCTTTAAATATGGACCAAGTTCAACAAACAACGTTGGAAGTTTCTCAAGAAAAAGCCGATGAGTTAACTTATGTAAAAGAAGATACCAAAAACGGATATGCTTGCAAAGTTTTTAAAGCAAAAGACGGTAAAAAAGAAGTTGAATATTATATGACAAACGATTACGGATTTCCTACATACGTAAAAGAATCTAAAGCTGAAAGTAACATAACAAATTTCAAGGTCGGTTCGGTAAAAGACAGTTTGTTTGAATTGCCGAAAGATGTTAATGTAATGGATGTCGGAAATATGTCTGCATTTGCCGCAGATGTTAATAAAGATGTAAATAAAAAAGTATCAAAACAAAAAAGCAATACTAATGAAAAAGCAAAGAACTTTTTAAAAAATACCGCCGATGAAACCGTAGTCGGAGGTGCAAAAGAAGGCGTGCAGGAAATGTCCGAAGAGGAAAAATCTCAACTTAAACAAGAAACTAAAGAAAAAACTAAAAAAGCTTTGAAAGGGTTTTTGGGAATATAATTTTAATAATCGGAGAAAAAACAAATGAAATCGTTAAATTTGTTAGTTTTAAGTTTTTTGTTTATCTCTTCGTTTGCGTATTCGGACATAATTTCCGATTTAAAAACAAAAAAGAGCAGCACTCAAAAACAGGGAATCGTTTATTCCGTTGTTCTCAATGGTCATCAACAAGAAAAAACTATAATAGCCGAAAAAGGCAATAACAAATTGGTAAAGTATTACGATATGTATAATTTTTCATATCTTTTTGAAAACGGGAAAGTGTATTCCGTTCCCGATCAATGGCAACAATTCGACAAAAATACACCGATAATGATTACTCTTATTTCAAGTTTAAAAGAAATAGATAAAGATTTTGAAAAATATGAAATTCCTAACTATTCCGAATATAAAGCGGTAAGGAAAGAAACGGTTGACGGTTATCCGTGCCAAGTATTACACAAAACCGTTTCTTCACAAGACATGGAAGATGAAATGGGTAATGCTTTTAACAGACAAGAAATATCAAGAATATATGTTAATGAAAAAAACGGATATCCCGTAAAAATTATCACTTTTGTCAGGTCAAAATATAAAACTGAAAAAAATTATACCGACTATGATGACAAAGACAGTTTGGATGCTGAAATGGTTCTGTCCGATTTCAGTACGGACCTTTCCGGTAAAATGTTAACGTTGCCGAAAAATGCTTATATCATTGATCCTGCAAACCCGAGTTCCGTTGATCCTAAAGCACTTTTAAAGTTTCATCAACAATTTGCCGATGACGAAGATGACGAGGAATAAGAATAAACAGGTTTGTTATTGGAAATATTTTTCAAGTTCGCTAAAAAATTCGGTAGCTTTTGTTTGAAAAAAGTAGTCTGTTATTTGGGAAGTAAAAGCCGACTCTAAAGTGTTGACTTCAATTATTTTTGCCCCGTATCTGTGTGAAGTAAAAGGCAGATAACATGCGGGCATAACTTGTCCTGCCGTTCCGACGATAATTACCAAATCGGCTTTTATTGCCATATCTGAAGCGTTATCGTAATTCTTTTTGTTTATCCCCTCGCCGTAAAAAACGAAATCAGGTTTTAGTATCCCCCCGCACGATTTGCATCTGGGAATATCTTGCGATAAGTCAATATCTTTTGTTTTGTAAGGCAGATTACAATCTTTACAAATTAAAGTATTTATCGTTCCGTGAAATTCTACCACGTTTTTTGAACCGGCAGCTTGATGAAGCCCGTCAATATTTTGTGTAATAATTCCTTTAACTATACCATTTTTTTCAAGGTCGGCTAAAACTTTGTGTGCTTTGTTGGGTTGTGCCTGCCCCATAGAATTAAAAAATATTTTTCTCATTTCTTCCCAGGATTTTTTAGGATTGGAATAAAAAAAACTTAACTCTATAAATTTGGGATCGTACTTGTTCCACAAACCGCCTGCTCCGGTAAATGGAGGGATACCGCTTTCTACCGATATTCCTGCACCGGTAAAGCCTATTGCATATTTTGATTTTTTTATTAAATCTGCAACTATTTCAATGTTGTTCATAAAAATATTGTATATCTTTTTAACGGTTAATACAAAACTTTTTCTAAAAAATTTTTTATCGTCATGGTAATATGGTGTTGAATTTTGCATTTTTCCTAATATATTTATAAAATAAAACAATTAATTATTAATTTTTGGGAGATAAGAAATGAAAAAATTATCTTTATTTGTGGTAACGGCATTATTTTTGTGCTCAACAATAGTTTTTGCAGGAACAAAAGAAGGTTTGGAATTGGAATTGAAACAATTAGCAGTTAGTGTTACAAGTACCGAAGTTCATAACTCTACGGTAGCATTTACAAACGCAAGATTAACAGCCGATTCTCAAACGGCAATTCAAGGCAAATTGGATTTTGATGCAAAATATTTTGCTTCTAAATTGTTATGGACAAACAATTTGTTTATGGAATACGGCAAAACATCGGTTAGACCTGTAAATAAAGAAGAAGTTGTTACCGAGAATTCCGATAAAATTACGATAACGACGGATTTAACTTACAGATTATGGAAAGTAAGTGAAGATTTTATAGGCGGTTTTGAAGCAGGCCCTTTTGCAAATATAGGTTATGAAACCGAATTTGATGCCCCGGAAGTTGAAATAGACGGAGAAAAGGTAACCGGTAACAGAAAACAAATTCTTAGAGGTAAAGCCGGTGCAAAACTTTTTGAAGGGAAATATTTAAAAGAATTGTATGCTGCATATGTTTTTGAAAGAGATTTTACATATAGCCCGGAATCTACAAATACGGCTTTTGAAGCAGGTTTTAGAGCAGAAGCAGAAATTAGAGAAGGTGTAAAGTTAGTGGCTTGGTCCTATTATAGAGATTACCAACATTATAGTGAAGAAAAAATCAGTGATTTGGACTATGAAACCGAATCCGAAATAAGACTTGATGTAAAACTATGGAACAATCTTGCCGTAGCCCCGTTTGTTAATTATTATTGTGCTGCAGCACAACATTTTAATTGTGTAGCAGATAACTGGTACACAGGTATTCAAATTTCTTACAGCACATTCTTCAAGAAAGCAAACGAAATATAATTTTATTAAGTTGATATAAATAAAAATAAGCTCTATTGTTAAAATAGGGCTTATTTTTTTTATCAATAAATGATAAAATTACTTTAATAATATTATGGGAGAAATCTATGAAAAATATGCCGGAATTTAATAAAGTATCAAAACAATTATTACAAGCTATGCCGTACCAATATGTCGGCAATAACATAAATGTTTGTATAGAAACTGACGAATTTACGTGTCTTTGCCCGTGGACGGGATTACCTGACTTTGCACATTTAAAAATTCAGTATGTCCCCAACAAAGTTGTTGTTGAACTAAAATCATTAAAAATGTATTTGCAGTCTTACAGAATGGTCGGTATGGTTCACGAATCCGTCGTAAACAGTATTATGAAAGATATTAAAGAATTATTAAAACCTAAACAAATTTATGTTGAGCTTATTTTTAAAATCAGAGGCGGAATCACCACAACAGTTTCTGCAGGAAGTATTAAGGAATTAAAGAAATAAAATATTATAATGGGGGAAGCGATGAAAAAAGTTTGCATAATCGTAGGTTCTTTAAGAAAAGATTCTTTTAATTTTCAACTTGCAAAAAAAGTTGAAGAACTTATTTCTTCAAAAGCAGAAGTGTTTTTTCTTGATTATAAAAATATTCCTTTGATGAACCAAGATATAGAATTTCCTACACCGCAATCAATTTCAGAAGTAAGAAAACAAGTTCAACAAGCAGATGCGATTTGGATATGTTCCCCCGAATACAATTGTACAATTCCCGGGGTTTTAAAAAATTTATTGGACTGGTTATCAAGACCGTTAAAAGCCAACGATTTTTCAAGCGGGACTGCAGTTATGGGTAAAAAAGTTACAATATGCGGTGCAGGCGGAAAATTTGCGACTGCCGGAATGAGAAAAAATCTTAAAGAATTGTTGGAATTTATTAAAATGCAAGTTATTTATAGTGAAGGAACAGGAATTGCCGTCAATCCTGATGCTTTTGCTACAAATAAAGTTGTGTTTACACAAGAACAACTTGATTCTCTTTCAAAACAAGCAGAACAATTTTTGTCTGAAATATAGAAACATATGTTTTTAAACAATACCAAAGAAGGTAAAAAAATAAATGTCGAAACTTATAGCATTTGTCGGTAATCCTAATGTCGGCAAATCCGTAATATTTAATAAACTTACCGGTCAATATGCCGTTGTTTCAAATTATGCCGGGACTACAGTTGATGTTACAAGAGGAAACATTACTATCGGTAATGAACAATATCAGGTTGTAGATACTCCCGGGACATACTCCTTAATGCCGTTATCCGAAGATGAGCAGGTTACAAGAGATTTAATAATTAAAGAAAAACCTAATATCATAGTGCAGGTCTGCGATATGAAAAATATTGAACGGTCGCTGCACTTGTTCTGTGAACTTGCATTATTTAAAATTCCTATGGTGCTGGTTTTAAATATGAGAGACGAAGCATTACAGGCAGGTATTAGAATCAATATAAAAAAATTAAAAGACATTTTAGGTGTCCCCATAACTTGTTGTACGGCAACAACAGGTGACGGCGTAACAGATATTTTGAAAATTATACCGCAAGCAACCGTAAGCAACTTAAACATTGAATATAAAAACAGTAAAGATATTAAAACTATAGAAAATATTTTAAAAGATAAATCTTCAATATCAAAAGCA
>Ga0310696_10007900_pt1 | contig 12442 bp, 7 predicted proteins | sample AusTroGonzalo_MG_4_FD_203885 | JGI IMG/M metagenome (GOLD analysis project Ga0310696, IMG submission 203885) | Bovine rumen microbial communities from tropical cattle in Woodstock, Queensland, Australia - Gonzalo_02 (v2) (version 2) | ecosystem: Host-associated > Mammals > Digestive system >... | reverse complement strand
CGTGAACAGAGTCTTGTTCTTCCATAAGCCGTTATCATATACCAGCCCCTGTCCGTTGCTTGCACCGCTGACACTAACATCCACCAAGTCCGAAAGAGCCGTGGCACTACCACTTCCGCTGTTGCTCAGTCCAAGCGCGCTGACATACGTGTCGGCATATAAGCCTCCTTTGATATGGAGCCCGCCATTTTGCGGGTCTGGAACTATCTCATAAGTTCCTATCTTTATTCCGTTGGTAAAGGTCTGTAATGGCGTGAATGTCTTTACACCGCTTATCGTTTGGTTAGTCGAAAGCGTTACATAAGTGCCGCTCAAATCAGGCATATCCGCTATGGCAAGCGTCTTGCTGCTTACGGATGTCACGTGGCCGAGGTTGTCGACGGTAATAGCCGAGAGTACATTCCTGTCTGCCGCCGTAATTGTACTATTTGCCCCGTCTGTCGGATGGATATATTTGTTCGCACCCGTCTCGATGCCGTTGAGCTTCGAAAGCAAAGCGTCTGTAAAGTCGTTAGTCGAAAGGCCCTTGCCTGTTACCTTGTCAACCTTGTTGTTCCAGTTGGTAATGTCTGTTGCCGAGATGCCGTCGAGCACGCCCTTGTTGGAATGGGTGTGGCGCAGATTGTACGCTTCATCCCACAAGCCCTGCTTGACTGTGGTCGGCAATGAATAGCCATCGGCAAATGTGACGGCAAACGTGCCGCTGCCGGTAATCGGAACTGCGGGGTTGACCGCAAAACCCGTCGGCATGGTCAGACCGATGCTTGTCACCGAGCCGGATCCGCCGCCACCAGTCTCACCCCACTCATAACTCTGCGTGGCATAATTCCATACGATGCCGACTTTGCCTGCCAGACCCTGCGGCGGCAGTCCAAGACCAGACTCGTTGATGCTCAGCAGCGGCTCTGACAAGTCCGTACCACCTCCGCCACCTCCATCATCGTTCTTTCCTAAAGCGCTGATATACTGCTCGGTCCAGAATCCGAACATCGCCTTGATATTGTCAACCGACGTGGTGCTGGTGTTTGGAGACACAATACTATCGCCTGCGTATGCCTTGAAGAGTGCATCGAAGAAGGCTACGTCGAGCTTGTTGGCCAGCAAAGTGTCGGTTTCGCCCTTGGTATATACGGTATTTATCTTTGCATAAACACTATCATGGTTATGGCCTGTCGGCGAATATATACCATCGTGGTTGTGATTCGCCAGCGCATAATTACTCAGGTTTAGATAATGAGAGTTGATGATGTGCGAAGCGTCACCGTCGTATGTTGTCAGCAGTTCCCACATGGCATCAGGGTCAAGGTCACCGCCACCGCTACCGCCGTCATCGTTCTTTCCCAAAGCGCTTATATACTGCTCGGTCCAAAATCCGAACATCGCCTTGATGTTCAGCTTGGCCTTCTGTGCGGCGGTGAATGAGCTGATGTCGGTATTGACAGCAATCTTTGAGCTCGGATCGGTGTTGTCGTTCCACAACTCAAAGAGGCTATCGAAGTAGGTCTTGGTGACGTAGGTATTGGCGGCATCTGTCTTCTTCAGGAAGTCGCTATTAGCCACCGACACGTCGAGCTTGTTACTCAGCAGTCCCGCCAATGTGTCAGCCTCGGTATAGGTATCGAGAAAGTCGACCACCTCCTGCCATTTATTAATTATAGTATCAGAGTCTGGCGAGGCCATGATGGCGGCAACACCGTCCCACGCGATGACCTTTTCGGAAGTAATGCCATCAAGCACGTTCTTGTTCGAGTGCTCGTGGCGCTTGTTGTACGCATCGTCCCACTGTCCCTGCTTGGCAGTTGTTGGAAGTGAATAGCCCTCGGCAAAACTGACGGCAAACGTGCCGCTGCTGGTGATTGGAACAGTCGGACTGACCGCAAAACCCGTCGGCATGGTAAGGCCGATGCTTATATCCGAGCCTGATCCGCCACCGCCAGTCTCGCCCCATTCATATCTTTGCGTGGTATAGTTCCATACGATGCCGACTTTGTCTGTCAGCCCCTGCGGCGGCAGTCCGAGTGCCGCGCTGTTGATGCCTGCAAGAGGCTCGTTAAGCGATGCACCACCGCCGCCAGCAATTCCATACTCCCATTTCTGCGTAGCACTATTGTAGACAACCGTCATGCCGTTCTGTGCGGGTGTAGGAGCCAAAAGACCGCTCGCGTTGATGCTCAGCAGCGGCTCAAACAAATCAGCACCGCCGCCACCGCCGCCAGCGTCATTCTTGCCAAGCGCCGACAAGAAGAAATTCGTCCACAGACCGTATTTCGACTCTATGTCGGTAATGGTTATGCCGTCGCCGTCCTGCGGCCAAGCGTTTGGCTGGATGACGACATCCTCTTTGACCGTCTTCGGCAGACCAGTCTCTTCGTCTATGTCCACTATCGGCTCGCCCGTCTCTTCGTCAATCAGCGGCTCGCCCGTCTCGGGGTCGGTCTTGTAGACGACGGACATCTTGTAGCCGTGCAGAATGAAGAGCCGCGAGAACCATTCTGTGTTGACCTTGGCCCGCAGTGCTATCATCAGGTCTTCGAGCGTGACCACCTCACCCCACGTCTCATCGGTGTTCAGTCGGCCCGTGTCGTACTTCGGGTCAGTCGCCCAATCGCGCTCGTTGGCTGAATTGTCGCCCGATGCAGTGATAATGCCGTGCAACCATATATAATAATAGTCCTCGGAACCTATCTGGTCGCCCGCAATGTAATAATAGTCGGCCTTCGACTCGTCGGTAGTGATATTACCGTCGGGGTCGAGCATGTTGCCCTGCTCATCCCTGACAATGCGCTTGACGGCGGCGCGGCCATAGATGTCGAGCAACTGCGACGGAAAGACAATCATCGCCTCAGAACCGATGGTGTTCGAGCGGGGAATGGCCACATAGAGGTATTTCTCGGTGGTGGAATTGAAATAGGTCGGCGAAATCACCAGCGGCCATTTGCGGAAGTTGTGGCCGGCGTCGAAGTCGAACGCCGCGATGTCCTTGATATAACAGAAGATGACCGCGCCGCTGGCCACACTTGCCTGTATGCGGTCGTGATCACCGAGCGCATTGAGCGAAATACTCAGCGCGTTTGGAGATATCCAATAGTCTTTCGGACTGGAAACGATGGTCTTGGTTTCTTCTGCCATTTCTTGCTCTTCTTTTCTTCTGCGAAGTTAGTGCGGGCGATTTTCAAATTGGGACAATGGTCATGCAAATGGCGAACCGTTGATGTCGAAGCGAAGCGTAAACTCCACCGTCAGTGCATCGGCCTTCGAGCGGTCAACACCCTTGGCCGTCTCTTCGGGGACGATATGCACGGGCAACCACTGACCGTCCACCTTCAGCCATGCCCACTTTGCCATCAGCGGTTCGTGGAGCCACCACTGCTGCCATTGGCGGTCGAGCGGTCCTGACGACATACGCCATTGCTCGTAATCGTTTTGCTTCACGCTGACACCACGCGAGAAGTTCGTCAGCGTCTCCAGACGGGCAATCGCATAATAATCGGTCTTGATATTCACTTCTGTCGACGGCAGACAACGGATGAACACATTCTCGTGAACGCCGAGCGAGTTGATGAAGCGCATCTCATAGCCGTCCTGCGGCCATGCAATGCCGAAAATATTGGCTGCACCCGTCTCCCCCGTCGAAACAGTGATGACGCCGACGCCAGGAGCCTGAGAATATGAACCAGCAAGTAGATGCTTAATGGTGTGATTGGTGTCATAAAAACAAATCTCCGGGGTATTGATTGGCTTGCGGCTCCATCGTAAAGGACTCTCGCCTGTCAACCGCTCCCTGTCGGTCAGCCGTCCGATGTAAGCCGTGAACGATCCTGATGCTGTTCCTGCAGAACTCGTCTCGACGCCATTATAAAGGTAGTCGTCGTATGCCGTTACGCTATGGGTCAACGCAGGATAGTCGTTCAGCGTGTCGGCGGCATACGGATGCAAATCTGCTACGGCGCGGACAGCCGACGATATATCAAACGTGATATTTTCGTTGCTACTGGCGGGCTCGGAGAACACGAACTGATGACTGACTCCGCTCATCGTGACCGTGGCCACTATCCTGACGCGAAGAAATGTCGCGCCAAGCGGACTGCCAGCCTGTACAATATATATTATCGGATTATGCGACAAACATTTATTGCCAGGAGTAGAATTGATTGTTGCCATAACTATGAACTATGAATTATGAACTATGAACTAAATTGCAAAGAAATCTATCGTCACCTCGCCGATGCCGGTCTCGGCAGAGATGGAATAACTGTACTTGTCTATGTAGCCCGTCTGGTCGCCGATGCGGAAACGGCGGTACCAGTGGTTAGGGATATCAACGAGCACACTCGGCTCCATCAGGCAGTGGATGCGCAGCTTGCGGCGGTTCAGGAGGAAATAGATATACTCGGCCATGAACGTGTCGGCCAGACCGCGCAGACGGACATCCTTGTCCTCGATGCTCGGTATGAGCCACGTCTTGCCGCTGACACCTTCGACGGGTTTGCCAGCCAACGAGAGGTCGGAAGTCACAATCGTCTTGCCGCCCGCGTCGATATAATAGAGGAATGGCTTCCACGAACGGATTTTCAGCGAGAAGCGCTCGCCGCCGCCGTCGCCGGGCGTGTCGCCGTCATAATCATATTTGACACCAAACTGGTCCATCGTGTCGGAATCCATCGCATACGTGCCCGCCGTCATTCGCCATTTTGAATTGTCAAATCCATCATAGCCACGGTCATAATTCTGCTTCGTGGCCGTCGTGCCGCCACCGCGCATGATGGCAATGGCCAATCCCCAGTCCACACTCTGCAGCGGCGAATTGCCATCCTCCGTGCCGCTGGGGTCATACGACTCGATAAGTCTCAGCACCTCGGTGCCATAGATGTCACAAATCTCGGTATATAGCGGGTGGTTGATTTTCTGCGTCACAAACTCATGCTCCATCTTCTCGTCGACAAAGGCCGCGAGGATGGACTGTGTACTTTTGTGCAACAACTCGGCATGAGCATTCACGTCGTTAAAGGACATCGGCTGGAAGTCCGAGATGAGTTCTTTCACAAAGTCCTCGTTTTCCTTCGAGCAGTCGCCCACCTCGATGCCGTGAAACTGTGCCACCTGAAACAGATGGTGGTAGGAGGTGTTGACCGCCTCGTCGGTCAACTCCTTCGATATCTTGAAGCGGTAAGCATTGGCGGTGTTCGGATCGACATAGCAAGTGACGTTCTCAGTCTTCAAGTCCTTGGCGATGTCTACATAGCCGCGACTGTCCACCTTTGTGCGGTCCTGACGGTAGTCGATATAGTCAAAGTCGGTGTCGTAGTCGCGCTTGGCACGGCGGATATTCTCCATCTGCTCCTTGCCGTCGCTCTCGGCGGAATACTTCATGCGGACGCCGGTTATCTTCTCGCTCAGCTTGTTCACCTTCAGCACCTCGCACGGCAGTTCTATCGGCGCAAGGGCGTTGCCGTTGTCGTCTCGCTGACGGAACACGTCGCGCAGCAGATAGGCCGTCACCTTGTTGGCCTGATAGTCGTATTTGAATCGGATGCCAAACGAGTTCTCTAACGAACTGATAATGGTCGATACCGATTCCTCGGGGAAGTTCTCGTTGGTGGCATACATCGTGCGCACCTTCGCCGTGGCTCTGGCTTCCTTCACCGTGCCGTAAGTGCGGATTTTGGTCACTGGCTGGCCATAGTAATCTTCTCCGACGCGAATCGTTCCCACGCCAGGTATTGTTACCTTATCGACGCTCGTTTCCTTGGCATCAGGAAACTCGATACTGCCGCCGCAACCGCGATAGTCCAGCCAGTTCTGAATCTGCTCCATATTGTTGAGCGTCTGCACAGCGCTGTTCGGGTCGACCATATACTTACATTTGGTGGTGAAGAATGCTAAACGTCGTAGATCTTCTATCTTAATCAGGGCAGAGTTGTCGAACTGCACGCCGAGATAGTTGAAAAGACAGTCGAGGAAGTAGAGCACGTAGAAACAGATACCGCTCTGCTGACGGTCGGCGTCCAGCACCCAATTAGGACCATAATCCTCGTAAGTGCCGTAGTGGTCGTCCACCTTCACCAATTCGTCCTTGGTCTCGCCGATGGTACCTTCAATCTCCTTGCCGGATTCCGTTGTAGTCTTATCCTGCGCCTTGTCGGTGTCAAGAGCGAGGTGCTCATAACAGACGCGGGCATTGCAATATCGGAACTTTCCTGCGGCGGGCACACCGTTATGCGACTGGTAGGCTTCGGTCACGTTGATATACGACGTGCTGTAGGTCGGCTTTTGTCTGCGGATGCCTTCAGGATAGACGCGCGGACTTGAACCGTTATACACGCCGGGGCAACTGAACCCGAGTGCCTGCGGGTCCATCGAACACTTGTAATCTCGCAGATTAGGCTGAAATGGTGGTGGTGCCAGAGGGGGCGCGGTTATCCTCACGTCGATATCCACGTCTAACGAGAACTGTATGTCGCAAATCTTCTGACCTATCGGTATCAGCTCATTATTATATAAAGGTACGTCCTGACACTTCAGGTCGCCAATAAGGTCGTTGAACGACTGGCGGGCCTCGTCGATGTTGAAAGAGAAGGCGCCGTCGAGCTCGTCGTCCTCCTGAATAGCGATGGTACCGCTGCGGAACGGGATGCCGCTGACCGACCATTTGGCGGGAGTGTGCTCAAAGTCCACAGGCCGCTGGTGGCTCTGCGGGTCGTCCACGTTGCTGAAGATGTGGCGATTGCCCTCCATCGGCGCCTGAACGGGGTCCGAGTGCATCTCAACGTCGTGGAACAGCGGGTTTTCCTCCGTCACGTCCAAGGAAAAGTCAGGTGGCAATGCCATCGACTGCCCGTTCACCTGAATATCAATCTCACTGTGCATAGTTCGTCGGGGTTAGAGTAATGGGGCGGTGACGAGCATGGCCATGCCGTCGTGGTTCAGGTCGGAGCACTGGCAGCCGCATTTGTCAGTTGACAGTTGAGAGTTGACAGTTGACACTTCAAAGGTCGGGGCGAGGAACATGGGGCTCGCGGTGTATGGTTCCTCAGCCTGCAGACAGGCGGCGAGAACAGCGGGGTCGAGTTCCTTTTGCTCTGTTGGCGAGAGTAATGCCGCTGCCGTGGCAGGCTGGTCGGCTATGGTGTCGAGGTCGCGCAGGATGGCCGTCTGGTGCTGCTGGCAGTATTCGCGCCACTGGCCGAGCAGACGGATGCCCTCGTCGTGGGCGGCGATGCGGCGGTCCTTATCCACCTTGATGACCTTGGTGCGGCCTTCGAGCAGCGTGGACTCAATTTTGCGGAGTTTGTGGAGCAGGCGGCGCGTGGTCGGCGGAATGTCGGTGTCGTCGGCCAGCACTTTCGGCGTGCTGCTGACAGCGGCGGTGGCGTCGCGCTTGGTGCCGCCCTTCAGCTGCATGCCCACGAGCGTCTCGCAGAAATTCTCTCCGATGGCGGGGGCGATGATTTCCTCCTGGATGAAGTGCAGGTCGGGCAGCATCTGAATGAACTTCTCCCTGCTATCATAGATATTGAGATATTCCTGCAGAACCGTTGCCGACGGGATGAGCAGTTGCGCGGCGAGGTAGAAGTAACGGCTGCTGCGCCAGAACTTGCAGATTTCGTAGAGCTCTTGCGTGTCGGCGGTCGCGTCTTCCTCTGTCGGGCACTGGGCGGTCCACTGCTCCAGCGTGTAGAGCAGGCGGTTGAGGGCGCTGTGGGCCTCTTTCTGATACGACTGCTTGGCGGCGTTGATACTGTCGCGGTCGGCGGCCTTGTAGTCTTCGGCACTGGCAAAGTTGATGCCGGAGCCGTTGATGGAGATGGCCTGCTGGTCGATGGCACGGCTCATGGCGTCGAAGGCGACGCACCGCTGGGCGATGAGCAGGAGTTTGTTGTAATAGCCCGCGTTTTTGTCGTCGATGGTGGTCATCACGGGTTTGTTGGCATCGTACCAGTCGCACAACTTCTCATACAGCGGCTGTCCGAGGGGTTGCAACAGAAATTCGTGTTCGGAGTTGTCGATATAGCCGACGAATGCGTCGATGTGGTCGATGGCGTGCGATGGGAAGCAGAGGCGAAGCTCTTCAATGGTCGTAATAATCATAATGAAATCCGTTTAATCCGTATAATCCGTGTTCAAAAAGAAAAGAGAATCTCTGTGTCTCTGTATCTCTGTGTTGATAGTTTACTGCACTTCGGCGTCGATGATGCCGGTCTTCGAGTTGTCGAGGGTGGTCAGCACCTCCTTCTTAATCTGCCAGACCAACTTCGAGTCCCACTGGTTGCGGACATTCACCACGTTGAGCGCATTGAGCACGAGGCTCTGCATCAGTGCCATGTTCACCTGTTTCAGCAGATATCGTTCACGCAAATCGGTGCCGCCAGAGCGAGTGGTCGTGCCGGGCGTGTTGCCGATAAGTTGACTATCGACGCCCCACGCGAAGAGGATGATGCTGGAGATTTCGGCCAACTCCTCCTTGTTGGCTTCGGCCTGAGAAGCATTGTTCTCCTGCACTTCGACGATTTCCCACGACTTGTAGGTCTTGCCGTCGCTATCTTTAAATGTGTAGGCCAGCATCGGTTCACCCATATTGTCTCGATTCTTCAGGAAGTTGTTGATAGGTTCCACGATTTCCTTCTGGAAGAACTCGCGGCGCTGCTCGGGCGTGTCGAGATGCCTTTGGATATACATTCGTTGTATATATTCGTCCGAAACATACAGAATCCTGCCTATTACATTCGCATTGTCGCGCCGCTTTTTGCGGTCGGAAATCAGCAGACTCGCGTAGGTATAGACATCGCCGCTGAACACTGAATACCACGCCGGCACCGGGTAATAGGGATGACCGTATTCGTTATAGGCGACGGGCATAATCACATGAGTGGGTCGGTCGTCTTTCTTAGTTCGAGCGGTTCGGGCGTTTCGCGCAAGCCGTTCCAGGTCTGCGGCGGGCGACTGATAGGTGAGTGCTGGAAGAGCGTCGATCTTGAAATCACTATCCTTCGTGATGATGGTCTGTTCGGGCGATGAAAGCCACTGGTTGCTGATGTAAACATATTCTATCTTGTTTTCGTTTGACATTTGCTCCAATCTCATCGTTTTTGCGTTCCGCCATTTGAGCCCTACCACCTTTGGAGCCCACATCGAGGCGGGGACGGACTTTTTGACGGGCTTGCCTTTGGCGTCCTTCTCGTTGGTTTCGACGAGATAGGTCTGCTGGAGCTCAAACTCTGGAAAGCAGATGTTGTATTGCAGCATGTCGGCATAGAGCTGCTGGAAGGTCTGGAGCAGGTTGTTGTTTTCGAGGAACGCGGTGACTTCGGCGTTGGTCGTTTCCCAGATGGCGAGGTCTTTGCGGAGTTGCTCTATCTGCTCGTTGATATCGTCGCGCATCTGCTCAGCTGCGGATTTCCTTGGGGTAGTCGGAGTATTGTTTTCCCCTCTTGAGTTAGGAGGGGTGCCGATAGGCGGGGTGGTCTGAACAAGCACTATACCTGCCGCGCCGTCATCCTCCGTCAACTCAGGATGCTCGTTTTCGAGCTTCACCAACTGCAACTGCAGGTCGCGAATCATACCGCGCAGCAGCGTGCCAGCATCCTCGTATTTAATCAACTTCTCAGTGATATTACCACCGACGTACTGCGTATAGGCGTACATCGGTCGCGGCCCCATGCCGGTACAGAGGTCGATGTTGAACTTTAGCGCCGCCGCTGTATATGGCAACAGCGAACACAGCAGACTGATGACGTTAGGAACCTTGTTGCCTGCGCCCCAAGTAATCATATTGCCCTTGTGTCCGTTTTCGGCCTTGACAGGCACCGCCGCACCGCTCGACACGTGGAGCAGCGGCAGCATCGTCGCGCTCTTCTTGCCACCGTCCTCTTTGCACGCCAATCGGCTGCTGATGTAGTCACCATAGTCAGCCTGTATGCCGCCGCCGTGACCGCCACCGAGGAATCCTGGCACTTCCGTATAACCACTGTCGCGCAGCCGTTGCGCCTCGCGCTCAAACTCCTCGCGGCTCGTCACCACTGTCACGTTGGGGTGCTCTGGAATACTTCCGCCCTGCGACACTTGCGCCGCCGCACCCTTCTTCGTCTGTTTCTTTGTTACCATATCTCTTTGCGATTTATTATTTCTGGCCGAAAGTTACAACCGTGCCGATTCAAAAATGGGACAACACAAAAAACCGCCACTATCCTCACGGACAATGACTGCGGTACACAATATTGTTATGTATGATAAAAATAAAGGTCGGCCTAAAACGGCAGCGGCTCGCCGGTGGCGGGATCGGTCTGCGGGGGCGGGAAGGGTGACGAGCCTGGCGTTCCAGCGGCGGCGGGCTGTTGTCCCGTAGTGCCGCCGTAAGGCTGCGAGGCGGGAATCTGCCCAGCGGGCACGGCGCGTAGCACGTTGTAGCAGCGCACCTCGTTATACCACCGCCCTTCGTGCTCGTGGGCGTCGATGTCGAACTGAATAGTAACGTTCTGCTGCCCCTGCTGCAGGGCAAACTGCTTGATGCGGTCCTCGCCGAAGATGCGGAAGCACATCCGCTTGGGGTACATACCTGGCACCTCGATGACGTATTCCTGCGACATCCACGGGTTGCCTGTTCTTGCCGAAACGCCGCTCTGAGCTGGCAGCACGGCGATGATTGTTCCTACTATTTCCATAATTCTTAATTTTTTTGGTGAATAAATAAATATTAAATGTATTCGTGGTTTAATGCCTCCCGTCCACGCCGTGCTCAAACAGGATATGGTCGATCTCCGCGCCGGTGGGCTTGTGGTCGGTGGTGACGTAAATCATCTGCTCGCTCTCGTTCTTCTGCAGGAAGGCGGTGACGCTTTCGGGGCGCAGGAAGTAGCGGGGGTCGGCATCGGGTTCGAGGACGTCGGCGATGGTGCGGGTCAGGGGCACGGGCTGCGGCCAGGGGAAGGCGTGGGGCAGTCCCATATCCCGTCGCCACGAAAGACAGAAGACGCGCTCACGGTTCTGCGGCACACCGAAGTCCTTGGCGTTGAGCACGCGGTAGTCGCTGTCGTAGCCGAGGTCGCTGAGCACGCCGCGCCACTGGTCGAAGTGGGGCTTGTTCTCCTGGTTGACGAGGGCGGCCACGTTCTCCTGCATCAGTATCTTGGGGCGGAGTGCCTCGATGGCGTCGGCGGTGTTCCAGAGGATTGACGAGCGTGTGCCCGAGCCTTTGGCGATGCCTGCCCGCTTGCCGGCCTGGGAGATTGACTGGCATGGGGTGCTGTATGTCAGCAGGTCGATGTCGCCGGGGTTTAGTCGTACTCGATGAGAACCATCGGCATCAGATTGCCGCCCGACCGCGCTCCCAGCGTCGGACTGATACCGTTGGGCAGATACACCCTCGCCGCTTGTGGTCTGACCCTCTGCGTCCGCTTTCTGGCATTCCCGATGTAAAGTATCTCGTTGATTGGCTCCCTCGTCGTCTCGTTCATGTTTTTGATGCCCGTTGTCATCCAGTCGGGCGGATCTTTCTTCTTCAAATCCATATTCCATAAATTTTTTCCAGTCAATCTTAGTCATGTCGCCGAGGTTCCGCCCGCTGAACTGGGGGAAGACGGCGTTGTGGGCCACCACTGCGGGCTGCTGGTCGAGGGGTCGGCGCGACTCGGGGTCGTACTCCGCCCATGCCGTGAGGTCGTAGTGGCAGCGTGCTTCGGGGTGCTGTGCCAGCAGCCGCTCCAGCGCCATGCACTGTGAGTCGTAGCCCGAACAGAGCGTGACGATGCGCAGCGGCTGTCCGTCGGCGGGCAGCGGCACGTGCCATTCGGGTTCGGGAAAGAGCGTCATCTGTCGCGGTCCCTCGTCCTGCTGCGTGAACCACACCTGACGGAAGAGTGCCGTCATCACGTCCACTACGATTGAGTTGCCTGCCAGCTTATAGTGTGCCGAAGCTGCCAGCGGCGCGTCCATCAGCCGTCTGATGTCGCCGTCCGAAACGCCCATGAGCCGATAGGTCTCCGTGGGAGTCAGCTTGCGAATGTCGAAGCATCGGCACTCGCGGGTCTTGGGGTTGATTTGTGCAATCATATAGTTCTATATTATTCCTTATATTCTATCAGCACATACGGAGTGGTGTTTGCCATGCCCGTGTCAGCATCCTTGAAACCGCTGCCGCCTGCACCAAAGGGAGTGATGCAGTTGCACACGTCCTTGACGTTGTAGCGGATAACGATGCCTTTGCGGTCACGAATCCATCCGATTGCCTTGTATCTATTCATATTCTATCAATATCATTGGCATAAGGTTTCCGCCCGACCTTGCTCCGAGTGTGGGGCTGATGCCGTTGGGCAGATACACCCTCGCGGCCTGCGGTCTGACGCGCTGTGTCCTCTTCCGTGCGTTGCCGATGTAGAGGATGCGGTCGGTAGGCTCGCGGCTCACGGTGTTCATGTTCGTGATGCCCGATGTCATCCAGTCTGGTCGT
>Ga0310696_10007898_pt1 | contig 12448 bp, 7 predicted proteins | sample AusTroGonzalo_MG_4_FD_203885 | JGI IMG/M metagenome (GOLD analysis project Ga0310696, IMG submission 203885) | Bovine rumen microbial communities from tropical cattle in Woodstock, Queensland, Australia - Gonzalo_02 (v2) (version 2) | ecosystem: Host-associated > Mammals > Digestive system >... | reverse complement strand
GTTACCAACGATACTTTAAAAGACGTTCATTGGACCGCAGAGAAGCCGTATGTCATTTATAATGTGGCACTTATCGACTCAGACGGAACTCTTACCATAGAACCGGGAACACATGTTTATTTCCACGGTGGCGCAGGCTTATGGGCATGGAGCGAAGGACAACTCATCGTGAACGGGACGGCAGAGAACCCTGTTGTGTTTCAAGGAGACAGACTCGAATCATTCTATGCCGACCAACCAGGCCAATGGGACCGAATCTGGCTCATGGAAGCGCGCGAAGGTCACGGACATATAATCAATCACGCAATCATCAGAAATGGCTTTATAGGCCTTCAAATACAGCGAATGCTAACAGATAATATGGAGCCGGCATATATCACCAACTCAATCATCGAAAACCACACAGGCATGGGCGTATACGCCAACTGCTACAGCATTGCGATGTCGAACTCCCTCGTGAATAATTGCGGAAATTACTGCGTGGCTCTCACTGGTGGCGGCGATTATCTGTTCACTCACAACACCATCGCTAATTACTGGACAAGCTCCACAAGAAAAGCTGAAGCATTGTTTTTCAACAACTTATACAACAATCCGACTGACGGCATCACCTATGCAGTACCTTTCGAATGCAGCATGATAAACAGCATTATCTACGGAAGCAAGAACAACGAGTTCGGAACCGACTTCTACCCTGTTTCCGACACTCTGTATAAGTTCAAAAACAGCTTGATTTGCACTCAAAGACCAAAACCCGAGCAGCTTTACGAGTCATGCGTGTTCAACCAGGCGCCAAACTTCAAGAATACAGCAGAGTTTGATTTCCATCTCGACACATTGTCAGCAGCAATCGGAATCGCCAATCCTTGCTACTCAATCGGCGATTTACAGTTCGATTTGGATGGAGTCGCGAGAGGCAGCCGTCCTGACGCAGGAGCTTATCAATACGTTATTCCCGAATGATGTTGTAAGTGCGACGAGTTTCGTTGCCAACACAATCAGTAACAACGATTTCCATCTTGTTATTTCCTTTTTTCAGATGTTCATCTACATCGTAGAATAACAGGTCATTTTTGGCATCATAAGCGCCAATGACCCATTTTCCGTTAAGATAGATATCGTATTTATCAATACCCGATTCGGCATCTTTGATGGTGATATTCAACCGTTTACACTTGATAATCTTGGTATTGTTCTTGAAATTCTTAGGTGTCACCTGTGGCTTCACATTATCAACCGCCAAAGCATAAGTGCCAAGCGAACGCACCTTGGTACAAATCATGTCATCTGCCTTCTTGCCGCCTTGAGCCACAAACTTGCCGTCTTTGCCCACAGCAACAACATAAAGCTTGTCAGAATCGGCATATTTTGCAGCCGGACGAATCTTAAGATCGATGTTTTTCTGCACCGGAACATCTTCTGTACCAAGCACATAGGCATAATCCGAAGCAATGTTTGGAATAGTATCAATCTGGCGTGCCAAAATATATTCGAAACGATAAAACGCCTTTTCAGGAATTGTAGCGGTAAAACCACCGAGATTAACATCGACTTCATTCTTACCGTCAATACGATAATACGCCCTACCATATTGATTATCAGAGTATTCCGACAAAGGTTTGTCGCCAACTAAAGTAAACCTCAAAGTTGTAGTGTTGCCAAAATAATCCTTGACAACATATTTCATCTCCACCCTATCACCCTCTTTCAAGGTCACGAAACCGCTCTTTTCACCATATAAATCAAGGATATTGTACTCATCGACCTCAGTTCTGACATACCTAATTTTGTCGTTATAAAACTTACGATAGTCAATCAAACTATTGATATAACGCGTTTCATCATAAGAATATTTATCAAAAACAATATTGAAAATCAATCGGTTATCAGCATATAAATCTATCGAATACACTCCATTCTTGTTACTTGAGCCATCCGCCTGATCACAGGCAGAGATACCGAAATAAACTTTTCCATTCACTTTAATCTCTTGATTATCAAGAGTTTTAAAATATGCATTACAATCAGAGCCATTCACCGATGACTGTTCGGCTGGATAAACGGCAAAACTATTGATAGTCGGTTTGATTTTGTCGGCCACCTTAAACCCGAAAAAATAAGGATTAACAGGATGTTGGTTGGCATCGCGAAGCTCATAATGCAGATGCGGGCCGCCTGAGCCACCTGTATCGCCGCTATATCCAAGAATATCACCGACTTTCACAGGAATCTCACCTTTTTCCAAGAACAGATTCTGCTTAAACGACTTGCTTTCCAACTGTTTCCTACGAACATATTTTCCAATCGTGCCGTTGAAACCCTCGAGATGCGCATAAACCGACATAAATCCATCATTATGAGTAACATACACAACATTTCCATACCCATAAGGAGACACTCCGATGCGACTCACATAACCGTCAGCGACAGCATAAACACGATAACCGGTTTTTCCATTAGTCTTGATATCGACACCAGCGTGAAAAGCGTTAGTGCGCAACTCGCCAAAAGTCGCAGAAAGATAAATCGGAATCTTCACCGGATTGGGATATATCGGATATTTTGGCTCATTTTGAGCGCATAAAATATTGGAAATCAACAAAATACAAAGCAAAAACTTAAATCTCATTTTCAATAAATTTGATTTACAAAATTACATTATTTTTATTATCTTTGCAGAAAATATTTTTATGTTTTCGAATAAGGAACTGCCTCTTTGGAAAGTGTTTGTCATCCGCCTTGGCGTGATGTTACTGCTTCTTGCGACAAGCAGGTGGCTGCTGTTCCTTTTTAACACAGGAAACTTCCCCGGACTGAGTGTCGGCGAGCAGTTCAAACTGTTTTTCATAGGGATGCGGTTCGATATCTGGACACTCATAATCGCTAACCTTCCGTTCCTCGTTTTTTACGGCATTCCTTGCGAATTTAAGTACAATAAATACTATTGCAAAATTATTGATATTCTGTTTGTTATAACAAATTCGTTAAGTATTACTTTAAATCTTATTGATGTCATTTATTACCGCTATATCGACAAAAGAATGACCTCCGAGTTGTTCGGTTTTGCCCAACATACCGATGACAATCAAGGCGGTTTGATCAAACAGTTTATCATTGATTTCTGGTTCATCGGAGTGATTGCTTTGGTATACTTTTTCTTGATAATCATCTTAACAAGAAAGACAAGAGTCAAGCCGGTTAAAGTGACCGACAGGAAACATTGGTACTTAACACGTTCGCTGATATTTTTGATGCTCGTCGCCGCTTCAATAATCGGATTGAGAGGCGGTTTACAAAACAAGCCAATCGGCATAATCACTGCGGCAAAATACACGAAAACACAGAACATCCCGTTGGTTTTGAACACTCCGTTCACAATCGGACGCGGCTCGTCGGGAAACGTCTTGAAGCCACTGAATTTTTACGATGAGGAGGAACTGGAGCGACTCTACTCCCCTATTCGTAATGACTTGACAATCAACAGATTCATCGACAGAAACGCTCAAGGTTACAACATTTTCATTATAATTTTGGAGAGTCACGGACAGGAGATGATAAGGTTTTACAACCAACAACGTGAAACGACAATCACCCCATTCCTCGACACGTTGCTATCCAACAGCTTGGTTTTCAATGGGATGGCAAATGGCAGGCAGTCAATAGAAGCTGTGACATCAATACTTTCCGGTTTGCCTTCACTGATGTCGAAAGACTACGTGGAATCGCGTTATGCCGCAAACCGACTTGACGGAATCGGCAGTATTTTAAAGAAACACGGCTATACCACAGCGTTTTTTCACGGTGGCAACAACGGAAGCATGAACTTCGACTCCTCTGCCCTTTCCGCTGGCTTCGACAGCTATTACGGACGTAACGAATATGGCAATGATGACGACTACGACGGCACCTGGGGCATCTCCGACATGCCGTTCCTGCAATATACCGCGCATAAGGTCAACGAGATGAAAAAACCTTTTGCCGCTGGCGTTTTCACTCTTTCGTCGCATCATCCGTTCAAGCTCCCGAAAGGTTATGAACTGCCTGAAGGCAACTACAAAACCGATTTCGAAAAAACGATGCGCTACACCGACGATGCCATGCGTAATTTCTTTGAAACCATGAGCAATTACAGCTGGTTCGACAGCACAATCTTCGTCTTGGTGGGCGATCACGTGAACCCCGAACATCATTTCGACAACTATCTCAACGGACAAGGACAGTATCAAATTGTTACGGCGTTTTATGCGCCAAGCATCATTAAACCATTGAACACCAATATTTTAGCGCAGCAAACAGACCTCGGTATAAGTCTTTTGGCGGCACTTGGTTACAATGACACCATCTTCACCTTCGGCAGAAACGTGTTCGACAGCCTGCAAGAGCCTTGTTTCACAAGCTATCTTAACAATATTTACCAGTATTCCGATGGCGAATATATGCTTCAGTCTGACGGCAACAACATCACTGCCATCTTTGACCTTGAAGAAGACCCTTGTCTGACGAAAAATCTCTATCAAGAAGACGATTACGAGACATGGAGCGAGCTTGACGGCAAGTTTAAGATGCGACTGCAGCAATATAATAACAGAATGATTAACAACAAGTTATACATAAAATGAAAGAGAAGATTTTGTTTATTGTCAACCCGATTTCTGGTCATCACAACAAGTCGAAGTTCCCTTCAATTGTTGAGGAATTGATTGACAAGGACAAATACGACTACACCATCACTTTCACAGAATATGGCAGGCATGCCGTGGAACTCACCAAGCAAGCCATTGATAATGAATATGATATAATAGTGGCAGTAGGCGGCGACGGCACCATCAACGAGGTGGCCACAACAATGATTGGCGCTCGTCAGACCTTTGCCATTGTGCCTTACGGTTCAGGAAACGGTCTCGCAAGACATCTGCATCTGCCTTTAAAACCTCAAAAAGTCATCACTGAAGTGATAAATAAGGGCGTGAAAGCGAAAATCGACACCGCCACAATGAACGGCGTTCCTTTCATCAGCATTGCCGGCATTGGCTTCGACGCCATCATTGCCGATTACTTCGCCAAAGACCCTAACAGAGGCTTTAAAACATACGCAAAACTCGTCACAGAGAAGTATTTTAAGTTCAAACTCGAGAAATATCATCTGATTCTCAACGACAAAGAAGAAATCGACTGCGAGCCGCTGTTTATCTCGTTTGCCAACAGCAACCAATTCGGCTTCAATGCAGCGGTCTCCCCTCACGCCTCACTCAACGATGGACTTTTAGACGTCTGCATCTTCAAGAAACCGAACTTATTGGCAGTTCCGTATGTTGCAGAACGTCTGCTTACACAAAAAATAGACAAAACACATTACGTCGACATCCATAAAGCAAGCAAAATTAAGGTGTTAAGAGAGAAAGAAGACATCGCTAACATCGACGGCGAGGCTGTTATGATGTCGAAAGACATAGTGGTGGAAATCAATCCTCTCAGTTTGAACATTCTTTTACCAACAGACAAGAAATAAAATTATAATATCATGATTACCAAGTATTTAGCATTATTTGAAAAGTTATTTAACGATTTAAAATTTGAACCGGCTACAGCAAGAGATCTTTCACAAGGCGTTGGATTGATTACACTCTTTATCGTCTCATTTCTGCTGTTTTTCCTTGTAAAATGGCTGTTGAAGAACGTTATCGGCAAGCTCATTAAAAGAAGCAAGAACAGATACGACGACTTCTTCCTCGGCAGAAAACTGGAAAAAAGAATAGCATTTCTCGTACCAGTGTACATGATTAAGGAACTGACATATACTTTCGCACCGGATTTAGACTCACTCAGCGCTTTCATCACCGTGTGGGCAAGAGTTGGAGAAGTGACCACATATACGGGCATTCTTTTGTCTATATTAGATTCATTATCAGATATTTACAACTCATTCGACGTATCTAAGAACAAGCCTATCAAAGGATTGTTACAAGTCGTAAAAATCATTTTAATCATAATTTGCACATTGTTGGTCATCGCCGTTTTAACAAACCGTGACTTGGGCAATATCTTCATAGGACTTGGTACAATGTCGGCAGTGCTGATGCTTGTCTTTAAAGACCCGATTCTCGGTTTTGTAGGCGGCATTCAATTGACTACCAACGACATGGTGCGTATCGGCGACTGGATTGTCAAAGGCAATGCCGACGGTATAGTCACAGAGGTTGGTTTAACGACAGTGAAAGTCAAGAACTGGGACAACACAATCTCAACAATCCCTACCTATTCCATGATTTCCGATCCGTTTATCAACTGGCGCGGCATGAATGAATCGGGAGGCAGAAGAATATCACGTTCAATAATCATCGACCTCGACACCATTAAGTTTTGCACTCCAGAGATGCTTGAAAAATACAAACATTTCCAGCTGGTTAAGGATTATATCATCAAAACCGAGGAAGAAATCGCTGAATATAACAAGTCAAACAATATCGACACCTCTAATCTCGTCAACGGACGCCGTCAGACAAACATTGGTATTTTCAGGGCTTATCTCACGGCTTATCTCAAGCAGAACAAAGAGTTAAATCATGATCTCACCTTGCTGGTACGTCAGAAAGACCCGACAGAATTCGGTGTGCCGCTTCAGATCTACTGTTTCACCTCAAAGACCGACTTGCTCTCGTACGAGGCGACTCAGAACAACATCTTCGACCATATTTACGCGGTTATTAGCCAGTTCGACCTGAAGGTATATCAAAGACCTTCATCGCACTCGATTAACGTAATGAACGACAAATAAAAGATTATTTTTTGTTCCAGAAAGTCGGAGTGAAAATCAATAAAACAGTGTAGATTTCAAGACGTCCGATTAACATCAGGAACGACATCACCCATTTTGCCATGACCGAGAGGTCGGAGAATGTGGTTGCAGGACCTGTTGTGCCGACGCCAGGTCCCATATTACTCAAAGCTGTGATAGCATTGAAGATTCCCTCTTTGAAATCGCAACCGCTGATTACCAGGACAATAACGCTCACGATACAGATTATAACGTAAAAAAAGAGGAAATTCAAGGTACGGAAAAGGATGTCGTTTGACACCACTTCTCTCGACACTTTCACTGTAAACACAGCGCTTGGATGTAGCATCTGCTTGATTGTATTGCGGATAGACTTCAAGCACACCATCCAACGAATGATTTTGATACCACCCGAAGTGGAGCCAGCGCAAGAGCCGCTGAGCATCAGAAGCAGCGTCGGAATCATGAAGAGTCCACCCCATAGATTATAGTCGTAACACGATCCTTGGTATCCCGTCGAGGTCACAATGGCAGTAACATGGAACAAAGCAGCGCGGAAACGGTTTTCAAAACTCGGCAACGGATAAACCGATGTGTCGGTAGCCACCGTCTCAACGCTTGGAGCATAGTAAAACAACGCCGTCACTACAGCGACAGTAATGATGATAATGCCTAAAAACCAACGCAACTCCTCGTTTTTAGCAAAATATTGCACATCGCCCCTAAACAGAAAATAATACAACGAGAAGTTGATTCCCGACAGAATCATGAATAAAACACAAATATACTCGAGATAACTTGAGTTATAATATCCCAAACTCGCCTGATGTGTACTGAATCCGCCGCTCGACATGGTAGTAAGCGCATGACACGCGGCATCATAAACATTCATCGGACCTGCACAATACGCACAGAAACAGGCTATGGTTAGAAACATGTAAATAAGCCACAGATGACGTGCGGTAACCGCCATTTTTGGATGTAACTTCTTGACACTCAATCCCGACATCTCTGCCGAAAACAGCATCGTTTTGTTTGAATTCTTATTCACTGCAGGGATGATGGCAAGGAATAACACGATGATGCCCAAACCGCCAAGCCATTGTGTCATGCTACGCCAGAACATGATACCATGTGGTTGAGAATCAATGTTATTCATGATTGTAGAGCCTGTGGTGGTGAAACCCGACATCGACTCAAAAAACGCATCGGTGATATTGTCGATGGCACCTGTGAAGATGAACGGAAGCATTCCAAACACCGCAAACAGCACCCAAGCCACGGTGACGAGCACAAATGAGTCTTTCATCGTGAGGTTATCGATTTTCTTGACCCTTTCGTCGCCCTTCCTCGCCTTTTCACGTCCGGCTGAGAGAAGAATAAAACCGAAGATCCCAGTAATCATTGTTGCTGCCAACAACGACACCACGTCTTTTTCTCCGCAGTGCACGTTGTAATACAACGCCACCATCGAGGCTATAAACATAAAGAACGCCTCGACCAGAATAAAGACACCGTAAATCTTCGCTTTCATTTTTCAAAAATTGTACGCTTGCAAAAATATAAATTTTTTAAACACGAATCAAAAAATGTTTTCCGGAGAATAATTCACACCACTTCAATCGAAATGACGAATACCCCATCTGAAACGCCAAAAATCGCTTGTGAAAAGTTGGTTTTCATTTAAAATCGTTTGCAAAAAAGCATTATTTTTGCGACCTATTATTAATAGGTGAAAAATAGAATAAAAATTAAGATAAAATGTGTAAATTGAAAAGTATTTTGACAACGGTTTTATGCCTCACTACGGTAATGTTGAGCAACATTTCCAAAGCCCAGCAGGCTCAGGACTCGCTCATTATCACCCTTGAACAGGCAATAGAAATCGCATTTGAGGAAAGTAACAGCGTGAAGATCGCCGACCTCACCATCGAGAAGTCGGGATATGCGAAAAAAGGCACCTACGCAGCACTTTACCCTAACATCACTGCATCGGGAAGCTATCAGCGCACGCTGAAGAAACAAGTTATGGCAATGGATTTCGGCGGACAGTCGATGGAAATATCCGTTGGTAAATGGAACAACGTGAACGCCGGCGTAAGTGCATCCATGCCGCTCATCAACGCACAGCTATGGCAGGCACTGAAACTGTCGGCATTAGACGTGGAACTCGCCGTCGAGCAGGCCCGCTCATCGAAAATAGCGATGGTGTCACAAGTAAAACAGGCTTATTACGCAGTGTTGTTGGCGCAACAAGTTTACAACGTATACAATGACGTGTATGAAAACGCCGCCAAAAACTTCGAGCACACCGAGCAACTTTATAACGCCGGCAAGACCTCTGAATACGAGTACCTACGCGCTCAAGTCAACGTGCGCAACGCCGAGCCTAACGTTTTCAGCTCATTGGCTGCTATCGACCTCGCAATATGGCAACTCAAAGCCGTGATGGGCATAGACCTGAACACAAAATTAGGTGTGGCTGGCGAGATAGACATGTACAAAGACGAGATGATGGCATACAACGCAGACCTCATGACACCTAGCCTCGACAACAACAGCACACTCATGCAACTCAACATCCAAAGCCAACAGCTGGAACGCACATTAAAGATGACGAAATACCAGTACATCCCTACCCTCGCGGCCTCGTTCGCATATAACTACATAGCTATGGGCGACGACTTTAAGTTTAAATGGAATCCTTATTCAGTGGTTGGCCTCAGCCTCAACATCCCTATCTTCGACGGTTTCTCAAAGCATAATAATATCAAGCAATTCAAAGCTTCGCAAGACATACTTCAACTCAGCATTGAAGACACTGAACGCAATCTGCGCATAGCTCTCAAGAATTACAATAACTTGATTGACACATATATCAAAAATTACATGGCAGCTGAGTCGACATTGGAGATGGCTCAGAAGAGCTACGATATAGCAGAGAAGATGTATGAATTGGGAAAAGCCACACTGGTGGAACTCAACGACGCTCAGCTAGCGCTCGTACAGGCACAGCTCACGATGAGCCAGGCAGTTTACAACTTCATGGTGACAAAAGCCTCAATCGAAGAATTAGCAGGAAATGAAGAATAATAAAATACACAATATGAAAACATTCAACACATTATTAATCACCGCATCAGCCATCATTTTGATGTCATGCGCACAAAAAACGCAAAACAATCAGCAGGTCGTGATGGAAAATCCGAAAGTAACAGTAACGACAGTCAATGCTGAATATGTATCACAGCTTCAGGTCTACCCTACTACCATCGAAGCCGACATCGTAAACAACATCGCCCCACAGTCGGCGGCACGTATCAGCAAGATTTACGTTGAAATCGGCGACAAAGTCGAGGCAGGCAAGACTCTCGCTTTAATGGACGAGGTAAATCTCGAAAAGGCACGCCTTCAGCTCATCAACGACTCTATAGAGTTCGGCCGTATCGAGCAACTGCATCAGATTGGAGCAACCTCACAGTCAGATTACGAGGCGATGACTTTGAAGTATGATGTCACGAAAAAGACTTATAAAAACCTTTTGGAAAACACTATCCTGAAGAGCCCTATCAGCGGCATCGTTACAGCCCGTAACTACGACGAAGGCGATATGTATGCGATGGCTCAGCCGCTCTTCGTAATCCAGAAGATCAACCCTGTGAAGATGCTCATCAACATCTCGGAAAGCAAGTATTCACAGATAAAGAAAGGTATGGAAGTCGACATAACCACCGACGCTTATGGCGACCAAGTTTTCAAAGGCACGGTTGACCTCATCTACCCAACCATCAACTCGATGACGCACACTTTCCCTGTAGAGGTGAAATTTGCAAACAAAGATTTGACCTTACGTCCAGGCATGTTCGCTCGCGTAACCGTCAACTATGGAGACAACTTCCGTGTGGTTGTCCCTGACAGGGCTGTCATTAAACAAGTAGGCTCTGGCGAGCAATATGTCTATGTCCTCAATGAAGACGGCACTGTAACATACAGCGTCGTAGAACTAGGTCGCAGGATGGGCGACAGATACGAGGTGATCAGCGGCTTGGACGACAACGCCACTGTTGTTTTGACAGGTCAGACAAAATTAAAGAACGGCATCACTGTCGACGTAGTGAAATAATCTTGTAAAACACAGAGAATCATGAGTTTATATAGAACATCAGTAAATCATCCGGTCACGGTATCGTTGGTCTTCATCACGGTAGCGATTCTTGGTGTTTTCGCACTGAGCAAACTGTCAATCAACCTTTTCCCAGATATGGGAACGAACGCCATCATGGTGATGACATCGTATTCGGGAGCCAGCGCGGAAGATATTGAAACGAATATCACCAAGACTTTGGAGAACTCCTTGAACGGCGTGAGCGACCTTAAGCACCTCTCGTCATCATCAAAGGAAAATGTCTCCGTCATAACACTTCAGTTTGAGTATGGTATTGACATTGAAGCGGCCACGAACAATGTGCGAGACAAACTCGATATGGTGAAGCAGTATCTGCCCGACGGAGCAGGTAACCCTACCATCTTCAAGTTCAGCATGGAGGACATCCCGATTATGTTCCTCTCCGTCACGGCTGAAGAGAGTCTGGCTGGTCTAGACAAGATTCTTGACGACAAGGTCGCAACGCCTCTGGCACGTGTGTCAGGCGTTGGTACAGTATCAGTGTCTGGTGCGCCTAAACGTGAAATCCAAGTCTTCGTCGACCCTAACAAACTCGAGGCATACAACCTCACCGTGGAGCAGATTTCAACAGCTCTGGCTTATGAAAACAAGAACACCCCTGCCGGAAATATCGACATAGGATCAAACACATATGCTGTGCGCGTTGAGAAAGAGTTCAAGTCGGCGAAAGAAATGCTCGACGTGGTTGTCGGGACATTCAACGGCACACCAATCTACTTGAAAGATGTCGCAAGAGTCAATGACGGCGAGCAGGAACGTTTACAGAAAGTGTTTTCAAACGGCATCCAAGGTGCCATGATCACCATCCAGAAGCAGACCGACGCCAACTCGGTTCAGGTGTCAAAAGGTGTGAAGAAAGAGCTCGCGAAGATTGCTAAAACGCTGCCTTCCGACATCACCATAAACATGATCAACGACACCAGCGACAGCATCATCAACACAATCGACTCTTTGAAAGAAACTATCTTTATCACATTTATGGTTGTTATGCTTGTGGTGTTCATCTTCCTCGGCAGATGGAGAGCCACAATCATCATCGTGCTGTCAATCCCAATCTCATTGGTAGCCTCTGTCGTTTATCTATTCGCAACAGGCAACACACTTAATATCATATCAATGAGTGCTTTGACCATAGCCATCGGTATGGTTGTTGACGACGCTATAGTGGTTTTGGAAAATATCACATCTCACATCGACAGAGGCGCTAAACCAAAAGAAGCAGCAGTGCATGCCACTCAGGAGGTGTCAATCTCCGTTATCGCCTCTACCCTCACCATGTTGGCGGTGTTCCTGCCACTCACCATGGTCAACGGCGCTGTCGGCGTGTTCTTCCATCAGCTGGGCTGGATCGTCAGTATCATCATGATAGTGTCAACATCAGCCGCTTTGACGTTGGTGCCTATGATGTGTTCGAAGATGCTCAAGAGAAATCCGCAGACACATGCATGGCATCGTATAGTTTTCACACCTATTAATAAAGGTCTCGA
>Ga0310696_10007895_pt1 | contig 12449 bp, 5 predicted proteins | sample AusTroGonzalo_MG_4_FD_203885 | JGI IMG/M metagenome (GOLD analysis project Ga0310696, IMG submission 203885) | Bovine rumen microbial communities from tropical cattle in Woodstock, Queensland, Australia - Gonzalo_02 (v2) (version 2) | ecosystem: Host-associated > Mammals > Digestive system >... | reverse complement strand
CTGTTCACGAGCCTTCTGGTACTCGTTACACAGCAGTGACCAATACCACTGGTCGTTTCTCGATCAATGGTATGCGTACTGGTGGTCCTTACAATGTGACCATTTCTTACATTGGTTTCCAGCCCAAGACCGTCAAGGGTATTACCCTTCAGCTGGCTGAAACTTACAACCTCAACGTATTCCTCACCGAGGATGCTACTGAGCTCGCTGAGGTCGTAGTAAGTGGTAAAGCTTCTAAGTTTGCCGCTGAAAAGACGGGTGCTGCTACTAACATTAACAGTGCACAGATTACTAACATGCCAACAGTTAATCGTAGCATTACCGAGTTCACACGTCTGTCTCCTTACGGAGGTAACGGCATGAGCTTCGCTGGTTCAGATGGTCGTTTGGGTAACTTCACCGTTGATGGAGCAAACTTCAACAACAACTTTGGTTTGAGTTCTGGTCTTCCTGGTGGCGGCAGCCCAATCTCTATCGATGCTATCGAGGAAATGCAGGTAGTTGTTTCTCCATACGATGTTCGTCAGACCAACTTCATCGGTGGTGGATTGAATGCTGTTACCAAGTCGGGTACTAACACCTTCAAGGGTAGTGCTTATGTTTACCACAAGAACGAGAACATGCAGGGTGATGCCATCGATCGTCAGCAGATTACTGGTGCTCGCGAAAAGAGCCAGAATACCATCTATGGTTTGACTCTGGGTGGTCCAATCATTAAGAATAAGTTGTTCTTCTTTGTTAGTGGTGAAATGGAGAAGACTCCTACTGTTGTAAACCGTTGGCGTACTTCTGAGAATGGCGTAGCTGATCCTGATAATTATGTATCTCGTACAACTTATAAGGACATGGAGACCGTGTCTAAGTATGTTGCAAATAAGTATGGCTACGATACCGGTAGTTGGACTAGTTATCCTGCAACTAATGAGAATAAGAAGTTCTTGATTCGCTTGGACTGGAATATTACTGATAAGCATCATCTGGCACTCCGCTATAACTATACAAAGAATACCGATTGGAGATCTACCAATGCTTCTTCTATGGATGGAGGTTCTCGTATGTCTGATGGACGCTTGTCAAAGGCTTCTATGGCTTTTGCTAATTCACTTTATTCTCAGGACAATAATGTTAAATCATGGTCTTTGGATTTGAATAGCCGTTTTACAGAGAATCTGTCTAACCAGTTCTTGGCTACATATTCTAAACTCGATGATATTCGTGGTACTAACTCTTCTGAGTTCCCATTCATTGATATTCTGAAGGATGATAATAACTACATGTCTTTGGGTTACGAGTTGTTTACTTGGAATAATGGCGTTCACAATACTGTATGGAATATTAAGGATGACGTTACCTATTATATGGGTAAGCACAAAATTACTGCAGGTGTAACCTATGAGCATCAGATGGCGGATAATGCATATCAGCGTAATGGTACAGGTTATTATCGCTATTCTTCTTTGGATGATTTCCTGAATGGCGCTGCTCCTGAAATCGTTTGTCTGACTTATGGTTATGGTGGTGAGGCTAATCCTGCAGCTCGAGTTACCTTTAATAAGGCTGGATTCTATGCTCAGGACGATTGGAATATCACTGATAAATTTAAGTTGACTTACGGCTTGCGTATTGATGGCTTGTTCTTTGATAATGGCGATTTGATGACCAATAAGGCTATCTACGATTTGGATTATGATGGTCGTCATATTGATACAGGTAAGTGGCCTACTTCAAAGGCAACCTTCTCTCCACGTGTCGGATTTACCTACGACGTATTCGGCGATAAGAGCCTGAAGGTTCGTGGTGGTACTGGTCTCTTCTCTGGTCGTTTGCCTCTGGTATTCTTTACTAACATGCCTACAAATGGTGGTATGGTTCAGAACCGTGCTCAGATTAATGCTGATCAGGCTGCAAAGCGTGGCTTCTCAATGGAAGAATTCGCTGGTGGCCTCGTAACAGATGCTAATGGTAAGGCAACTATTGATGCTTTGTATAATAAACTCGTTTCACTTGGTTATCCTGCAACAATTTCTCCAGAGGATGGTACTGTTCCTGATGCTATTGCTGCTGTTAGCCGTGATTTCAAGATGCCACAGGTATGGAAGAGCTCAATTGCTGTTGACTATCAGGTTCCTGTGTCATTCCCATTCTCTGTAACTGTTGAGGGTATCTTTAATAAGACCGTAAATGCAGTTTATATCTCAGACTGGGCTACACCTGATGTTGGTGGTTTTGCTCGTTTCAATGGTGTTGATAATCGTCCAATTTATCCTGATAAATATCGTACAAACAATAAAGCGTTTGTTCTGGAGAATACTTCAAAGGGTTACGGATGGATTGCCAATGTTACTCTGAATGCTCAGCCTGCCGACTGGATTAGCTTGATGGCAGCCTATACTCACACAGTAAATAAGGAAGTAACAGGTATGCCTGGTTCTGATGCAGAATCTGCATTCTACTATGTACCAACTGTTGAGGGTCCAAATAACATCAAGTTGCACAACTCTCAGTATGTAACTCCTGATCGTCTGATTGCTTCTGCTACAATTCACGATAAGAGCGGCAACCATTTCAGCTTCATTTATGAGGGTTCACGTGGTAACGTAAATACTTCGTATATCACATCGAACGATATGAATGGCGATAGCTATATATATGATGCTGTTTATATTCCAACAGATGAGCAGGTTGCTAACAAGGAGTTCCGTTTCAAGACTACTGATGACGCTGAGCGCTTCATGGCCTTTGTACACAACAACGATTATCTGAAAAAGCATCAGGGTGAATATGCTGAGGCTTACAGTCACTATGCACCTTGGGTACATCGTGTTGACTTTGGTTATAAGCACGATTTCAAGGTAAACGTTGGTAATACCAAGCACATGTTGCAGCTGAGCTTCGATATGAAGAATGTATTGAATTTCTTCAATTCTAAGTGGGGTGTTGCAAAGCAGGCTAACCTTGACTTCAGTACAACACCAAACAATGGTGGTCAGTACTCAAGTATTCTTAAGTATGAGGGTGTTGATGCTGATGGCTATGCTACATTCTCAACTCCAAAGAGTATTAACGGCAACACTGAGACATGGAAGTACAACCACTCTCTTGGTCAATGCTGGTATGCTTCAATTGGTATTAAGTACTATTTCAACTAATAAAATAAGACATATATGAAACTAAAATATTTCATTCCGTCTCTCGTAGCAGTTGTTGCTGCTATGTTTACAGGCTGCTCTGTGGATAACGATCCTACTTATCTGGATGGACTCCGTGTTTCGCAGTCGTATGTTGCACTTCCTCAGAATGGAGGTTCTACCTCAATTACTATTAATTCAGCTGATAGTTGGAACTTTGAAGAGTCTTCTATTCCAGAATGGCTTACAATCAGCCCCAAATCTGGTAGTGCAGGTGAGGGATCTATTTCTTTCTCTGTAGAAAGTACAGAAGATGCTCGTGATTGTGAATTGCTGCTGAAGAGCGCTGGTAAAACTCAGCGTATCAATGTACTGCAGTTTGCTGAGGAAACTACTCCTGTTATTTTGAGTGTTAATGAGGCTTTAGCCTTGATTAACTCAAACACAATGGGTACAAAGGCTCACTATGTAAAGGGTGTTGTATGTAAAATTCAGGAGATTAGTCCTTCTTATGGTAATGCTACATATTATCTCTCTGATGATGGTACATTCAAGAATGGTACATGGCTTCAGGTTTACCGCGGAAAGTGGATTAACAATGAGAATTTTACCTCTGGTGATGAATTCTCTGTAGGTGACGAGTTGATAATTAAGGGTGTACTTATTAATTACAACGGTAATACACCTGAAACTCAGCAGGGAGCATGTGAGGTTATATCGGTTTCTAAGTCACTTCTCAAGTGCGATTCTCTTACAGTGGGTGATGTTACAACCAATGTGTTGCCTGTAGAAGGTGGTGAGATTACTGCCCACCTCACATGCAAAGCCAGTGGTGTTGCTGTTTCTGTTCCTGATGATGCTAAAGATTGGCTTGGCGTTACTTCTTCTACTATAGGTTCAACCCCAACTGTTACCTTCTATGCAAAGAAGAATGAGGGTGGTGACCGTGAAACTACAGTTCTCTTTAAGACAACTGATGGTACAAAGGATTACACAGCTCAGGCTACAATCTCTCAGAAGGGTGCAATTGTAGAGGTTAACGTTGCTCAGTTCTTGGATGCTGCAGTTGGATCTTCAATGTACCGCCTTACAGGTGTTGTTACGGAGCTCTATAGCAGCGACAAGCAGGGGCAGAGCTTCTATATTCAGGACTACTCGGGTAAGGTCCTTGTATACCGTGCTGCAGGCTTCAAGGAGTCTGGTGCTAAGGTAGGTGACGTTGTTACTGTAGTAGGCCAGCGTGGTGCTTATAAGGATACACCACAGATGGTTTCTGGTACATTCGAGGAAATTAAGTATGCCGTTACTCCAATTTCTATTGCAGACTTCCTCGCTAAGCCAGATAATAAGAATGTATATTACATGGTAACAGGTACTATTAGCTCACTGAAGGGTAGCAATGGTAAGGACAACGATTACGGTAACCTTTACATTACTGATGGTACAAATGAGCTTTATGTTTATGGCTGCTATTCTGGTTATGGTGCTACAGGTAACGATCGTAAGTTCTTCATTGCTGACAATAATATCAAGGTTGGCGACGAATTGACTATGATTGGCTACAAGGATACCTATAATGGTCTTGTAGAACTCTGCGGCGGTATCTGCTTCGGCTTTAAGCACGCTGAGTAATACATTACTTATAAATAACTACTCCCGATGTCCGTACAGCGGCATCGGGAGTTTTTTCCTAAAAAGAATAGCTTATGAAGAAACCTTTACTTTTATTCTTTCTTCTTTCTGCACTCACTGTATGGGCACAAGGTCCGAATAATACAGGCACCTATTATCTGAATGCTGATGGTAAGAAGGCTGCAGAACTGAAATCGGCCCTTTTTGCCATCATCAGTCCGCATACCATTCAGACGTATACTTATGGCGTATGGGATGCGATTGAGTCTTACGATCTTCGTGAGGATGGTAAGATCTGGGAAATCTATTCCGGCATTTCTAATTTTACCCCAAAGACTGATCGTGATAAGGGAGATGATGTGGAAGAAGGCAAGAAGTATAACCGTGAACATGCGATGCCTAAGAGTTGGTTTAATGAGGCAACTCAGGATTATTATACGAACAGTGTTTATCCCATGTTTACAGATCTTCATCATTTGTTCCCAACAGATCGTACAGTTAATACTATGCGTTCAAACTATCCTTATGGCGAGGTGGGCGAGAATATCACCAAGCAGTCCGAAGGAGGTTTCTCAAAGTTTGGCCGTTGCGTAGATAGTCTTGGATATAAAGTTGCAGGACAGAACGGACGAGTTTTTGAACCTAATGATGAGTATAAGGGCGATTTGGCACGAGTTTATTTCTATATGGCTACTTGCTACGAGTCGTATAAAAATGAAAAAGGTGTAACACGTAGTCCTAAGGATTGGGATAATAGCGACGATACCATGCTTGAAGGTACTGTTTATCCCTTCTTTAAGGATTGGGCTTTGAAAATGTTGCTTCGTTGGGCGGCTAACGATCCTATCAGCGAGAAGGAGATAAAGCGTAATGAAGCTATTTATGGCATTCAGGGCAATCGTAATCCATTTGTTGATTATCCTGGACTGGAACAGTATATTTGGGGAAGTAAGAAGGATGTGGCTTTCAGCTACGACAAATATGTTCCCGTTGTATCTGGTATCGAAGAGATTACACGACAGATCTTCATCGAAGACGATGGCGCAATCTACAACCTGCGTGGTCAGCGTGTAGATGGCAAGAACCTGAAGAAGGGCATTTACATCCGCAAGAATAAGAAAATAATCGTGAAATAAAAAGGCTTTTGAAAAGTACTTAGATTACAAATGAAAAGTACCTGGAACGCAAATGTTTTCTAGGTACTTTTTATTTTTTGTGGTTTTTATGTCATAAAAACTTGCATCCTATTGTTTTATTTTGTATCTTTGCCCCGTAAGTGGAACAAAATTAACTGGTTGGATGATGAAAAGACTTTCTACATTACTATTTGTACTTTTGACAATCTCGCTTTCTGTTGTGGCTCAGGTAACTACATCAGGTATTACTGGTGTAGTGATGGCTGGTGGCGAAGAAGCTATCGGTGCTACCGTTACAGCCAAGCATGTGCCTTCGGGTTCTATATACCGTGGTGTTACCAATTACGAGGGCCATTACACGCTTACGGGTATGAAGGCGGGCGGACCTTACGAGGTGGAGATTTCGTATATAGGTTTCCAAACGTCGAGGTTTACCGATATCCAGCTGGCGCTGGGTCAGAACACTGTGGTGGATGCGACGCTGAGCGAGGGCTCGGAGATGATTCAGGAGATAGTTGTAACAGCAAAGGCCAATAACACCATGCGTAGCGATCGCAGTGGCGCTGTAACCAGTTTAAATGCCAACCAAATATCTTCGGTGCCTAACATTGGCCGTTCGATGCTCGATATCATGAAGATGACACCGCAGTCGAGTTCGGCCAGCGGTATGGCTATCGGTGGTGGAAACTACCGTCAGTCGTATGTCACTATCGATGGTGCTTCGTTCAACGACTCATTTGGTATGGAACCCAGTCCACTGCCTGGTGGCGGTACGCCTATCTCGCTCGAGGCTCTCGACCAGATGACGGTTTCGGTAACGCCTTACGATGTGCGCCAGAGTGGTTTTACAGGTGGTGGCGTGAACGCTGTAACCAAGAGTGGTACCAATACCTTTAAAGGTATGGCCTATACCTTCCTAACCAGTTCGGACCTGAAGGGTAATAAGATACGCTCAACCGAACTGCCTGTATCGAAAGGCCATAACAGTACCTTTGGCTTGAGCTTTGGCGGTCCTATTATCAAGGATAAGCTCTTTTTCTTTGTAAACGGCGAGTACGAGGATAACGTTACAGCCGGTCCTGCTGTTCAGGCTGGTAATGGCTCTACACCTTATACGGCTACTAATCGCCGCCCAAGACTTCCGGAGTTGGAGAGCCTGTCGAACTATATGCAGAAGACCTATGGTATCACCACTGGTCCATGGCAGGACTACAACCTGAAGACACCTGCCTATCGCATTCTGGCTCGTATAGACTGGAACATCAACGAGGACCATAAGTTTAACGTGCGCTTTACCAAGTCTAACCGTAAGGAGGCTAACCCGGCTTCGGCTTCACGTAGCATTGGTAGCAATCGCACCTCTATTATATATGGTGGCAACCAGAACTCGTACGGTGGCAATACCGACTATGGTATGTCGTCGCTCTCGAGCCGCTATATGACCGAGTTCCGCTTTACCTCGGTGGCTGCCGAGTTGAACAGTAAGTTCGGCAAGGTGCACAATACCCTGCGTGGTACTTATTCGTATCAGGACCAGCCACGTAGCAACGAGTATGGTGTGAGTGTGCCTGTAGTTGAGATTGTGATGGACAACGGACAGGGCCGCTATCCTTACTGGGCACTTACTGGCGACTTGTTTACCTATGGCAACGAGGCCAAGACAAAGACCACAGTGATTACCGACGAGGTGAACATACAGCTGGGTAAGCACAACCTGTTTGGCGGACTGCAGTACGAACACGACTGGGCTGCTAATGGGTATGCTCAGGCTGCTGCTGGCTATTATGCTTTCCAGGCAACACCGGAGCAGGTGGCTGCAGGCGACTGGGCCAGCGTTTTTACACGCGAAAATACCCGTCTGTTTGGTATCACCTATGGTAATAATTCCGATCACTCGCAGTTTGTGGCTAAGATGAGCACCAACCAGTGGTCGCTCTACGTCCAGGACAATATGAGTCTTTCCGATCGTTTCCGCTTGTCGCTTGGTGTGCGCTTTGAGCTGCCTTCGTATCCTAGTTTGAAGGATAACTTCAACGAGGAATACTACAAGATTGACTTCGGAGGCAACCACTATCGTACGGATAACGTGCCTAAGGCCAGCATCTCAGCATCGCCTCGTGTGGGCTTTAACTGGGATATCTCTGGCAATCGTAACCTGATTCTGCGTGGTGGCTCGGGCTTGTTCATTGGCCGTCTGCCTTTCGTGTGGCTGATTTCGGCTGTAGGTAACTCGGGTATGGGCCAGACATCGTATATCGCCTCGCAAACAAAGGGCGTGATACCAACGTTTACCACCAGTCAGCAGGACATGCTGAATCAGATTGGTGCACAAGCTAAGATTAGTGTGCCCAGTAGCGCTACCATCCTGAGCGACGATTTGCGTATGCCAAAGACCTGGAAAACCTCGCTGGCTTTGGATGCTAAGCTGCCGGGTGACATTGATTTCACAATCGAGGGCATTTACAACAAGGATATCAATCCTGTAGTGGTGGCCAACCGTGATATCTATTGGGATGGCACGTCGACCATCGACTTAGGTCACGGCGATGTGCGCCACAAGATGTCGTACTACGATGCCAATTCGTCGGCTTATGTGCTTGAGAACGCAGGGCATAAGGCCTATTATATGTCGCTTACCGCCCAGTTGCGTAAGAAGTTCGACTTCGGCCTCGACCTTTCTGCCAGCTATACCATCTCTAAGGCAAAAACTTATACCGATGGTATTGGCAATCAGGTGTCGTCGGCCTATAATAACTATCGTAACTCGGTGAATGCGGTGAACGACAATGAGTTGGGTTATGCCACTTATGTAGCGCCTAACCGCTTATTGCTCTCGGCCAGCTACACACTCAAGGAGTCGAAGAATGCCTGCTCGCACTTCTCACTCATCTACGATGGTTATCAGTATGGCTTCCTTACAGAGTATGCTTTCAGTCGTTTCAGCTATATCTTCTCGGCTAATGTAAACAGCGACGCTCTGGCACCTGCCAACCTGATTTATGTGCCTGCATCGCGTAAGGAACTTGACAGTTGGGACTTTGCCGAGAGTACCTATGGTGCCAACCATCAGGTGTATACCGCCGAGATGCAGCGCGACGATTTCTGGGCCTATATCCAGCAAGACGATTACCTGAAGAACCGCACTGGAAAGTATGCTGAGCGAGGCGGTGCAAAGATGCCTTGGCATCACCAGATAGATTTTAAGTTTGAACACGATATGAGTTTGAACTTCGGTAAAACCAAGCATACTCTCCAACTGGGTGTCGACATCTTGAACCTGCCCAATTTCCTTAACAAGAAGTGGGGACTTTACAAACAGGTTACCGAAACGGCACTCCTCTCGTACGACAAGGGTAAATACACCTATAACACCGTGAACGGCGAACGTCATCTTACCACGTTCTCCGATTTCCTCGGGTTACAATCCACCTATCAGATTATGTTTACTATACGTTATCTGTTCAACTAAATCAAGTTAATCCTCGCCCTCAGGCGGGGATTTTCTATGATTTTATGTTAATTCTCAACTATCAATTGTCAATTCTCAATTTATTTGTGTACCTTTGCAGGCAAAAATAGCAAAATAAACGTTTATTATGGCACAAGAAGATGTATTTAAGAAAATCGTAAGCCACTGCAAGGAGTATGGCTTTGTATTCCCCTCAAGTGAGATTTACGATGGTTTGGGAGCCGTTTACGACTACGGTCAGAACGGTGTTGAGTTGAAGAATAACATTAAGCAGTATTGGTGGAAGGCTATGACGATGCTTCACGAGAATATCGTTGGTATCGACAGCGCCATCTTTATGCACCCCACAATATGGAAGGCATCAGGACACGTTGATGCTTTCAACGATCCCTTGATCGACAACCGCGACTCTAAGAAGCGTTATCGTGCTGACGTCCTAATCGAGGATCAGATTGCCAAGTACGATGAGAAGATTCAGAAGGAGGTTGAGAAGGCTCGCAAGCGCTTTGGCGATAGCTTCGACGAGGCTAAGTACATGGAGACCAGCGAGCGCGTGAAGGAGACTAAGGAGAAGCGCGACGCTTTGCACGCCCGCTATGCCGAGGCTATGCAGGGTCCAGACCTTGAGGCTCTGAAGCAGATTATCCTCGACGAGGAGATTGTTGACCCTATCAGTGGAACAAAGAACTGGACCGACGTTCGTCAGTTCAACCTGATGTTCGCTACCGAGATGGGTGCCAGCGCCGATGCTTCGATGAAGGTTTACCTGCGTCCTGAGACTGCTCAGGGTATCTTCGTGAACTACCTGAACGTACAGAAGACCGGTCGCATGAAGATTCCTTTCGGAATTGCTCAGATTGGTAAGGCTTTCCGTAACGAGATTGTAGCCCGTCAGTTCATCTTCCGTATGCGCGAGTTCGAGCAGATGGAGATGCAGTTCTTTGTAGCTCCTGGTACTGAGCTCGAGTGGTTCCCCAAGTGGAAGGAAACTCGTATGAAGTGGCACCAGGCTCTGGGCTTTGGTGCTGAGAACTATCGTTTCCACGACCACGATAAGCTGGCTCACTACGCCAACGCTGCTACCGATATCGAGTTCAAGATGCCATTCGGCTTCAAGGAGGTAGAGGGTATCCACTCTCGTACTAACTTCGACCTCTCACAGCACGAGAAGTTCTCAGGTAAGAACATCAAGTACTTTGATCCTCAGACCAACGAGAACTATACTCCATACGTTATCGAGACCTCTATTGGTGTTGACCGTATGTTCCTCTCTATCATGTGTCACGCTTACGAGGAGGAGAAGCTGGAGAACGGCGAGACACGTACCGTGCTCAAGTTGCCCGCAGCCCTGGCTCCTGTTAAGTGCGCTGTAATGCCTCTGGTTAAGAAAGACGGTCTGCCCGAGAAGGCTCGCGAGATTATCGACCAGCTGAAGTTCCACTTCAACTGCCAGTACGATGAGAAGGATTCTATCGGTAAGCGTTATCGCCGTCAGGATGCCATTGGTACTCCTTATTGCGTAACTGTAGACCACGACACCCTGACCGATGGTAAGGTAACCCTGCGTTTCCGCGACACCATGGAGCAGGAGCGTGTAAACATCAGCGATCTGAACGCTATCATTGAGGATAAGGTTAGCATCGCAAGTCTGCTTAAGAAGCTTCAGTAAACAATGAAGAATTGGAAATATATATGGATGGCCGTGATACTGTTCCCGCTTATGGGAATAGTATCATCGTGCACCAAAGACGAGACCGAAGAGGGTGAGTTCGATAACTGGCAGCAGAAGAATGAGGCCGTTACCGACCAGTGGGCTGCCAACAGCAGCTACCAGAAAATCCTTACCTACGCAAAGGATACTACCACTCCTAACATCACTAATGCCGACTACATCTACGTAGAGGTTTTAGAGTCGGGTAGTGGCACTGAGACACCTCTTTTCACCGATACCTGTCGTGTGGCTTATCGTGGCCATTACATCCCCACTAAGTCGTATGCCGATGGCTATGTGTTCGACCAGAGCTACTTGGGCGACTTTGATTGGACTACTGCTGGAACTACAGATGGCGCATCGTGGGTTGAGGGCTTTTCTACAGCTCTTCAGCACATGCATGTAGGCGATCGCTGGCGCATTCGTATCCCTTATCAGTTGGGATATGGAGTAAGTGGTTATTCCTCAGGTAATATCAGTGGCTACACCAATCTGGTATTCGAGGTGGCACTCTACGACTTCTGGCACCCAGGCGAGACACGTCCCGTGTTCAAGTCACGCTAAGAATAACAAGAAACTTTATAAAATCCATTGCCTATGCCTAAATACGCTGATTACATTAAACGAATAGAGATCGACTCGCTTTGGAGCGGGAAGAAACATATAGTGTGGGATTTGAACCGCCAGGTGAACATCCTCAGTGGTATGAACGGTGTGGGCAAAAGCACCATCCTGAATAAGGTGGTGAAAGGACTGATTGCCGGTGGCGAATTCCCTTCGCATATGCTCAAAGGTGTACGTCTCGACGTGGTGCCCGAGGATGCCAAGTGGATTCGCTACGACATGATTCGCTCGCTCGACTCCAATCTGCAGCAGGCTCTGGCCGAGGGCGAGGGCTTCCTGCGTCAGGCCTTTTCGGCCTTGGCTGGTGTAGGCGGCGGTTCGCTGCTCGATATCCAGCTTTACAACCTGCAGCGTAAGTATCTCGACTATCAGGTAAACATCGGTAACCGTATTATAGAGAAGTTGCAGGCTGGCGAGACAGAGGCAGCCCAGCAGCTATCGCAAAAGAAATCGCGTTTCCAGGATATCGTCGACGACCTGTTCCGCGATACTGGCAAGAAAATCATCCGCACAGAAAACGAACTGCGTTTCACCCAGATTGGCGAGGTGCTGTTGCCCTATCAGCTTTCGAGCGGTGAGAAACAGATGCTCATTATCCTGCTCACCGTGCTGGTAGAGGATAATCTGCCCTACGTGCTGTTTATGGACGAACCTGAGGTGTCGCTCCATCTGGAGTGGCAGAAACGTTTGGTTGACCTCTGCGTAGAACTGAATCCCAACGTACAGATTATACTTACCACCCATTCGCC
>Ga0310696_10007894_pt1 | contig 12450 bp, 17 predicted proteins | sample AusTroGonzalo_MG_4_FD_203885 | JGI IMG/M metagenome (GOLD analysis project Ga0310696, IMG submission 203885) | Bovine rumen microbial communities from tropical cattle in Woodstock, Queensland, Australia - Gonzalo_02 (v2) (version 2) | ecosystem: Host-associated > Mammals > Digestive system >... | reverse complement strand
TGCTGAACGCCGGAGCGATCCTCAGCTTCTTGCCATACATAGCGGTGCTTACTGTTACTACATCCACATAATTACTCATTGCATCTTCTCCTTTTATTTGATTGTCATGCTTTGACTCGATTCGATGTGTACCCCCTCGATTTCCACACCAGCATCTAATGCCTTTTTTATTTCGTTCTTGTTCAGTTCCGGCTCTGCCATCCGCAGGAAGTGCGTGTCGATGTCGTAGACTGTGAAGCCCTCGTCAAGCACTACCTTGTTCGTCTTGCGCCAAGAGATAGCGCAGCGGTCGGTGCTAAATTTCTCGCCATTGAGGGCTTCCTGGAGATACCTTGTCAAGCTGTCTGCTTTGTTCTCCGCTTGCTTCTGGCGTTTGGCAAAAGCGTCTTTCTCTGCCTTAAGTGCGGCTGCGTCTGCTCTCAGATTCTTTATCAAACAGGCTATGTTCTCTATCTTCTTGTCACGATCCATTTCAAGGCGTTCCAAGAGAATAAGCTGGTCTTCGTTGACCTCGCCTGTTTCGGGATCTACGCAGAGCGCAAAGGTCATGTCGATTGCTTCTGATATTTGGTATAAATTCGTATCATTCACCCCCTTTAGGTTGTAGCTTTACCCATTCGATTGGGATTCTCGCTGTGACTGTGCCATCGGTATTGATGGTGATTCGCTTTAGTTTCTTAATTTTGGCAATGTGGGTTATCAGTTCAATCCACTTGCGCTGTGAGACGGTGATGGTGGCGTATCGTTCTCCGCTCAGCCATTCGATGGCGTTTTCCGAGAACTTGTATTCATCTTCGTCTGATGCTCTACCCACGCTTTCACCCCTTCCTCTGTGATCCGAAGTGGCGATCTGTTCGTATAGCCGATGCGGAAGCCATAGTTCCGCATAATCTCATAGGCTTTCAGGATTCCCACTCCAAGCAGGTCGGACAGTTCTTGCTGATCGTAGACCTTCATACCAGGTTTGCGAGATAGATAACTGCCCAAAAGCCCACGATTCCGAAGAACCAATATTTCAGCATCTCTTTCATCTCTTCTCCTTCCTTATCTGAGAACCTTGGCAAACTCTTCGATGCTTACCCCGAAGAAGTCTGCAATCATCACTAACTTGTCAAGTTTCGGGATAGACTGTTCGTGCTTCCACGCCGACAGGATGTAAGAGTTGACTCCGCTTCCCCTGGCAACATCGATGTCCCTCAGTCCCTTCTCGTCTCTGAGCCGTCTATACACTTCGTATAGCTTGTCCATATGTCCCCCTTTCATCGATTATTGGGAAATGCGGAAAACACGCTTGACTTATTTTGGGATTTCCCATATAATAGGCTTGCTCTCACTTTATATGGCATCAATCGTGTTTTTCCGATTCCTCTATCATATTAATCGGTTAAACACTATTTGTCAAGCACTATTTTCGGAAATTTCCGAAAAATTTTTGGAGTGTGAAATGTATAGTGTTTATGCGGATCTCAGAGATAAAAAGGGTCTTAAGGATATGGATGTCTCAAAAATATTGGGCTTCCATCCTTCTGTAATTTCCGATTGGAAACGAGGAAAAAGTACGCCCAAATACGACAAGCTGAAGCAGATCGCAGAGTTCTTCGATGTCTCCGTAGAGTATCTGACAACAGGAAAACATCCTGAAGGGTATTATCTTAATGATGAGACTGCGGAGATGGCGCAAGCGATCTATGAGAACAAAGACCTGCGTCTGCTCTTCGATGTGGCAAGGGATGTCAGCCCGGAGCAGTTAAAGCTGCTTCACGATATGGCTCTCTCTTGGAAGGTGTCCAAAGAATAGGACAGCATCGGAAGTATGCTCCCCTCACAAGGGGGAAAAAGAAATGGAGTATGTGTATATCAAACCGCTTCCTGGATACTGCCGGGAGATGGTAGCGCAGAACGATGACGGCAGTTATACCATCATCATTAATTCGTTGCTGTCTAAAGTAGAACAAGCCGCCGCCTATCGCCACGCAATGCGGCATATAAGAGCGGATCATTTCAGCATCGGGGATGCAAACAAAGCGGAAGGGGAGTGCCATCGTGCCGAAGAAGAGGACTGACGGAAGGTATGAATTGAAGGTTAAGATAAGCCGTGACGGAGAGCCACGGAAGTATAAGGCTGTCTACGGTGCTACGCTCAGAGAAGCGCAGGAGAAGAAGCGACAGCTTGAAGCGGAAGTGCAAGCAGGGATAGATGCCACGGCGAATCCTACAGTCACCGCTGTGGTCGAGGAATGGCTTGCGGTCAAGAGCATCGATACACGCCCTCAGACGGTTACAGCGTACAAATGCACTATAAAGCACATCACCGATGCCATAGGTGACAGGCAAGCGAAGAGCATCGATGTCACTACGGCGAGGAAGGTCATCACTCAGATCGCCACAGATGTTTCGCCCTATCAGGCTAACAGATGCCGTAAGCTGTCGGCAGCTGCTTGGAAAGATGGCATCCTTCGTGGAGTCATCAGCACCAATCCTTGGGATAAAGTTCCCATCATTCCGCTAAAAGCGGCAGAAAAACGGTCATTAAGCGGTGAAGAATTGGATAAAATTGACAAAGCCGATTTATTGCCCAAAGACCGTGCGCTTATATCGGTGCTCCGATATACCGGATGCAGAATCAATGAAGCGGTGGCTCTTAACGTGCAGGATCTTGATTTTGCCACGATGACCATAAGCATCAATAAGAGTCTGTATCATTCTGTTCCTGGTCCGACAAAGACCAAGGCAGGGGTGCGCCGTGTGCCGATGCCGCAGGTGCTTGCCGATGTCCTGCACAACTATCTCGCCCACTATCACGAAGGGGATATTCTGTTTCCCACAAGGGTCGGAACGTATGTCAACAACAGTTCCCGGAACAAGCGTTGGAAGATAATTTCCCACCGCATCTTCGGTGATGCCGTTCCTGCGGATTTCACGCCGCATATCTTCAGACATACTTATGCTTCCACACTTGTGAAGAACCACATACCGCCCACTACGGCACAGTTATTGCTCGGTCACGATTCCCTTCAGACCACGCTAAAGGTCTACACCCACTTCGGCTACTCTGACATTGATACCGATGCAGTACGAAATATATTTTCTTCAGAACGTTCTTCAAACTAACGAAAAAGCACGGAAAACCGTGCTTGTACATTGACTTCTTCGTTTGTTTCCCAACCTTTTTACTGTGTTTCAAACTATCGCAAAGTATATTGAAATATGGCGTGGTTGCGTGATTTCTTGATGCCAAGTGACGGCTCTGCGTCATTCGTCAAAAAAATAACGTTCTTCAAAACGTTCTTCAGATTTATCCGTTTTTCTACCAAAAAACCCCCTCTACAGGTGAAATGGGCAAAGCCCTGTAGAGGGGTATCCAAAGAGGAAGGAACACCTATAGCGGCGTTGCTTCCGCTATAGGCTTATAGTTTGTAATACGCTGATGTACTCCAGCCTTTCTTTGCAGGAATGTAAAGCCAGCCATTGACGATGTTCGTGTACTGCACGACAGTACCATCAAGCACCTTGCCCTTCTTCTTTGCTTCCAGGTCGGGAGCGGTACGGACATATACGTTCGTCATCGCTTCCGTGGTATGCAGCGGTTCAGCGAGCATCTTGTCGATCATCGCCCAGGTCTTCTTCCCACAGATGCCGTCAGGAGTGCAGCACTTGGTGTACTTTTGGAACAGCTTCACGGTGGCTTCCGTGTTGTTCTTGAAATTCCCACGGCAAGCCAGCTTAGTTCCTGTCACCTTGCCAAAACCTAACTTAACAAGGGCTTTCTGAAGTTCCTTTACATCTGCTCCCTTATCGCCCTTCCGAAGCGTTTTATGGGCATCATACTGCGGAGCAAAGATGGCGTAGATGTATTTCTGCGGATATTTCTTAACCTTTATGTAGTTGTCCTGATTCCCACCCAGGCTGTCAAACCAACCTGTGCCGTTATACAAGAAGTCCTCGTTCGCCGTAGTAACGTGCTTGGCGGAGGTCGCCGACATCGTTCCCTCGTCTTTCATTAAGAAAATGACAGTTCCCCTCTTGATGGTCGAACCGGGCTTGATGTCCTTGCGATACTTGAACGTGCCTTGGTGGTTCTTCTTGTTGGCTGCTTCGGTTTGCTTCATCAGGTGGTAGACATTATCGTTCTTGCCACCAAACTGATCCAAGATACCCAGCTTATTCGCCATATAAGAGCAGGAAATGGCACACCAAGCAACCTTGGTAAAGTGTCCGTAGTACCATTCAATCATCGTGCGGACAATGCCGTTGTATTCCTTAACACCGATGTGCTGTTGGAACAGGTCGGTAATGGTCTTGTTACTGAATGCCATCGTCATCACTCCCTTCATCAAGTGAAGCGAAATACTCATCGCTCTTTATTTTCAGCACGGCGTTGAGGAAGGTCGTAACCGCCGCAATCGTGCCTACGATTTCCTCGGCGAGGGGCAGATTCCATATCTTCGCCAATGCGAAGTACAGAGTGCCAAGAGCCGGAAGGATGAGTCTGCCGATGATCGCTAAGATGTCATACAGTTTATCGTTCATAGTTCTCCTTTACTGTTCTTCGATTATCAGATTCGCCACATAGATGCTTCTTGAGTTGGAACCGCTTGTTGCATACAAGGTCAGCACATCGCCTTGCGTATAGGATTGGTTTGTCAGGGTGATGTTCTGCCCATATGTGCCTGTCCACGTTTGCTGGTTCGTTCCTGTGGTGCTATTGCGGTGCAGGTTCGTCCCCATCGTGCCGGAAGAAGAGCCTCGCCACGCTGTCCAATACACGTTGTACGTTCCAGTCTTCGCCACAGTAATGGTCAGAGCCGTTGCTCCATAGCTGTTCGCAGTCCGCTGATCCCTTCCATAGTATGCTTGGTAGTTCTTGGACGAGCCGCCGCCGCTATACGTTCCTGTCACGCCGAATATCGTAGTGCCGTTCTTTATGTTCCCTGCGACAAGGTTGGCATCGCCTGATATGGTCTGAGTTCCCGTGAGGTACGTTCCGCTTGCGATGGTCTGATTGCTTGTGCCGGGCGTGATGGTCGCCGCCGCCTTTGTCGTGACGGATGCCGTGAGTGAAACGGAACTGTTACCTGCCGTTCCTGCCGAAACGTAGCCTGCGCTGACCTGCGGAGTATTGGATACCGTCTTGGTAAGCGTCAGCGTGTTCGTGCCTGTGCTGACAGTTGCCGATGTTCCGCTGATGCTTGCCGCAGGAGTCGCAGAGCCACTTGCCACGCTCTTGCTGGCGGCGTTCTCGTAATACCCTGCCGGAGCGGTCACCGTTGCTCCGCTTGCCGTCAGGTCGGTGGAGTCGTTCCTTGCCACTCCGCTTCCCACATAGGTCGAACTGATCGCACCTACCGATATGCTTACCGTGTCGATGCCGTCATACCCTGCATCCGCTGATACGCTTTCCGTCTGTGCTGATTCAGTAGGCGTGTAGGACTTGGTAATGGTCTGCAAGGTCGGAGTGCCTCCGCCTTCCTCAATCCCGTGAACAGCGTCTATCATCTCACTTAGCGATAGCGGCAGGGCTTCTCCACTCTTCGCCGATATCATCTCAGCGAGATCATCAAGTGTGTTGCTCTCTATCAATACGTTGCTCATCGTTTCCTCTTATGATGATTATCTCATCCCAACCCTCGTCATAGGTGGGTGGCTCAAAGGGTCGGTCGCACCATTTATCCCAGCCCCTGCGTTCTCGCCGTATCTCAAGCGGAGTATCGAGCCATATACATCTTGCTCCATCCCCCTTATATGTTCGCAGGAGTTCCGTCCTTAGTGGCGCACTGTGATACACTCCCTCAACGATAACATCATCACATCTACCACGGACTAAGTGGATAACTCCACGATATGCACCGCTTGTGTCAAGGTGGATTACATCATCGAACTGTTGGGAGTAGGTTGTTTTCCCTGCCCTCGGTTGTCCGCAAATCAAGGTAATCATCAATACACGAACTCAACGCTACCGCTTCCTGTGATTCGGTAGGCATTATCGGGAACGATGGAGCCGTAGCTATAATATAATGTCGTAGGTGCGCTACTTATGCCGCCTGTTGTATTGATGCTTGATCCCACAATCTGTATCAAAAATGCGCTATAACTGTCATCATCTACAATAGGGATAGGTGGAAGATATAAGTATGCAGGCGCACTCCATCCAAATATCTCAACGAAGTTATATCTGCTGTAGGTGTCATAGATAAGTGTCCAATGCCCGTTAGAATAGGTCGCAAACACGACATATCCCCACATTTTAGAGCCGCTGTCAAATCCTGCCGTTGCTGACAATGAGACAACTGCATTTCCCCCACCGCCGCCCTCGGCGATGCCCTGCTCCATCTTGTTCAGTTTGGCGGCAGTAATCGTGTCGCCGTTCGTCCACGTTGTTGGTGTATAACTCATATCATTCTCCTAACTGCGATAGTCCTACCATCGCCGTGCCGACAAGGGCCGGGACAGCGTTGCCGTACTCCAACAGATTGCCGTCCTCGGCATCCCAAAAGCGGGCAGTACCGCCGCCCGCTTTGGGCACATCGATAGCCGGGACATCGGAATAGGTAGCGTTCGCTATAGTTATAGTCTGTGCCACACGCTCACCCCTAACTGATGGACAGCACCTTGGTCACGCCATCCTGTGAAATAGACGGAAGAGCAAGATTGCCGTTCACGCCCAAGATGCTCTTGCCGTTCAAGATGTTGGACGCAAGGCAATCGCTTACGTTGGTAAGGCTGACAGTACCGCCCGAAGTGTATCCGGCAGGGATGGTATACGTTCCTGCGACAGTCCCAATCGTGCCGCCTGTTGCGCCATTGTTGGACATAGAGCCGCTGATAACTCCCGATGAACCATATGCAACCTTGCCACTCAGCAGGTCACCTGCCGCCGCTGTTGCGGATGCGGTATCAAAGAACTTCGCCGTTCCACCGCCCTGCTTGGGAATGTCAACTTCGGGGACATCGGAGTAGGTCACGCCATTGATAACTACGTTTTGAGCCATTTTTTTCTCCTCTTAAGTCACGGTGAGAACTGCACCGTTCCACGTTATTTTTCCATAGTTGCTCGGAATCGGGTCGATTACGATGTCCGTGTCCACAAGCGTCCCTGCCGTATGAACGGTCTGATAGGCTTGCGTGGGCACGAACTCGGTCTCGCCGTGGTAGTGGGGGCGAGTGCCGCCCCCACTACCTGTCGATATTTGCGACAGCTTAAGGGGCTTATCGCCCGATACGGAAATCAGATGTACGCTGTCGCCTGTGATTCTCTTGATCTGTTCCATTGTCTACCTCGTCAGGGAGTGTTGGGAGTGTACGTTAGGGCGATGGTATGGTCACGGCGAGGAAGCACACGCAAGCCAGCTTCATCCCAAAAGACGATACTGCCGTCAGCGTCGATGCCCTTGACATCGAGCATTATCGCACCGCCGTTCAAAGCCGCCGTTTCCTCTTCGGTGAGGGGGAGCGTGACGGTGTCGCCGTCAATCCCCATATCCGTCTTATCCCACCGCTTCAGCATCGTGCCGTACCCTGCCCACAGCGTGGCAACGAGCGTGGGGATGTCAGCGATGTCCTCGCTGAATGTCAGCGTGATGGGGTTGTTGCTACCTTGGATTATCATCGTTAATCGTCAACGTATCCGCTTACGCTAAAGTCCCCTGTGGCAGTAATTAGACCAGTTTCACTGTCATAAGTTGCACTACCAGTGACAGATTTCACCACATTATAAGGTGACACAATCGCACTATCACCTTTGTACAAAACAGTTGTCACCACTTCTTCTTCATTAGCTACAGAAAAATAGTAAAAAAATGTTCCAAGAGCATCTGGTGACAAAATGGTTTCATAACCATCATCAGTTTCATAAGCATTCACACCAAAAGATCCACCATCACCAACAACAGTCATTTTAAGTGACTTAAAGCCACTGTCACCACCACCGCCGCCTTCGGCGATTGCCTTGTCCATAGCATATGTAGTTACGATGTCATTGTGCTGAAATCCCATATTTTCCTCCTCGTTTAAGGCGTCACGCAGACGCTGTTTTGTTGCAATGTCATTGTGCAAAAAAGACATTTTGTTTACCTCGCTATTCGTTTGTATCGCTATACCATTCGGGAATCTTAATGCCCCTTTGGTCAAGCCATTGTTTGAAGGTCGCCGCCATTACCCAATTTCCGTGCAAGTCATTGAAGTAATGCTCGGCTAATCGCAAGATGTCCGCTTCCTGCGTGGGAAAATCGGAAATCATCAGCTTAAGTTCCACCCGAAGGATGTCGCCTTCCTGCTTCTTTTGCGCTTTCATCATCGCCGCCTGTTCCGCAACGATGGTATCAACCTTGCTCTCAAGGCCGTCTCGCTGACTCCGCTTCGTCTGCAAATACTGAAACAGGGCGGTGATGAGCGTGGACAACACGCCCGATGAAATCAGCGCAAGTACAATCGTTCCACCCATATCAGCACCTCACGAAAGATAAATCAGACGCAACTGCCGATAGGTGTTGGTCGTTGTCCAAGTCAGCGTGTGTCCGCTCACGGACAGGGTCTGATTGCTTGCCGCCGCAATCGTCAAGACGGACGAAGTGTTATTGCATTGGATGATGTATAAGCCTGTTTCGCTCGTTGACGAGTTATTTTGATGGGTGACGATTGCCAAGTACACGCCGTTCCCCAATGTCACAGTGGTGTTTCCGCTACTGTTCAACGATCGCCGCAGCACTCGCAGAGTCGGAGTCGCCACGCCATCGCTAAAGGTCACGCCTGTCGCCGTTGTGGCGGTTTCGTTCGTGCCGTCTGTGGCAGATACCGATGACGAAGTCTGCGAAGTGCTGTTAGACCCACGGCTCACCATTAGGTTGTTTGCCATAAGGGTTGCACTATCGGGTGAGGAAGTTAGATAAATTATTCCAGCCTGTACACTTGTGTCCTCACCAAGTAAGCTGTCTTCTACTCTGACTCCTTCCGAGCCTATCCGTGTTTGAGATGGTTGGTCAGGGTCGGTGTCGGTGAAGTCGATGTATCCAAGAGAACTAATCTCAGTAGTGGTCGTGCCTTGGGTCTTCGTAATTCCCGAATAATCGACATCGAACCCGGCAATCTCAACGTTCCGTGTGGACGAATCCGCTTCGAACAGAGTGCGGTTAGAAGCGTCCGTAACAAGTACCTTTTCGGCGGTTACGTTGGTCACGTTGATGACATCAGCGTCAATCGTGCCGGAAGTAATATTATCTGCGTCTATGTTCGTCACGGATATCACACTTGCGTCAATGCTTCCCGATGTAATCCAATCGGCATCAATACCTACGGCTTGTATCTTGTTCACCACCGCACTCGGATTGCTGTCTACCATACTCGACAGGTCGGTGTTCAGCATACTCTCAGGGATATCCCTTACCTGCTTCCCGGTCGCCGTCAGCACCGCTTGCGTGATGCCGTTGAAGGACAGGCTTTCGTGCATAATCGGCACGGCATACGGCGATGTGCCGTCCGTGGTGTTGACAGTAACGAAGTCTCCGGCATCCCACCTGGGGTCGCCGCAAGCAACGCTGATCGTGTTCGGGTAGTAGGCAGGAATGCCTGTCACCAAGCCGTTGATGTTCGTCAGCGAAGTCAGATCGCCGCTCGGATCTATAAACGGATTCGCCACCACATAATACGGCGAACCGCTTGAGCCTACTTGATACCCTGCGCCCAATACGTTGTAGCAGATGGTTTCGGTCATCTTCGGCACGGATGCCCTGCCCTTCACCCTTGTGTTGCCCACGATGATGTCGGGATAGATGGTCGCCACAGTAGTGATAGGCTCGGTGGCGAAAGTCCAAAACTCAAGACCGCCTGTCCTGCCCATCCGGGCGTTGCATCCCATCGCTTCGGCAAGCCACTTGAGAATGTCTCGCCCGGTCACGGCATAGCTTGTGATAGGATTAGTGTTCCACACAAGGCTATCATTCACCGCAGAGGCGGAGATGGTTGGAGAGCCGATAAAACCGTAATGCGAGTAGACCATCCCGGCAAGCGTAGACAGCGTTCGTCCGCTGCCGCCGTTGTCGAAGTCGATGGCGTTCCACCAAGTAGTGCAATCGCCATCGAAGACTGTCATTTTGTCATAGGCTTCCACGCCGAACGTGATGCCGAAAGCATCCACGTTGGAGAAGTCGAACAGCCCCATCGGAACATACCCGAAGGTCTGCTTCGTGTTCTTCTCCACGGAGTTATACACGCTCGGACAGCCGTTAGCATCGAGCAGTACGCCGACAGAATAAGGCATCGCCCTAAACTTGGCGGCGTAGTAAGCCTGTTCAGCTGACGGCGTGGTCACCACGCTGAAAGAGCCATTATACCGCCCTATCTTCGTATCCGTGATGAACAGCACATCATTCCCAGCGGCGTTGCTTATCACTGCCACAGGAGTACCGCCAAGCGTGTAGTTCGTGTTGTTCCGTCTTGCGTTGCCGGACGAATTGATGCCGTAATGCACTGATCCGGCAAGAACGTGGACAGGATAGCTGTTATAGGTATCAGCCGATGCCGTAGCCGTCTCACAGCCGATGTACACCTGCCCATCGCCCCAGGTCAGACTCCCCATCGTGCTGTCAGGGTTCAGCATCGTTGCCGTCAGCACCTTCGCCGGAGCATTGCCAATCGTGATGTCCTCGGACTCGCCTGTCTCGGAAGTAATCGTCACAGGGTCGGTGGTAAAGTCTCCTTCCATCGCCGAAAGGTAGAACGGATTCGCTGGCGAGGGCGGCGTGAACGTGATGACGAGGTTCTGTGATGCCGTGGGAAAGTCGTACTCCACGCCCACCATATGCCCGGTGAATAAGTTGTCAAAAGTAGGGTCGTTATACATAGCCTACCTCAATACTCAATGAATGCGATACGTACAGGGTTATACAGGATTATCTTCTTCGCTTCGTCAACATGGTTGATGTTGAAGTCGATGTCCGGGCAATAAACCGTACCTTCCTTATAATCGTCCGTATACATATCGTAGTACCGAATCTTCAGCCGATGACTCTTCGTGTTCGTGTAGCCATCGGAGATTATCTTCAGCAAGGCGTTCAGCGCAGTGTTGTAAATCGGGGGCGTGGTAAATTCTATCTTCGTCACCTTGTGGTCAAGGCAGTTACGAAGGAGAACGCCCTGCTCGTTTCTATAGCTGTCCAAATCGAGCATCTGATCCGGCGTTATCTTGTACTCTTCGACTTTCATGTAGTCCAGCGGAATCTTCACCCAGGTGGTGGTGTTCGCTTTCTGAACGCTTACAAGCCCTTTAGTAGAATCGTATCCTGCCATAATCAGCCCCCTGTTGCACGGCTATACGCCGCCTGTGACTGCGCTACCCACCTGCCAGCTGCCGCACTCGGTGCAAGCGTCACGTTACCGCTCTTGGCAAGAAGCTGACGCAGTAACTGATTCTGCTGACGGAGCAGTTCGGCTTCGGTCTGCCCGGTGTCATACACGGCATCGGCAATGCCTGTGATCTCTTTACCGCCAGCAACGCCTGTGCGCCCATTGATAGTGCCTAACATCTCGGTCTGCCCCGGCAATTCGCCAGCAACAAACACAGTCCCCTGAGAGAACGAGTCGAGATAACCGCCCTCTGCTAATCCGGCAAGCTTGGTCAACTGCTTCAGCGAAGCAATCGTCCGCACTGTAGTGCCAGCCTTTTCCTGTGTCTCAATGACAGGCTTAAACTTAATGGTAGCTGTGCGGTCAATGGTGATCTTGTTCAATGACTTGGTGACAGCATCGAAGCTATCCTTGTCCTTCTTGGCGTAGATCATCACAGTCCTGCCCTTGGAAATCTTCTTAAGACTATCCTTGGTCGCCTGGAAGTTCTTGGTCTGCATCGTGACAGTAGGCTTGGCTTTCATCTTGGCAAGCATCTCGATCTCGCTCTTGATTTGACCATAATTGCTTTCGTACTCGATATTGACCTTTTCCCTTCGGGTAACTGTTGCGCCATCAGAAGAGGGTGTACTGCTTCCGACATAAGTATCTTTGCGGTCTTCAGCGGTCGCTTTCGTACCGAAGAACTCTTTCGCCCAATCGGGAATAAGTTCTTCCAGCTTCTCGTCAATCCACTCGCCAAGTTTTTTGAAGAGTGCCGACAAAAACTCGCCAATGGCATCAAAGATGACTCGCCAATTCTCAATCAGATAATCAATGGCACTCAGCACCGCATCAAGCAAGCCTGTGCCAAGGTCAGCAACAAATGTTCCTGCTTCAGCCCAATCCACGTTCTTAATGGCGGTGAACAGGGAAGACATAATATTCTCGCCGACAGACTTGAAATCAGCCGTGGTTACAAATCCCACGCCAATGTCGATTGCGTCATTGATAAGTCCGCTAATGGTCAGCCCCAGGTCGTTCATCGTGTCCGCAGAGAACAGACTATTGAACGCCGCTCCCAGGGCTTCACCAAGCGGAGTAAGGTTAACTGTCCAAGTGAAGTTCGCAAGG
>Ga0310696_10007893_pt1 | contig 12452 bp, 21 predicted proteins | sample AusTroGonzalo_MG_4_FD_203885 | JGI IMG/M metagenome (GOLD analysis project Ga0310696, IMG submission 203885) | Bovine rumen microbial communities from tropical cattle in Woodstock, Queensland, Australia - Gonzalo_02 (v2) (version 2) | ecosystem: Host-associated > Mammals > Digestive system >... | reverse complement strand
GATTAAATATGCAAATCTTTCTTCCATTTTGTCATTATGTAAGAAATTTGTAGTATGTTCAAGGTCAGCATTTACCAAGTTATACCTTTTGCCCATTATATAGAATTTGTTCTTAACAAAGTTGTTTGTAATTACTGCTAGACAACTATTCTTGTTATAATGACCAAAAGTTATATCGTGCCATTGACATAACAAGTAATCACCCATATCTTGAAATCCACCAAGTAAAACTCTAATATCAAACTTAGCACACGAATCTCTAAATTCTTGTTCAGTCATTGGCAAAGTCCTTGTTTATAAAGTTCACTTTTATTTCTGTTTCTAGTTGTTTATATTTCTTCAACATTTCTTGTAATTTAAGTTCAAATACCTCGGGTATTTCATAGCAAGTAAATTCATAATCAGTACAGATAAACTTATCATATTCGTTACCTGCCAAATGTAAATCTTTTGTCATATAAGCTAGAAAGTGCGAAAAGTTACAAATAAGATGATTTTTATACCAACATTCAGCTTCGTTGTCCCACTTACTACGGCGTACTTCTAAGCCATACTTGTTACAAATATCTTCAAATTGAAACATTAACATTAGAAATCCTTTTCTATGTTTTTTATTTTTATTTCTATTTCTAGCTGTTTCTTTTGTTTGAATAATTCTTTTAATTTGTTTGAAAAGTTTTCAGCTTTTCGCATATTAAGACCGAGGATAGGTGTAGAAACATAAAGATGGCCGTAGTTATCATCAACCATTATAAAACGATTTATTATACGAACAGCATTAATTTTATCATCATACCATCCTAATGAATCATCATCAATAAACATAAATTCTCTATCTTTTTCAGAATTTTCATATATTTTTATCTGACTATATTCATTAACAATGTTGTGAAATTCTTCTCTAGTCAAAATCTTTCTCCAAAAAGTCTTTTCTTTGTTCTACTAAGCATTTCTTAAAGTATTCTATTAGTTTTTTCGTATGTTTTTCAAATTGAACTAAAGTTTCTACATCAACCCAACCATTAGTACATATATGTTTACATTTAAACTCATTAGAAAAATACAACACATACTTTACTGGCATATTAATATTCGTTATTAAATCACCAATATAATCAACCCTTGCTAAAAGTAAACCACCATTATGAATTTTTAAATCAAATCTTGTAGTCCAACCCCAGTGTTTAATTTGTAAACTATACTTATTTGCCAATTCTTCTAGTTGCGAAATAGTTACATTTTCTTTCATTTGAAATCATTCTCCAACTCTAATTTACGGCATTCAACTTCACATCTTTTAAAGTTTTCCAATAGAAATTTTACTTTTCTTTCAAATGAAAACAAACCTTGTGCTTGCATCCAACCTTGGCAAAGAATAAATCTATGACCTTCATCACTTGGAAAACCAGTAATATATTCTCTAGGCATTTCAATATTGACAACATCATCAAATGATGTATATTCAACTGTAGCTACAAGCAATCCACAAGACATTTTCAAGGAAATTTTATAACTGAATTTATATTTTTCTACCTTCAAATTATACTTATCAGCCAATTCAATTATTTTGGAAATCTTTACATCTTCAGTCATTTGAAATCCTTTTCAATTGCTTTTTTCTTCAAGGCAACTTCCAATAGTTTATACCCCTCAACCAAACTTTTCAATTTTGATTCAATAGTTTCTAAAGTTATTGGGTAATAATTATTGATACATCTTATTTCATCATTGTATGTTTCTAAGTCATAGGGCATTAGAATATTTAAGATTTTATCATCAGCCCTACCACTAACAGTACCTTCAAATAAAGTAACACCCTTGTATTTTCCATACAAGGTATAACCTGGCTTTTGTATTTCCAGGTTATATTTTTGTAATAAAGCAATTATATCTTTTAATTCAAATGTATGAAAGTTAAACATCTAGTGCCTTATGCGATAAGAACCCAACAAAATAAGTGATAGAAGCTATCATAGCAGGTAGAGCTATTACATTTAACAATCCAGTCAAGGCAAAATATAGACCAATGGCCGATATAACACCAAAAATAAACGAATGGATAAAACCCCTATGCCCAAAGAACTGAGGTATAATTGAATACACCAAAGTTAGGAAGGCTAAATCCACCCTTTCTGTAAAGAAAAAGTAACAAGAAATTGAAAGGAAAATAAGGTACATAACCATTGAAGATTTGGATTTAATATCCATATCAGGTGTTAATGCACCCATTACCCCACAAATCAACGGTAAAGCCACCGTCAGGGCATTAGAATCATTCACCATACCTAGTGATACCCCTGCCCCGACAGCCCCTACAATAGCCCCTGCGGTGAAATGCGGGACAAAGCTACTCATTGAAATCATCCTCAAGTTCATCAAGTTTAGTAATTCGCTTGATTTGCTTTAGAATCATTTCTTCATAGCTCTTACGGGCTTCCTTCCATTCCTTATCTCGCTTGGCATACTGTTTCATTGTAGCCTTGAATGGCTTACCATTTGTCTTGACAAAGTTAAGAACTTCTGCACATCTTTCACCCTGCTTAACCAAGCGAGGATAATAAGCTTCAAACTTATCAAACCAAGCATTAATTTCTTCAGGTGTGGAACAAACGATAAAAGGAACAGTACAGCAACTATCTTCCCAACCGCTAAAGATTCTTTCACTAATTAAGTGAAATGCCAATGGAATCTTGATATAAGTTGATGAAGCCTGAATGTTGCCTTCCTTTAGAAATTCGGATTCAACATCATCCAACTTTGCTGCAATCATACAAGGTCTTTGTGGGTCAAGTGAAATACCAAGGATATTTTCACCGTGGAAAACATCACGAATGTAACAAAATTGTTTCTTACACTTTGGAATTTCTTCAAGTTTGACTGCCTGATAAGTATCAACATTATTCCAAACATTTTCAAACTTAAATGTGCTTAGGCTAAGATTAAGTTTAGCCAATCTTTCCTCAACCAAATTCTTGACTTCGGATTCGGTCATATTGTAAGTTTTGTTTCTGTTTGGGTCTTTTTCTTCCCAAGCCTTCGTGATAAGGTCGCAAAGGGCATCAATTTGCTGTAAAGTAAGATGTTGCTGTTGAGCCATAGTTATTCTCCTATTTTTTGAAATCTTTGTTTATGTTTTTGATTTTAAAATATACTAAAAGTTTCTTTCTTTGTGCAGATATGTTTTGTAAACTTTTTTCAAACATTTCTATATTTTCACAAATAGTTGATTTGTCTGAGCACCCTACGATTCTATCGTGTTTAATTTTTATTTCATTAAATACACGAATTTTATCGTATGTGTAACTTCCTATTTTACAAAAATAATAATGTGATTCATACGGATAAAAACCAAAAACACCATCACTGCGAATCCATTTAAAATCATACTTTTTAAGTATTTCTTCTAATTCTCTATCACTAATCATTCAAAGTCCTTTTCCAAATCACGGATTCTTTCACGAATCTTCCTAAGTTTTTCTTCTTTGGCATCTTTTTTAAAAATTGCCTTAACATAATAATCTGGACCCATCATACCACTTTGACGCCATGAGTGTAAAAGAAATTCACAATGTCTTCTGGCAAATTCCTTGTTATCAAATACACAACCATCTAAAGTACAAAGATACATTGTAGTCATTGGAAATCCTTTTTCAAATCTTCAATTTTAATTCTTACTAAATTTTCCTTGTATAACTTTTCAAGTTCATTCATCAAGGTTTTTTCATTCCAATCAAAGCCTTTAAACTTATATCGTGTATAGCCCTTTGATACACTACTATTAGAGCAGTCAGATTGTAACATACCCGTGTTATCACAACGAGTAAAGTCTTTATTAATATCAGCAAACACTCCTATCTTGTATTTTGCGGAGGGTTTACCTTTCCAATGTTCACGAAAAGTATGTACATAGCACATCATTCTTTGAGCAATATTTCTTTTTACATATTCATCCATTATCAAAGTCCTTTTCAATGCCAATTTTCTTGTCAGAAACATTCATTTTCTTTTTGACAATTTCTGGCCAGTTATTTTCAACACTGTGAATACAATATCGCATTTGTGATAGTACAAAAGTCTGTTGATTTGGTGTGAAATCATAACAAGCAAAATATTTCCAACCATCAAAGGTATGATAATCGTTTTTATCTTTTCCAGTGAATTTTTTAATACTAATACCAAGTTCAGTAATGTCAATTAAACTACCATTACAAAATTCTGCTTTTTCATCTTTCTTGTCAATGAATACTTGATAGCCAAAGTTTTTATATTCACGAATATGGAATCCACCTAATTGAAAATAATACAATAACCCCATAGCACAATTTATGTAAGTAGGATTATCCTTATTCTTTCTTTGAACAATATTTTCCATTACTTGAAATCCTTGTTAAGTTCCTTGATTCTTTCTTCAATGTTTTTCATTTTAAGAATTTGAGTATAGTTGTTATATGTGGCTTTTTGTCCTTCAGCCCACATATATAAATGTTCAAACTTGAACTTATCAAGTTTCTTTAAATTAGATTTTGTATCAAAGGACTTAGTAGTTAATGAATGATTACCGGTCGGTGTAATGTGGTACAATACACTTGTATATCCTAAACCAATGTCACCTTTACCTTGACCAGGAACACTGGATGTTCCAATAAAATCTTGTATGTACAAAGCACTCGGACAAACACCTTTATTGTTATTAGGGTCAAAATCAAAAGTCCAAATATATTCATCACAATGGTTATTATACCTTGGATTTGCTGGTACAAATTTATAAGTATAACCAAACTCATAGCTTAAAATTTTGTTTACTTTTTCAACAAATTCTTTAAGTTCCATTTTCAAAGTCCTTTTCAATTTCATTTAGTTTGTTCTTGATAGCCTTTTCTTTAAAATCTTTAATCATATTTTTTATTTTACAATCGCAAGCAATAGGATTAAAAACATTTTCAAGTCTACAATCACAAAAATTTATAAACATACCTCTTGTTGCAGCACCATAAACACCAATATAATTTGACTTATAATATAAACTATAACCCTGTTCTTCAAGGTTATATTTTTTAATTAAATCTGCCAATTGTCCTACAGTCATTTAATAACCTGTTGTAATAAGTTTACATTGTCATAAAGTTCTTGATTATCAATTTGTTTTATGATATTCCAAATTGCTTGTTCACCTTCATTTGAATTAAAAATTTTACTTGAAATACCATAAATAAGAATCCAAATACCATTTTCAGATTCACCAGTACCATAACAACCAATACACCAGTCATTGTACCATAGTTTATCAAAACCTTTTTCTTCAAGGTTATACTTTGTAATTAGATGTGCTAACTCTACAACTTTCATACTAAGCCAAAATTACGAGTTGTGCTAGTTCACGGCAAGGCTGTGGAATATCTTTTCTTTTCAAGAGCATTTCGCAAACATTTTGATACATTCGTTTCATTGCATTTTCTTTTGGCTGGTCATAAGAATTGTAAACCATATCTGCCAACTTGATAAGCAAGGCATCCTTTGAAATCTTACACAACTTTTCTGTCATGTAATCGGTCTTACCCATTTCTTCAATGGTATGCTTATTGTTGGTCAATTCAAGAACAAGTTCAGCACATTCTTCACTACCAGAAATTACGGCAATTTCTTCAAAACTTGTATCGGTATCTTCCAACAAATCATGACCAAATGCTGCATTGATTTGGGTGATAGTTCCACCATACTTCTTTACTAGCCAAGCTACACCACGCGGATGAACAAAATATGGCATACCACTGCCCTTACGAGCAGCATGAGCATGCCTACCTTTCGCAAAGTAATACATTGCACGACATTCAACAGGGAAATCCTGTGATTTAGACTTTTTAAACATAGCTGAGAACATAAGTTACCTACCCTTTTCATCTTCCGGCTTTACAATAGGTTCAACACAAGCTTGGTGGAAATTTCTTTAAGTTTATCGCAAATTACGCACATAGTTACCTCTTGTTATAGTTTTCTAAAGTTTAATATAGGAAAAAATAAAGGGCTTGTCAATAGACAAACCCATTAAATTGAGTAAATAAAAGTTTACAACTTAGGCTTATTAAATGCCTCTCTCAAATCAAGTTCAGAAAATTTTTCATTTAATTCGTGGCATTTTTGCCTAAACATATCTGAATGAACATCGCCGTAGCCGTGTCCTAAAGCATCTCTTATTTTATCCCAAATCCTTTCATATTCATCTTGCTTTTTACTAAAGTCAACACTCCTTAATTCGGTAAGCCAAATACGATAAGCATTAACCCAATTTTCTGAAAGAGTTCCACCAAAGCAATATTCCCAATAATGAACCATTTCGTGAACCATAACATTCAACATAGAATATTCATTTCTGCCAATACCCTTTAAGTTGATATAAATGCGAGTAGGTGTGTAATTTGCTTCACCAATGTTAATCAATGAACACATCTGACCAAGAATATTACCCATATCATTATTGACTAAAATTTTAATTTTGGGGAGTTTGCCATCAAAATATCTTTGGTTACATACATCAAACAAACGGTAAAGTGCTTGTTTGTGATAAGTTTTTTCTAATCCAAGAAAATATGCGATGTTGTGAAGAATATAATTAAGTTTCATTGTTAAACTCCTTTATAATTTCAAGTTTCTTTTTAAACACTTTGTATTGTTTAACTTCCTTTTCCATCTTTTTGATGTTTTCTTTAAGTTTAGCAAGTCTTTTGTATAACTCGTTGGCTGTCTTAGGCTTACCATAAACTGATGTGTTATATCGTAAAAGGTATCTGCCACCACCAAACCTAGTAATCACATCATATAAATGGGTAACTTTGTAATTATTACCATTTCGCTTCTTCAATTCCAAAACCATTTGCCACCCAACAAATGACGGTGATGATATTGAAATTTCGTAGTGTAACCCATAGTAATCAACCAATTTGGCATCATACAAGCCAAGCCCATAAACAATCTTATTGACCTGGCTTAAAGTTAAATAAACACTCATTACTTACATTCCTTTTCAAGACGAGCAATAATATCATCGGTATTTGCTTCATTACCTTCGTGTTCCCACTTTCTAGCATCAAATACCATAGCTTCCATAATTTCGTTCACAGCCTTGAAACCCTTGTCCTTTTCTTCGTAGCCACTAATGGAAAAAGGTACGATTCGCTGACCAAAGTCAAGTTCCGGCCACCAACTAGCATCGGGAAATTCTTCAACCTTACCGGTAGTGAAAATCTTTTCACACCAACCAAGATTCTTGAAAGTAACCGGGTCACGGTCACGGGTTTTCTTTTGAACCCTTGTAACCTTCAAGTGATATTCCTTACCAAAAAGGGTTACCGTCTTGGATTCGCTGTAAATGATTTTGCCCTTAGAACCAAATGCCATAATGTTACCTCTTTGTTTGTTGGTTTCTTTGATATTCATAATATAGGAAAATAAGTTTAAATTGTCAATTATAATAATGTAAAATGTAATTTACACTCATAAATATAATATTATGACAGACTTTACAAGTGAATTTCAAAAAGTTTTTGGTAATAGTTGCCCACCCCAAACGGATTGGACTCAACCAAGGTTTTTTGATTCACTTAATAATGACTGCTATGGTTCAGAAGCAGCTTTAATGGCAAGTCTTACATCTGAAGCATATCGGTAAATATGGTTTTAGTACATATTATTTCGTAAAGGAACACGATACCAAGTTTGACCCATTGTACGGTGAAGACCAATTAGAAAATGTAAAAAGAAGATTCGCCCTACAAGTTTATACTGACAATGTTCCACAATTACAAAAGCAATATCAATTACAAGGAATGATTTATACTGAAACGGTAACAGTCCAATGTACCATTCAACATTTCTTGGAAGCAAGCAAGTACGATTGGAAGACTGAAAATCCAAATGCCTATGATTCAATAGTTCCTAAGATTGGTGATTTGATGTACTTTAAATATTCTGATTTATATTATGAAGTTATCAATGTCAAGGATTTTGCTGAAGGAACAACCTTTTTAAGCACACCAATAACATATCAGTTCATATTGAGGGTTTGGAGAAATTCACACGAAAATGTAGATGAACTAAATGTAAATGATGATAATATGGAACATATTAGAAGTTATGTAGAACTAGGTGAAACATTCAATGTGGATATGGATTTGGGTAAACACGAAAATCAAGTAGTTACCCCTGAACAAGAAAAAACAACCAGTACTGTAAAAGCTAGTGGTGATGCTCTATCTATTAATGATACCGTTAAATGGGAAAACTTGCGTAAATCTAAAAATAATGATGCTATGGATGTTCTTTATAATCCAAATAAGGATTATGATAAATTTGAAGAATATATTAACGGTGTTGATAATGTAATTGGAAATTATAAGAACACCTTTAATGAAATAGGTGATAAGACAAATGAACTAGCACAAGAAACTACAGAACTAGAAAAACAATTGACTGACTTACAAAATAGAATTGAAACAAATGTTAATACAATCAATAAGCAAATGGATGATTTTGATGATGAAATAAAGTTTGATATTGAAACAATACAATATACACCAGAGAAAAAGGTATAGTATGAATGGTTTTGGTACAATAGATAATAAAGATATAAATGTGCTTATTTCAAGCATAGAGAATAGAATTAACTTTATTCGTAATGACATTAATCAAAATGTTACGAGTTTAAAGAATCAACTAAATACTTGCACTGAAGAATTGAATAGATTGAAAAAATTAGTCATTCAAGTTACTAATTATAATGATACTGAATATAAAAAATTAGAAAATAGAATTAATCAATTTGCTAATGATATTGAAGATATTAAGAACAAGTTAAATACCATTCAATATAATGAAATTGCTGCAGGTAAATGTGCTAGTGGTATTAATGAATACCCCATCTATGCAAAGTATGCTGAAAAAGATGTTAATGGTGTAGATATTACAGCATATAATGTTTCATCTACTTTAATTGACAAAATAAATGAAGAACAACAACGTGCTTTAAATGCGGAATCCAATTTAAATAATTCTATCGTTAGTAGTTATAATGAATTGAGTGAAACTATAAGTTCAAATTATAATTCGCTATCTTCTACAATTAGTTCAAATTATGAAACATTAGAAAGTGATATTAATTCTAATTATAATTCATTAACGGCTTTAATTGATAATGAAACACAGCGTGCCACAAACATAGAAAATACTTTAGAACAAAAGATAGAAAATGAAAAAACTAGAGCAACCAATAAAGAAAATGAATTAAGTGCTTGGTTTACACAACAAATTTCCACATTAGAAACCGGTGAAACAGGATTATTAACTGCTTTAAATACAGAAATAGCAAGAGCTACAAGTAGTGAAAATGCTTTAAGTGCTGATATTAAAGATGAAACTTCAGCTCGTAATGAAGCAATCAATAATCTAACAAATTCATTAAATGATGAAATTAGTGCTAGACAAAATGTTGACAATATAATTAACCAAACCATCAATAGTTTGAGTTCAAAATATAATGACGATATTTCAGCATTAAGTGGTGATTTACATAATGAAATAACCAATAGAGAAAATGCTATAACTGGTTTAGAAGATACCATTAATACAGTTAGTTCAAATTTGTATAACACAATATCTTCAACAAGTAGTACATTAAATACAGCAATTGGTAATGAAACAACAGCTAGACAAAGTGTTGACGAAACATTACAGCAAAATATTGACAACGAAGTATCTGCTAGAATTTTAGCTGATAATGATTTACAATCACAAATTGATACAATTGAAGCAACCCAAAATGTAATAGATTTGGTTGCTAGTTATGCAGCATTAACAGCATACAATACATCAGCTATAAAATCACATGACAAGATACAAGTTATCAATGACGAAACATCTGGTAATCAATCAACAATATATTCTTGGGAAAATAATGCTTGGTCTGGTATGGGCATGTTCGGTCCCTATTATACGAAAGCACAAGTAGATGAAGAAATAATAAAAGCTGTTAGTGCTGAAAAAATTGATAGAGAAGCGGACATAGAAGAATTAAATACAAATAAACAAAACAATTTAACTGCCGGTGATGGTATTGCTATAAGTAATGATATTATATCACATTCCATTAAAATAATTGAAAACAATAATGAAGAAGATAAAGTAGTAGGAACAACATTTACAGTACATTTGAAGAATAATCATTATAAGATTATAACATTTGATAAAACTATTACAAGCATAAAGTTTATAATAGAATCAACAACAAATAATGTACTACAAGAAACTGGATTTGAATTTACTTGTCCTGATGAAAGTGTATTGGAAGAAATCAATTTTGAAGTAAAGGATAATCCAAATAAGAAAATCTATACGATAATACCTGATTCATATACAGGTTTGAATATATACCAAGGAACAATAGTTAATTACAAATGTACTATTGGTGAATATGAGGTAGAAGATTAATGTTTATAAAATTAACTCATGGTTTACATTCAATAATCAAAGCAATAGTTAGTTATATCCAAAAATGGACTGATAATTCAGTTCCTGATGGTACAAAAACTTTACATAATTTTAAAGACGGTCAAGGTAAAAGACCGGCAATACCATTAGATGAAATAAATGTTAGTAATAATATCATAAATGTAAAAACGGATAGTAAATTTGAAAATAGTAAAGAAAATTTAACAAATTCTGAAAATGTGTTAAAAGTAGAATTAAAGACAGAACTTGTCTATGGTAATGATGATATATCTAGTAAAACTGGTATTGAATCTACTACTTGTGTACCAGAACCTGTTATTTTTGAAATAAGTAATGAAGTACCTGAAAAAATAGAAAAAATTATTCCTATTAAAACACAAGCATTACCGGGTCAAGATTTTATTTTTCAAATTTTATATGTAAAAGATTATAATTATATTGAAGGTGACATTTTACCTGTTTTTGGTTCTTGGGGAAATTATGTTCGTTTGTCAAGAGATGGTAAATATCTTACAGTAAATTCTAGTGCCGATTTGACGGTAAGATTGATTTTAACACCAGCACCACAAGACTGGATTCCGGAATTACCTGACCCAGGTATTATTCAACAGCAAGGTGATAGAATGTTAAATACTATCCCGCGTGATGGGTCTAAGGCATATTATAATATTGAAAAAACTGAAATAAATGACCATTTTTATACGGTATCAATTGAAAATCAAGCTAATACATTTGTAACAAATAGTGAATTTAGTAATGGAAAATATTATACTGTTGGTGTTTCTACAAATAAAATAACAATTCCAATGGTTTTTGCTGAAGGACTTGATGAAAATTGTATATATTGGAAATGTTACGATGACCCTAAAAGTGAAACCCCTGTAACAGGTTCTTATCCATCAATAGATTACAATGAAGAGTTCGGTCCGTTACCAAGTGGATATAGAAAATTACAATACATTTATCCTAACAACAATGCTTACATTGATTTAGAAATAAAACTTAAAGCTAATTATAAAGTAAAAGTTTTAATGAACCTAGAAGAAAGAAACGATAACAATTATATCGGTTTATTCGGTGCTAGAAATTCAAAAGATACTAATTTTTATGACGATAATCATACTAATGGTGCTTATGCTTGTTATGTGCGATATCACTATAATAGTATAGGTTTTCAACGTGGTTCACACAGATATTATTATTCAAATAATGATAATCCTAATGGTACTATTAGATGGTTCTATTCAACAGGAACAACATTTGAATATCAAGATTATAATGGTACAGTAAGACGAAGATTGTCTGCAGCCGCAAGTGAAAATATTGATACAGAATGGAATTGTTATCTATTTACTGTAAATGATATGGGAACACCATATTCATATGGTGCAAGGGGAAAACTATATAGATTTGAAATGTGGGATGAAAATGACAATTTATTAATGCGTTTAATACCTGCAAAAAATTATAATACAGGTTCTTGTGGTCTATATGATATAATTAATGATAAATTTTATTATAATAAAAGAATAAATGGTTATTTTAGTGGTGCTGAATTTTATGTTTGGCAAAATCAAATGCAATGTTCAGACCATAATACTACAATGTATTTTGAGGATAATAATGAAGTAGATTTCAATGCCGAATATGAAGTACCATCAGAATATGAAAAAATATATGAAATATACAGTAAAGAAAGTAAACTAGATACTGACTATAAGATAAAAAAAGATGATAAAGTAGTATGTTGTGCAAATGTAGATAACAACACAAATATAAGTTATCGTGTTTTATTCGGCTCAAGATATAGTTCAGTATCAGATGATAATTATTTCGTTTTCGTAAGATTCAATAGCAACAATATAGCTTGTTATGGTAAAAATGCTAAAGAAGTTACAGGTTCAACAATGACTTATGGTGTACCTTGTAAATTCGTTACAGAACCATATAGTTAT
>Ga0310696_10007892_pt1 | contig 12453 bp, 8 predicted proteins | sample AusTroGonzalo_MG_4_FD_203885 | JGI IMG/M metagenome (GOLD analysis project Ga0310696, IMG submission 203885) | Bovine rumen microbial communities from tropical cattle in Woodstock, Queensland, Australia - Gonzalo_02 (v2) (version 2) | ecosystem: Host-associated > Mammals > Digestive system >... | reverse complement strand
GAGCGGTTTGCCGGCTTCAAGATTGACCCCGCGGCGCTCCAGGAAGTAGCGGCGGACGGCGTCCTGGATGAGGCGGTTGAGGTTGATCGTCATCACGGACTTGGAGCCGGTGGCCACGGAGGCGGTACCCATCGAATACTGGTGGGTGGTGTGGTTGTGGCCATCTTCCTTCTGGATCTCGTTGCGCAGGCGGCAGCAGCTCGACAGGGAGTCCGGGCTGTTGGACAGGTAGCAGAAGAAGCTGTGGCCCTTGGCCCACATCTCGGCGGTGAAGTCCGCGTACTCCTTGTCGGCGAAGTCGTCCCCGCCGTCGGTCAGCAGGGCCATCGTCTCGACCGGGAAGGTCAGGATGTAGTGGTTGCGCTCCTCGTTGAACCAGTTCATGAAGTGACGCTGGAGCCAATCGAGGGTCTCCCACTTCGGCTTGGTGCCGTCCGGGAAGACGAAGTCGCCGAACACGCCCTCGAAATAGGGCTTGTCGAAGTAGCCGATGTTCCAGAACACGGTCTGGTAGCCGCGGTTGCCGGCCGGCATGTTCATCGAATGGACCACCTGCTGGAAGTAGTTGTCGATGACCTTGACGAGGGTACGCTGCTTGACGTTGAATTCCACCACGTCGTTCAGGTGCTCCAGGTAGTCGTCGCCATAGTCCTTGCGGATGAAGTAGTCCAGGTACATCAGGAACTCCGGCGTGGCCACGGCGCCCATGAACTGGGAGGAGACGGAGTAGACGAGGTTGATGAACTCGCCGCAGAAGCTCTTGAGGTCGGTCGGGGCGATGGACACGCCGCCGAGCTCCTTCAGACCGCTCACCAGGAACGGATACATCGTGATGGCGACGCAGTACGGGAAACCAGGCGTGCCACTCTCATCGTGCTTGTAGAGGACGTGCGATTCCAGGTCCTTGATATACTGGTCCGCGAGCGCGCGGCCGTACAGGGCCTTGATCTTGTCCTGCATGATGTAGCGGTTCTGCTTGATATTGTTCTCCTTGTAGAGTTCGTTGCCGAGGGTGACGATGTTCTTGCGGGTGACATTGGCGTTGGCGTCGAACTTGGAGCCCGTCGCCGCGTTGGAAGCCTTGATATAATCTTTGATGAAGTCCCGCTTCTTGCGCAGGTCCAGGTCCGCGTCGAACTTCTCGATATAGGCGAGGGCGACCTTCTTGTTGACGCTCATCAGGGACTCCTCCACCTGACGGCGGATTTCCTGGCTGGTGATACCCTCGTAGACATAGAGGTTGTTGATGATCGATACGACAATCGCATCGTCGCAGTACTCCCCTGCTGTCTTATACGCCTCGTGAATACCACGGGCAAGTTTGGCTTTGTCGAACTCTTCAAAAGAGCCGTTGGTTTTACGTACGTCCATAGATATAGTTTTTTCGATTATTACGTGGTCATCCGGGCCGTTTTGGGGGAAACGGGCCCGAATGACAAATTTACTCCTTATCCCCGGCAAAAGCCGGAAAGATCAGCTTATTTTTTCAACAGAGTTATGAACAACGTACCACGCGTAGGCCAGGACCACGACGAAGCAGACCAGCGGGACCAGGTAGGAAAGATTCACGCCGAAGAGGTCGGAAATCTTCCCCTGCAGCGGCGTCAGCAGCGCACCGCCCAGGATGGCCATGATCAGGCCGCTCGCACCGATCTTCGCATCCTCTCCCACGCCCCCCAGGGCAATGCCATAAATGGTCGGGAACATCAGGCTCATGAAGAAGCTGACGGCAATCAGCGCGATCACGCACGGCCAGCCCGTCCCCTTGCACAGCACCACGGCCAGGCAGAGCAGGATGTCCGCCACAGCCGCCACGGCGAGCAGCTTGGAAGGACGGATCCACTTCATCAGCCAGGTGAAGATAAAGCGCGCGGAGCTGAAGCAGATAATCGAAACCAGGTAAATGGTCGCAGCCTTCGCCTCCAGAATGCCGAGCTCCTGCATGACCAGGCGGATGGTGAAACTCCACACCCCGATCTGGGCGCCCACATAGAAGAACTGGGCCACCACCCCCCAGCGCCACGGCTTGTTCGCCCAGAGGCGCCGGAAAGCGTCTTTCAGGCGACCGCCCGACCCGCCGTCACGCCCTTCGGGCATCTTGACCAGCAGCATCACGACCAGGATGGCCAGCAGCACGAACCCCAATGTCATATAGGTGCCGGTCACGGCCCCCAACTCGTGGGCCTGCATCGCCTCCAACTGCTCCGGACTCATCGCCGAGCGCTCCGCGGCCGAGGCTGAGGACAATTCGCCCAGGATGAAATACTGGCTGAGCAGGATGCCCGTGATGGAACCGAGCGGATTGAACGACTGGGCGATGTTGAGCCGGCGCGTGGCCGTCTCAGGCGCCCCCATGCTGAGGATATACGGATTGGCCGTCGTCTCCAGGATGGAGCAGCCACCGGCAAGGATGTAGATAGCCGCCAGGTAGAAACCGTACGAGGCCGTCTTCGACGCCGGGAAGAACAGGATGGCCCCGGCAGCATACAGCGCCAGTCCGAGGATCACTCCGCTCTTGTAGGAATACTTCCGGATGTAGAGCGCTGCCGGCAGCGCGAAACAGAAATACGAGCCGTAGAAGGCGAACTGGATGAGCGACGTCTGCGTGTCGCTCATCGACATGATGCGCTTGAAGGCGCTCAGCAACGTGTCCGTCATATTGTTGGCGATGCCCCACAGCAGGAAGAGCACCGTCACCAGGCAGAACGGCAGGAGGTACTTTTTTTCGATTGTTTTCATCGGTTCACGTCATTCCCGGCCGGGCCGGGAATCTGGTTATTTATACAACGGGCCGAAATTGGCGCAGGCGCGGTAATCGGCGCCCTCCTTGTCCATCCCGAACGCATTCCATGCCGCCGGCCGGAAGACTTCCGCATCCGGCACGTTATGCATGCATACCGGGATACGCAGGATGGAAGCGAGCGTAATCAGGTCGGCGCCGATGTGGCCCCAGGCAATCGCCCCGTGATTGGCACCCCAGTTGTTCATCACGCTGTAGACATCCTTGAAGCAATCGCGGGCAGGGTCCAGCCGCGGCACGAACCAGGTTGTCGGCCAGGTGGGATCGGTCCGCTTGTCCAGGATGTCGTGCATCCGCTGCGGCAGTTCGACGGTCCAGCCTTCTGCGATCTGCAGTACCGGGCCGAGCCCGTCGACCAGGTTCAGGCGCATCATCGTCATCGGCATCCCGCCGCGCGAGACAAAGTGGGCGGAGTAGCCGCCTCCCCGGAAATAATCCCGGTCGGCAGGCATCCAGTTCGTCGCCTTGAGGCAGGCTTCCACATCGGCCTGTGTCATCTCCCAGGGCGTCTTGAGGGTCGGCCGGCCATCAGCATCCGTCATTGCGCCCGTGGCGTCCAACGTCGTCGCGCCGGAGTTGATCAGGTGGATGAATCCACCTGCGGCACGCCCCTCCGGAGCCTCCCCCGTCACGCGCTTTACGGCCTCCGGACTCCAATAGGTACGCACGTCGCTGAACATGACGCCCCTTCCCGTCAGCAAGTGCCCGAAGAGCATCGACAGACCGTTCAGGGCGTCGTTTTCCGTTGCCAGAACATAAGCCTCCCGGATGCCGTTCCAGTCGAACGAAGAGCACATCAGCGACTCCGGGAAGTCGAAATTCGGCTTGTAATCGGTCCATTGTCGCTGCCCCTGCACACCGCCGAGGATGGCGTTGTGGCCCAACGCTTCTTCCTTGTATCCCATCTCGAGCAGCCGGGGGTTGCCGCACATGAGGTCGCGGATGATCATCATATTCTTGACGGTGAACTCCCAGTCTGCGTCCTTCTCGGCGCGGGTCTTGCCTTTCCCCTTGCCGTTGAAGGCCGTCATCGGCGTGCCCGGGAAGAGCGGCCGGTCTTCGTTGTAGTCGTGGCCCTCCTGCGGCTTGCAGTATCGATCCACCCAGGCCATCGCCCTGGTGAATTCCTCGGGATCGTAAATCCCGAAGTCCACGCGGCGCAGGATCTCCACCAGCGAGACGTATTCCGTCCGCATGCCAAGGTACTTCTGCAGGAAATCAGCATCCACGATGGAGCCGGCGATGCCCATACAGGTGCCGCCCATCGAGAGGTAGCTCCGGCCGCGCATCGTGGCCACCACCTGCGCCGCCCGGGCGAAACGGAGGATCTTGTCCGCCACGTCGGCCGGAATCGTGTTGTCCGCGAGATCCTGGACATCGTGTCCGTAGATTCCGAACGCGGGCAGGCCCTTCTGGGCGTGGGCCGCCAGCACGGCCGCCAGGTAGACGGCGCCGGGGCGTTCCGTGCCGTTGAAGCCCCACACGGCCTTCGGCCAGTGCGGGTTCATATCCATCGTCTCGGAGCCGTAGCACCAGCATGACGTCACCGTGATGGTGCTCCCGACACCTTCGCGCTCGAATTTCTCCGCGCAGGCCGCGGATTCCGCCACGCGGCCGATGGTGCCGTCGGCGATGACGCACTCCACCGGGGAGCCGTCGCCGTTGCGCAGCTTATCGCTGATCAGCGCCGCCACAGCACGGGCCAGCGCCATCGTTTTTTCTTCCAGACTCTCGCGGACGCCGCCCTGGCGACCGTCAATGGTAGGCCTGATGCCTATTTTCGGGTATTTCATCGGTTGAAAGTTTGTGTATTCGTGGTTTTTGCGACCTTAAATGTACGCAATCCTGCCGGAAAATCCAAGCGCCTCAGGCGGTGCTCCAGGTCAGGCGGGTCCGCATCCAGCGGCCGCGGGCGATGCGCACGGCAAAGATGATGCCCTTGACGCTGAGTTCGGTAGCCATAGCCACCCAATAGCCGGCCAGGCCATAGTGCGGGATCAGGAAGATCGCCAGGCCCAGGCGGATCACCCACATGCTGAGCAGGTTGATGACGGCCGGGACCAACGTGTCGCCGGCGCCGACACAGCAGCCATAAGCCACGATGCTGACGGCAAAGAGCACCTCCGCCCAGGCTTCGATCCGCAAGCATTTCGCCCCCAGCAGGATGACCTCCGGATCCTGGCTCAGCAAGCCCATCACCTGCGGGGCAAACACCCACATCAGCACGGCCAGCAGCCCCATCATGGCGGCACCGGAGCCAATGGTCAGCCAGGCGAAACGGCGCGCCAGCTCGGGGCGTTTTGCGCCCAGGCTCTGCCCCACCAGCGTCGTCGCGGCATCCTGCATCCCGTAGCCCGGCAGATAGCAGAAACCCTCCGCGATGATGGCGAAAGAGTTGGCCGCGATGGCCACGGTGCCGAGCGGCGCCACCAGAATCGTCGCGGCGATGTAGGCGCCGCGCGAGACCAGGTTCTGCAGCCACAGCGGCCAGCTGATGCCGAAAGCCCGGCTGAGGATATCCCGTTGTCCCTGGGAGAACAGGCTCTCGGCCGTCTCGGCGTCCGTGCGGAGCGTCCGGATGCCCCCGAGCAGGAGGTCCCGGGCCGGACGCAACCAGCTGCCCTCCTGGCGCAACTCCTCGCTGTGACGGACCGCATAAGTGAAGAGGAAGGCCCCGGCACACGCCGTCGCCAGCCCCGTGCCGAGCGCCGCCCCCTGTACGCCGAGGCCCGCCACAAAGATGAACAAGTAGTTGAAGATGACATCCAGCACGCACATCGCAACGCTCACGATACCAGGAACTTTCACATTACCGCTCGCAATCAGCGCCGCCTCGGAGAAGACGGCGATTTGAAAGAGCGGCAGGAACAGCGCATAAATCAGGAAGTACGAGGAAGCGTCGTCCAGGATCTCGGGCGTGCCCCCCAGCCAATGCGGCAGGGATCCGTGGATCGCAACGGCCAGTAGAGTGAGGGCTGCGCAGACGGCCAGCGTCATGAAGAAACCGTGCCGGAAAACCCGGCGCGCCCCGGTGAAATCCCGGGCCCCGCAGCGATGGGCGACCTGTACGCTGAAGCCCGAAGCGTTGGCGTAGCAGAAGCTGCCGAAAATCCAGGTGGAAGAACTGACCAGTCCGATCGCGGCGGCTTGGGCGGACCCGAGCCGGCCGACCATCGCAGCGTCGATGTAGCTCATCAGGCACATCGACAACTGCGCGAGGATGGAGGGCCATGCAAGCAGGAGGGTGAGCTTGAAGCGCTCACCCCCGCTCAACGGAGCCCCGCTCCGCAACTGTCCCAACAGGTAATCCTTCCGGCCCGGCATGCTATTCCTGGCGGGCGAAAGAGAAGCGGCGGCCACCGTCCTTCGGGGCCACGACCAGCGAGTCCGCATCGAGCTTCTCGATCTGGTACACCAGCACCTCCGTATTCTTGTCATCGCCGGGCAGAACCCGGGTCAGCGCCAGTTCTTCGTTGTCAATCGACCAGTCCTGCAGATTATACTCCAGGCCCACGGCCTGCGCAGAGCCGTCCTCCGCCAGCACCAGGCCCACTTCCCCTTCACCGGAGCAGTCACGCCAGATACCCGGCATCAGGCGGTGATACGACGGGGCGGTGATGTCCAGCGTCACCGCGCGGAGCGTTTCCCCGTCGGGAAGCTGCTCATAAGCGATGCGCACGGCATCCCCCACCAGCACACCCGGGACCAGGATCGGGTCGGTCCCGCGGGTGCTCAGCGTCAAGGTGTCGGCATCCGGGGTGAGGATCGTCACGGAATAGATCGTGGTGTCCAGCACATCGCCCTCCACCACGGGAAGGGCCTGACGGCAACCCGCCGCGACCAGCAGCAGCACGGCCGCAGACATCAAAGAAAACAATTTCTTCATCATGGTATGATCGTTTTTTAAATTGGCTTGCTATAGGCGCGGCGCCGCATGAACGGCTCCGTCTCATACTGCTCGAACAGCGACTGGACCTTGAAATTCTCCTCCAGTTGCGGATTGAGGATGAGTTTGTCGATGCCGAAGCGCAGGGCATTCTCGTGGATGTGCTTAAACATCAGCACATTGGCCCCTTTCCCTTGATACTCGGGCAGGACGCCGATCATCAGCGCCTCCAGGGTATCGTTGTGCTTGAGCGCCCGCAGGATGTGCAGGAAACCGAAGGGGAACAGCCGGCCGCGGGCCTTCTTGACCGCCTTGGAGAGCGAGGGCACGCAGAAGGTGAAACCCACCGGCCGCTCGTCCTTGTCCAGACACACGGCCACGAACTCCGGCCGCAGGATGGGGACATAGGTCTGCAGGTAGCGCTTGATCTGCCGGTCCGTCAGCGGGGTGAACTGGAACAACGGGGCGAAGGTCTCGTTGTACATATGGAAAATGGCCAGGCCATATTTCTCCGACAATTCGCGCGTGCTGTGCGCCTGGGCCACGTGCAGGCCGAAACGCTCCTCGATCATCCCGGCGAACTGGAACATCGGCGGCAGCTGGTCGTTGACCTTGGCGATGCGCTGGGTCCAGTCCACATCCTTGCTGAAACCGAGCTCCTGCAGGAGGGTGTCGTAATAGGGGAAATTATACAGGCAGGTGAAGGGGCTGAGATGCTCATAGCCCTCGACCAGAAGGCCTTCCTTGTCCATGTCGGTGAAGCCCCAGGGGCCCTTGATCTTCACGCAGCCCCGCGCCTTGCCCCAGCGGATGACGGCATCCATCAGGGCGGCGAGCACTTCCCGGTCTTCAATGAAATCCAGCCAGCCGAAGCGGACGATCTCCTCGCCCCAGGTCTGGTTGGCCGTATGGTTGATGATGGCCGCCACCCGCCCGGCTACCTGCCCGTCCTTCAGCGCCAGATAGCACTCGGACTCACAATAGTCATAGGCTCCGTTCTTCTCTTTGTCAAACGTGTCGAACTCATCTCCCCGCAGGGCAGGGACCCAATTTTCGCAGTCTTTATAGAGCTGTTCAGGAAAATCGATGAACCGCGTCAAATCCCGGCGGTTCGCCACGATTTTGATCTCAATGGCCATTAAAATTCATTTTAGTACACTACAAATATAATAAAATTCTTAAATTTGGGCTCCAAAAAACTAAAACCAGACTTATGGCCAGCTATTTCTATGACATGATTCCGGCCGAGGAGATGGCGCAACTGCACTTTATTCCGACCGTTCCCGAGTACCTCGACTGGATCGTTTCCAAGTGGGCAGACCGCCCCGCCCTTTCAGACACTGTCAACACCTATACCTACGCCCAGATGGGCAGTCGCATCGCGCGCCGCCGCACGCTTCTCAAGGAGCAGGGGCTCCAGCCCGGGGATCACGTAGCCATTTTCGACAAAAATTCCATCGACGCCGTCGAGAACTTCCTCGCCGTCACCTCTGCCGGGATGGTGGCTATCCAGCTTCCCGCACAACTCCCCGCCCCCGCCGTCATCGGCTGCTGCGCGAAGTTCCGCGTCAAGGCGCTCCTGGTCCGGGATGAATTCCGTCCGGGCGTCGAAGGCGCTCCCTGCCCGCTGATATCCGCCTCCGCCCTCGCCGAGGCCGGCACGCCGGCCGCCCAGGTCGACAAGGAAGCCCCCGCCGCCATCTTCTTCACCGGCGGCACGACCGGTGCCCCCAAGGGAGCCATCCTGCCCCACCGTGCCCTGATGCGCGGCGCGTTCAACGGCGTTTTCGCCCCCGGCAGCCAGCTCTTCGGGCACGTGACCATCGGCTTCCTGCCGCTCAGCCACGTGTTCGGACTCATCGCCGGCACCCTCGCCAAACTCATGGTCGGCGCATGCTGGTATTCGGCCGAGGACATGAAAGCCACAATCGGAAAACTTCCGCAGATCCGCCCGACGGTGCTCGTGCTCGTGCCGGGCCTCGTGGAGGTGCTCGTGGGCCTGACCAAGATGTACGGGCCGCAGTTCCTCGGCGGACGCCTCAAGACCATCATCGCCGGCGCCGCCAACGTGCCCCCGAAGCTCATCGAAGAATTCCAGAAGTTCGGCACCAACGTCCTGGCCGGTTACGGCATGACGGAAGGCGCCAACCTCACCTCCGGCAATGCCGAGAGCGCCGTGCGCCCCACGTCCGTGGGTAAGATCTATCCGGAACAGGAAGTCAAGCTCGTCGACGGCGAGATCTGGTTCCGCGGCGACAACGTCTTTACCGGCTATTACGGCGATCCCGAGCAGACGGCCGCCACCCTCACCGGGGACGGCTGGCTCAAGACCGGCGACCTGGGCCGCTTCGACGAAGACGGCTACCTCTATATCGTAGGCCGCATCAAGAACCTCATCGTCCTGCCCAACGGCGAGAACGTCTCGCCCGAGAGCATCGAGGAGCCTTTCTACCAGTGCCCCGCCCTGCGCGACTGCCTCGTCAAGGAAGTGGAAGAAGACGGACGCCCCGTGCTGGCCATCGAGATCCTGCCGCGCGCCGAAGCCTTCGAAGGCAAGGCGCCTGAGGAAGTGGAAGCCTTCTTCCGCAAGCTGGTCGACGAGGTCAACGCCACCCTGCCCACCACGCACCGCCTGACGAAGATGACCCTCCGCAAAGAGGACTTCAAGCGTACCGGTTCCCTGAAAGTCTCACGCAAAGACAACTAGTCCCATGACCCAGGAAGACATCTACGCCAAGCTGAAGGACATTTTCGCCCAGGTCAAGCCCAAGATGGACCCCGCACGCGTCTCGATGGACGCGGCCCTGACCACGGATCTGGGCATCGATTCCCTGTCGATGCTGCTGCTTTCGCTCGCCATCGAACACGAATTCGGCTTCCAGTTCCAGACCCAGGAACCGTTCAAGACTGTCCGCGAGGTGGTCGATTATATCGAAAAGGCCATCTAGGCCGTTTTCGCATTTCATTATCGATCAGCTTTTTATGGGTTTGCCCCGGGGAGTTTTCCCCGGGGCAAACCCATAATAAACAATCAGTCAGATAATTACAAAAACACCTTTATTGGACAATCAGCAGCAATTCGGCGTCGGGCAGGCCATCGGCGGAGACGACGACTCGCAAAGGTCCGGCCGACCGGCCGGCCTGCACGACGGCGATGGCCCGGCCGAAGAAACTAGGCTTGTCGGCGCGGAGTTGCGCCCCGCCATCGGCCGTGTCCCCGTTGTCCATACACAGGAAGCGCCCGGCACCTTGCACCCGAACCCGTAACGGCCGGTCCGCATCGGGTACGACCACGCCCTGCGCGTCGACGAGTTCCATCTCAATGTGGGACAGGTCCTGGCCGTCGGCGGCGAGATCTCTACGGTCGGCGCGCAAGCGGATTGCTACCGGCTCCCCAGCTGTCCGGAGCTCGTCCGAAGCCACTTCGACACCACCATTATAACCTTTCACACAGATACTGCCCGGGGTGTAGGGCACGCGCCAGGTCACCGTATTGTTGGGGTAGTCCGCCGTACGGCGCTTCCCGACGGGTGCCCCGTTCTCGAACAACTCCACGACCTCGCAGTTGGTGTAGACGTGCACTTGAACCATTTGCGTGTTGTCATAGCGCGGGAAGTTCCAGTGCGATGCGACCATCGGCCAGGTCCACATATCCTTGCCTCGGTCCAGCGGCAGGCCGGGATCCTCGATGGCAATCTTCACGATCGGTTCATCTTTCCAGACCGCCCGGAAGAATGCTGCCTGCGGCTTCTCATGCATGCAAACGTCAAAGATGCCGGCCGGCCACGCCTTGCTCGGCCAGCCGGAGGATTCTCCCCAATAGTCGATGGCCGCCCACATAAAGTAGCCGAAGATGTAATCCCGTGAGGCATAATCATACCACGGATTCCGCTCGATGTATTCGCGCATCCGCTCCCGACCGGCGGAGAAGTACGGGAACACCTCTGAGCCATAGATGATGCGGTCCGGGAACTGCGCATGGTCGCTGTCGAAGAAGGGTTCCTGATAATTGTAGCCCACCACCTCCACGGAAGCGTTGAAGCCGTTTTTGTCGAACTTCCGGTCGTAGTCCGGCATCGTGGTCACAGCCACCTTGCGGGTCGGGTCCAGGCGTTCGCACTCGGTCCGCAGTGCCCGCAGACGGTCCGTCCCCGCCCCCGTCATATCCCGCTGCTCAACGGTCTCGTTGCCCACGCTCCAGAGCACGACACAGGGGTGGTTGCGATCGCGCAGGACCATCGAAGCAAGATCCGCCTTCCACCAGTCATCAAACCACTGGGTATAATACCCGCTCTTCCACTTGTCGAAAGCCTCGTCGATCACCAGCATCCCGATGCGGTCGCAGGCGTCCAGAAACTCCCGGGCGGGCGGGTTGTGGCTGCAGCGGATGGCGTTGAATCCGGCCTCTTTCATCAGGCGGATGCGCCGCTCCTGCACCCGGTCCGGAATGGCCGCACCCAGCGATCCGGCATCCTGATGGACATCGCCGCCTTTCATTTTGACGCTGCGCCCGTTCAGAAAGAACCCCTTGTCCGGGTCGAAACGGATGTCCCGGATACCAAAAGGCGTTTCATACCGGTCCACTGTTTTCCCGCCGCGACGTACCGTCGTGACCAGGGTGTAGAGCTGTGGAGCATCGATGTCCCAGAGCGTAGGGGAAGCCAGTTCGAATTCCTGCGTCAGCTGTTGCTCCCCTTCCGCGGGCAGAACTGCTTCCGAAGCCCGCTTGGCCACCGTCCGTCCGGCGGGATCCAGCAGTTCGCTGACCAGCGAGACAGCCACCGGGCGGGAGCCGTCGTTCTCCAGGCAGGTCTCCACCCGGACCGACGCCCGCTCCGCACTAACGGCGGGCGTCGTCACGTACGTCCCCCACAATCCCACGTGGACAGGATCCGTGACGCCCAGCCATACATGGCGGTAAATGCCGCTGCCAGAATACCAGCGCGAAGTCGGACAGTCCGTATGATCCACCCTGACGGCCACCACGTTGTCCCGGCCGGGCACCAGATAATCCGTAATATCATAAGCAAAGGCCGTGTAGCCATACGGGTGGAAGCCGACCTCCTGCCCGTTCACGAATACGGTCGCACGGTGATATACGCCGTCGAATTCCAGGCTGACGCGGCGCCCTTTCCAGGCAGCCGGCACGGCAAAAGTCTTGCGATACCAGCCCAGGCCGCCCTGCATGAAGCCCATCGATCCGCTGCCGCCCTCCTTGGGGGGCAGATACGGAAGCGACATGCTCCAGTCGTGGGGCAACTGGACCTCCTCCCAGGCACTGTCATCCAACGCTGGCGCTTCTGCTCCGGCCGGAGCGGAGAGGGTGAATTTCCAGTCGAAATCGAAACACTGGTGCAGACGATCCGCAGACCAGCAGAGGCCGCAAGTCAGCAGGAATGCCGACAGGGCCAGAATGAGATGGCGATGGGTCATCGGTAGATTGGTTTTGGTCTTGTACAAATATAGTCAATCCAGGCCAAACGACAAAATTTGGTCTTTTCGAACTTATTTAGTATCTTTATAGTTTGGAATTGGGACCGCCAAGGCACCGGCGACCATTTTCCCGGGCAGGGTCGCGCAAGCGACAGGGAGCCGGCGCCTTGCCGGTCCCAACCCGATGAACATAGATCGTAATTATTGATGAATATGAAGAAAATTGATGTCGTACTCGGGCTCCAGTGGGGCGACGAAGGCAAAGGCAAGGTGGTCGATGTCCTGACCCCGGATTACAAGGTGATCGCACGCTTCCAGGGCGGCCCCAACGCGG
>Ga0310696_10007891_pt1 | contig 12454 bp, 8 predicted proteins | sample AusTroGonzalo_MG_4_FD_203885 | JGI IMG/M metagenome (GOLD analysis project Ga0310696, IMG submission 203885) | Bovine rumen microbial communities from tropical cattle in Woodstock, Queensland, Australia - Gonzalo_02 (v2) (version 2) | ecosystem: Host-associated > Mammals > Digestive system >... | reverse complement strand
TGAACTGGAAACGGAGATCCGAATCATCGGGGAGGAAGTATGAAGTATTTAATTGTGACGGGGCTGAGCGGCGCGGGAAAAACGGCTTGCGTGCGGTATCTGGAGGACAAAGGCAGCTTTTGCATGGACAACATTCCGCCGGTGATGCTGCCGAAACTGCTGGAAGCCTTTGAGACCACCCACACCCGGTGGCAGACGGTGACCATCGGGGTGGACGCCCGGAGCGGCGAATTCTTCGACGCCCACGCGGTGGCCCAGATGATCCGGGAACTGAGCCGGCTGGGCCATTCCATGGAAACGATTTTCATGGAGGCCAGCGACGAAACGCTGCTGGCCCGATACAAGGAGACGCGGCGGGATCATCCCCTCTGCCAGGAGGGGCTGACGCTGGTGGAGGCGATCGCGGAGGAACGGCTGCGGCTGCAGCCCCTGCGGGAGACGGCCGACTACGTCATCGACACCACCGGGATTTCCTCCCGGGCGATGAAGAAAAAGCTGGACGAAAACCTTGGGAAAATGGGAGACGAGGAACCGCCGATCCGGGCCGAGGTGATGAGCTTCGGATTCAAGCGGGGGCTTCCGCGGCAGGCGGATCTGGTGATCGACGTCCGGTTCCTGCCCAACCCTTTCTATATCGAAAGCATGTGCCGGCACACGGGGCTGGATCCGGACGTGAAGGAATTCGTGACCGATCACCCGGCGACACAGGAATTCATGAAAAAATGGAAGGATCTGCTGGCATTCCTGATCCCCTGCTATCGGGAAGAGGGAAAGCACCGGCTGGTGATCGCAGTGGGCTGCACGGGCGGCGTGCACCGGAGCGTCACCATTGCCGAGGCCATCGGCGCTTTCCTGCAGGAAATGGGCCTGCCGACAGAGATCAATCACAGGGACCTGCTGCTGGAGCAGGCGAGATGGAATACACCGGTTGAGGATGGGGAATAAATGCGAACGGGCGAAGGACAGAGCTTTGCGGCCGGGGTTCGGGATGAACTGATCCGTTATCCGGTGGGGAAAGCCTGCTGTATGCTGAGCGAGATTTCTGCGCTGACACAGACCTCGGGGCATCTGGCCTTCCGGGGCGGCGGATGGATCAGCGTGAGCTGGCGGCTGGAGGACGCGGGGGTGGCCCGGCGGCTTTTCCAGCTGCTGAAAAAACGGCTGGGCGTGAACCCGACGCTGCATTTCACCCAGACGTCGCGGCTGGGCGGCAGGCGGGTGTGCGTGCTGACGCTCAGCGGTGCGGACGCGAAGGTGCTGCTGGACGCGCTGCACATGACGGAAACGGATGAGAACGGACAGATGCACCTGAAGCGGACGGTGCCGCGGCACCCGATGACGCGGCAGTGCTGCCGGCGGGCCTTCCTGCGGGGAGCTTTTCTGGGAGCCGGCACGGTGACCAACCCGGAAAAGGGATATCACTTCGAATGGAAGGCGGAGGACGAGCACCTGACGCAGGTGCTGGGGAAACTGCTGGAGAAGAGCGACCTGCCCTTTCATACCTACACGCGGAACGGCCAGCAGGTGGTTTACCTGAAAGGCGCCCAGCAGATAGCCGACACGCTGGCACTGATGGGCGCGGGACAGAGCGTGCTGCAGATGGAAAACATCCGGATTCAGAAGCAGCTGCGGGCTGCGGCGGTCCGGGCGGCCAACTGCGACGAGCATAACGGGGAACGGATGCTGGACGCCGCGCAGAAACAGGCGGAGGCAATCCGGCGGCTTTCCCTGAAACAGGGACTGTTTACGCTGCCGCCGGCGCTGCGGGAGATTGCGAGGCTGCGGCTGGAGAATCCGGACCTGAGCCTGAAGGAACTGGGGGAAATGCTGGATCCCCCGGTCGGAAAAAGCGGTATCAACCACCGGATGCGGCGGCTGATGGAAATTGCCGGGGAAGGAGAGGGCACATGATCGCTTCCGTATCGTATCTGCTGCTTTATCTTTGCCTGGGGATGCTGAGCATCCGGTTTCTGCTGCCGCGGCACAAGCCGCTGAACCGGATCTGGCTGGGGCTGAGCTTCGGCGTGCTGGAAATGATGTGGCTGCCGGCGCTTTGCGCGTTTTTCCTCGGATTCACGGCGGCGGGGCACGCGCTGGCGGCGGGGCTGCTGGTGCTGATCACGGTCGGGTGCTGGTTTGCACGGGACCGGCGGGACGCCGCCCCCTTTGACTGCGAGGAAAAGGCGCAGCTGAAGAGAATGCTGCCGGTGCTGATCCCGCTGACCATTCTGGGCATTTATCTGCAGATCACCCACACGATGCGCCCGGACGCGGCCGGAAACTGGCACACGGGACAAAGCACCTACGGCGACCTGCCGATGCACATGAGTTTCATTACGGGCGTGGCGGGGAAAACCTTCCCGGCGGACTATCCCTTCTATCCGGGTGCCCGGCTGAGCTATCCCTTCCTGGCGGACTCTCTGAGCACCACGTTCTACCTGCTGGGCTGCAGCCTGCAGGCTTCCATCATCCTGCCGGGATCGCTGATGATGGCACTGTGCTATATGGGCGTGCTGGTGCTGGGGCGGGAAATGACCGCCGGCAAAAAGGCGATGATCCTGGCGGCGCTGCTGTTCTTCCTGAACGGGGGCCTTGGATTCCTGTACGACTTTGACCTGGCGGGCGGAACCTGGGACGGGACGCTCGGCGGGTATTTCCGCACCGTCGGCGACCGGATCGGGAACATTCTGACCGGGTACTACAAAACACCGACGAACCAGCCGGATCCGAACAACCTGCGCTGGTCCAACGTGATCTGCGACCTGATGGTGCCCCAGCGGACGATCCTGGGCGGGTGGTGCATGGCGATTCCGTGCTTCTACCTGATGGACGCTGTTTTCCGGCCGACAAAGAGGGACACGGAGAACGGACTTCGGGGGCTGCTGCTGCTGGGCGTGTGGGCCGGGGCGCTGCCGCTGATTCACACTCACAGCTTCCTGGCCCTGGGGCTGGCTTCCTTCGGGTGCATGATCTATGACCTGATCCACGGGGATCCGGACGCGATGATGATCCGGCGGACGAGGGGACAGATCCTGCTGCCGTACCTGATTTATGCCGCCGTGGCGGCGGTGCTGGCCGTGCCGCAGCTGCTGGCCTTCACCTTCCGGCAGGCCTTCCAGGAAAACACACGGCAGGGGTTCATTCAGTTCCAGTTCAACTGGGTCAACAATCCCGGCGGCTCCGGGATGCGGGATCTTTACATCTGGTTCTATGTGAAAAACATCGGGCTGCCTTTCCTGGCGCTGATTGCGGCGGCCTTCGACCGGACGCCCCGGCACAGGCGGATTTTCGCCATGGCGCTGCCCATCATTCTGGCGGCGGAATTCATCCGGTTCCAGCCCAATGAATATGACAACAATAAACTGCTGTACCTGGCCTGGCTGCTTTGCGGGATGATCGTGGCGGACTGGTGCATCATGATCTGGAACCGGCTGAAGGGACTGCGCAGCCGGACGGTGCTGGCGGTGGTCGCCGCTTTTGTGACCTTCGTGAGCGCGGGGCTGACGATCTGGCGGGAATGCGTTTCGGACTACGTGGCCTTCGGGCAGGAATCCGTGGAAGCCGGCGAGTTTGTGCGGGACCGGACGGAGGCGGACGCCGTTTTCCTGACGGGAACGCAGCACCTGAACCCGGTGTGTGCCATCGGCGGAAAGACTGTGGTCTGCGGACCGGATCTGTGGCTGTACTGGCACGGGTTCAACACGCAGGAACGGCAGGAGGACCTGAAGCTGTTCTTTGAGGATCCGGAGGGGAATCCGGACATTCCGCAGAAATACGACGTGGACTATATTTACGTGTCGAGCTATGAGCGGTCCCTGTACGAGGTGGACCGGGAGGCGCTGGACCGGAACTACCGGAAGGTTTTCGAAAACGGGGAGGCCGCGATCTGGAAAGTCCCGGAGGGATGAAGAATCGGATTGATTGCATTTTCAACTGTTTTGGGATACAATAAAGTGATAATGTATGCGATTGGAGGGGCGGCATGAGCGGAAGCGGATGGGTGATTCCCGTGATGGTGATCCAGATCCTGCTGCCCGTGGTGGCAGCGATGACGGGGGCCGTATGTTCTCCGATCGTGCCGGGGAGCCTTTGCGCCGCGGCCGCGATCGCGGGAGGCGTGGTTTTCCCGCCGGAAGCGCTGCCGGTGGTGCTGGTGTGGTGCGCGGGATGGGCGCTGACAACCCTGCTGCCGATGAAGAAGCGGCTGCTTCGCCCGGCGCTTCGGGCAGGCGTGTGCCTGGCGGCATGGGGAATCGGACTCTTCATTCTGCTGCGGCTGACCGGCGGCCAGATTGTGGCGGGACTGGCGGGGGCCGCCTGCGACTGGGTGGACAAGAGTTCCAACAGCACGGAGATCCTGCTGCGGGCCTACAGCGCGGGATACGCGCGGCTGCAGGGGACACAGGCGCTGATGCCGGCGGTGCAGACGCTGGGCAGCGTGCTGATTCCCGACGGCATCCGGACGCAGATGCTTCTGAGCCTGCGGGCTTCCATGGAAGAGATCCTGCCGAAACTGCTGTGCAGTGCGGTGGTGTATCATACGGCGCTGACGGTGCTGCTGAGCACGGTGCTGCCGGACTGGCTTCGGCGGAAACGGGGCGAAAAAGGCGAGTTTGCTCCGATGGAACAGTGGTACATGCCCCGGCGGCTGGGCGCGGCGGTGTTTGCGCTTTGCATCGGATGGGTGATGGCCCTGATGGCGCAGGACGGCGTCGGCGCTTACCTCGGATGGCTCTGCGCGGATGTTTTCCGGGTGGCGTTCATCCTCCAGGGCATCTGCTGGATGCAGTGGATGGGCAAACGGATGGGGATCCGGAGCGCTGTGCGCAACATCTGGTCGGTGATTCTGGGCATCGTGCTGCCGCTGATCCCGATGATTATGGGAATGATAGATCAACGCAGGGACGCGCGTCATCTGCGTCCGAAAGAGGAGGCTGATCAGGAATGAAGGTTGTATTGCTGAAAGACGTTCGGAACATGGGCAAGCGGGACGATATCCTGACGGTGAGCGACGGGTATGCCCGGAACTTTCTGTTCCCCCAGAAACTGGCCGTGGAAGCGACGCCCGGAACACTGAAAGAGATCGAGCGCAAGCGTGCGGCCCAGGACGCCCGGGAGGCGGAGCTGCGGGCGGAGGCCCAGGCCAAGGCCGAACTGCTGAAGAACAAGGTGATCGTGCTGGAAGTGAAGTGCGGCGACAAGGGACGGCTGTACGGCAGCGTGACGGCGGCGGAAGTCGCGGAGGCGCTGGAAAAGCAGCACGGCATCAAGGCCGACAAGCGGAAGATCGACATCGGGGATCCCATCCGGGAAGTCGGTATGCGGGAAATTTCCGTATGGCTGTATTCCGGCATCACGACGAAGATGAAGCTGGACGTGCGGCCTTTGGCGAAGTAAGGGTTCAGGGTTCAGGGGTAAACAAAGTTTAAAGGTCAGACAATCTTGACAGCAGTTCGCGGGGAGACGAGATGGAAAATCCGGAGAGCTTAAGCGGAGTTGTTCCGCCTCACAGCAACGAGGCGGAGGTCAGCGTCCTGGGCGCCATGCTGCAGGACGGCACCGCTGTGCTCCGGGCCATGGAACTGCTGACGGCGGATGATTTCTATTCGGCGGAACATCAGGAACTTTTCAGGGTCATGACGGAACTGAACCAGGCCCATTCCCCGATCGACCTGGTGACGATGCACGCGGAGCTGGCACGGCGGGGGACGCTGGAAGGCGTCGGCGGCCTGGAAGCCCTGATGCGGATTCTGAACGCCGTACCGACGACGGCCAACGCGAAGGCCTACATCGATATCGTCCGGGAGAAGAGCACTCTCCGGAAGCTGATCGGCGCCTGCCAGAAGATTTCGGCGGAATGCTACCGGCAGCAAAACCCGGTGCCGGACACCATGGCCGCGGCCGAAAAGGCGATTTTCGACATCGTGATGAACCGGGCGGACGGGGAAGCCCTGCAGCCTTTAGGTGAAGTCATGCTGCGGACCTTTGACCAGATCGAGGAACTGGCCAAGCTGAAGGGCGCCATTGCGGGCGTGCCGACGGGGTTCATTGACCTGGATAACCTGCTGACGGGCCTTCACGGCGGCGAACTGATTGTGGTGGGCGCCCGGCCTTCCATGGGTAAAACCTCCTTCGCCATGAACATTGCCTCCCACGCGAGCCTGAACCAGGGCAAGAAGGTGGCGGTGTTCACGCTGGAAATGCCGCGGGAGCAGATCGCGATGCGCATGCTCTGCTCGGACGCCCGGGTGGACATGCAGAAGGTTCGGAAGGGAACGCTTTCCAACGACGACTGGATCCGGCTGGCCAAATCCATGACGCCCATGTCGGCGGCGCCGATGTATATCGACGACACGGCGGGGATCACTCCCAGCCAGCTGCGGTCGCGGTGCCGGCGGCTGATGATGGACAAGGGGCTGGACCTGATCGTGCTGGACTATCTGGGTCTGATGCGGGCGGACGGCCGGGTGGAAAACCGTCAGCTGGAAGTGAGCGAGATCAGCCGCCAGTTGAAAGCCATCGCGCTGGATCTGAAGATTCCGGTGGTGGCCTGCGCGCAGCTGAGCCGGGCCAACAAGGACCGGCAGGACAAGCGGCCGGTGCTGAGCGATCTGCGGGATTCCGGATCCATCGAACAGGACGCGGACGTGGTGATGTTCCTGCACCGGGAGGAATATTACAACAAGGACACGGAAGACAAGAACATCGGCGAAGTGATTATTGCCAAACAGCGCAGCGGCCCCCTGGGGACGGTGAAGCTGGCGTGGCTGAGCGAATACACGACCTTCGCAAACCTTGCGAGGGACAACGGGCCTTCAGGGGATGCGCCTTTTTGAGGATGCAGGATATAGGATTCAGGTTTAGGAAGAGGAGCTTGGGTTTCGATGGAGAGTTACACGGTTTGCCAGCTGCAGAAGGACATGCGGTTTGAGGGGTTCCTGCTGGTGCGGTCCGCCGAAAAGCGGAAGGACGTCAAGGGCAACGATTATGTGGACATGAACCTGACGGACCGGACGGGGGAAATCAACTGCAAAATCTGGAACTGGGAAAGCAGTGCGGAAATGCCGGAAAACGGCAGCGTTGTGAAGATCCGCGGAACGGTTCAGGAATACAACGGACGGCTGCAGCTGCGGGTTGAAAGATGGCGGAAGGCCGCGGCGGAGGATCAGGTGGACATGAACCGGCTGGTTCCCTGCGCGCCGCGAAAAGCCGAAGACATGACGGCGGAAATCCGGGAAACGGTGGAAAGTTTCAGGAGCGAAAAACTTCGGAAACTGACGATGGGCATGCTGGAGAACGCCGGGGGAGACCTGAGCTGGTTTCCGGCGGCGCAGCGGATGCACCACGCGGAGCGCAGCGGGCTGCTGCACCACACGACGGACATGCTTCGGATGGCGAAGGCGATGCTGGAGGTTTATCCCTGGCTGAATCGGGACCTGCTGCTCGCCGGGGTGATCATCCACGACCTCGGAAAGATGGACGAGCTGAAGAGCGACAGGGCCGGGAACGTTTCGGACTACACACGGGACGGACAGCTGCTGGGACACCTGGTACGGGGCATCACAAACCTGAACCGGGTGGCGGACCGGCTCGGCATTCACGGGGAGACGGTGACGCTGCTGGAACACATGCTGCTGAGCCATCACGGGGAAAGCGAATACGGAAGCCCGAAAGCCCCGATGTTCCCGGAAGCGGAGGCGCTTCACTGGCTGGACATGATGGACGCCCGGATGAACACCATGAAGAGCGCCGAGGACAAGACGCCGGAAGGCGCTTTCAGCGAGAAAATATTCAGCCTGGACAGGCGGATTTATCACCCGGTTTACACAGACGACGCGGAATAAAAAACGGAGGGGATGTACCATGTTGAAGAAAAAGACTATTTGCCTGGCACTGGTTCTTTGCTGCGCGCTGGTTCTGACGGCCTGCGCACAACAGGCGACCTATCCGAATCAGCCCAAGCAGGATTCGGCCTCGCAGAGCAGCACCGAGCAGCAGCCGGTGACCGGGCAGGCGGACATGTCCGCGGCCTCGGAAGCGGCTCCGGCCCAGCAGATCAACTTTAACGACGGCAGCTATGATCCCGCCTCGGAAGAGGGCGGGCAGAGCGAGCAGATCGGGGATACGGCCCAGAACGCCCCCGCGGTGACGAACGCGCCGATGATGCAGAGCGAATTCGCCGGCGCGACGCCCGTGAAGATTGATCCGGTGGATAAGCCCACCCCCACGCCGCTGCCGAAGATCACCTTCTCCTACACGACGTACAACGCGCCGAACCTGCACCTGACCTTTGAAGGCCCGGCGGGCTGGATCGCGGACGACCTGGCGGCGGACACCTATATACTGACCAACCCGGATCCTTCCATGGACTATGAGGCGAAGGCGGAGATCCGGACGATCGCGGCGGGCAAGGACTACACCCAGAAGGAACTGGTGAAGGAAGCGAAGGCCCAGGCGGAAGCCCTGCAGGGCACCGGCAGCTTCCAGAGCTTCAGCACCTCCGACACCGCGACCCGGACGTTCATCAACGGGAACGGCGTTTACATCGCTTACAAGGGCACGTTGAACGACGGCCAGGAAACCGGCGTTGCCGGACGCATCATCGTGAACACGGTGAACAAGGTGCTGTATGTGCTGCACGTCAGCTATCCCAGAGGCCTGGCGGATACTTTCGCAGACGGCGTTTACAACAAGATCCGCCACTCCATGAAACTGACCAACTGATCCGACGCGCATGAAGGAATCCGGATTCCGGATTCCTTTACAACTACATGACTCTGTACTGACTGATTTGCCGAAGGGCAGGTCAGTCAGTGCATCATCGGAGGCTTTGCGTTCTATGAAAAGGGCACTGCGTTTTCTGACCCTGGTTCTGTGCATTCTGCTGGCATACGGCCTGACCGCGGCATACGCGGACATGGTGACGATGGGGATCACCCTGACCGGCGTGATTCCCGCGTCGGACGGATCCGTGCGGACCGTCGTGCCGGAAGGCGAATTCCGGGTCTGGCAGAACGGAGAAGAAGTCGGCGTAATCAAGGCAGGACGGGGAACCCTGACGCTGAACAGCCGGGAAAGGATCCGCATTGAGCCGGTTCCGCAGAGCTTTGCGCCTGAATGGGACCTGAGCACGGCATATGTGACGCCGGAGCTTTCCACCGACAGCGCCCAGATCATCGAGATTACGATTACATCCCGGGAGGCGACGATCATCACCCCGGCGCCGACCCCCGTGCCCACGGAGACGCCGGCGCCTGAGATCCCGGAGGAAGTGATTCCGGAGGAAACGCCGGCGGAGCTTCCGGCGGAGAATACCGCCACGCCGGAGCCCGAACAGCAGGCCGGGGCGGACATCGCTCCTGTGACGCCCGCACCGGCGGGAAATGGGGAAGCCCCTTCGCTTTCCGAGTATCAGGCTGTTTCCGCAACGCAGGAGCCGGAACTGCCCGGATTTGACGGCCGGGAAGGGACAGGATCCCTGCGGGTGCAGATTTTCTTTGACAAGAACGGCAACGGCAACCAGGGCGACTATGAATACGGCATTTCCGACCTGACGGTTTACCTGCTGGACGAAGACGAGCGGCCGCTGACCGCCGAAGTGACCGACGCGGACGGGTTCGCGACCTTCATGAATGTGCCGGCGGGACGCTACCGGACCCGGATCAACCTGCCGGAAAAATGGTACTTCACCCCCTTCGGCGGGGAAAACAGCCTTATCCTGAACGCGTACAACCTGACGCCGGCGGGCTCCCAGAGCAGCGGCGTGTTTGAAATCGCGGACGGAAGGGAAACAGAACAGGGCGTCGGCATCCATAACAACGCCACCGGCGCCAGCGGCTTCTGCTGGCTGGAGGACGAGGTGGACGGCCTTTACACCGAAGGCGAAGCCAAAATTTCAGGCATCAAAATTCAGCTGAAGAGCAAGGACGGGGACATCGTCTGCGAAACGGAAACGGACGCGGAGGGCAACTGGTCCATCACCAACCTGCGGCCCGGATTCTACATCCTGAGCTGCACGGGACGGGACGGCCTGATGCTGACCCGTTATACCCAGAGCCGCGGACGGCGGTCCTATCTGACCTCGGACAATCCGCGGCGCCAGATGGAACTGAAGGCGGAGGAGATCACCCCGATGAACCTGGGGTTCAACTTTGCCTCGCAGATCTTCGGTATCTGCTATCTGGACGCGAACTATAACGGCCTGTACGACGAGGGTGAAGCGCCCCTGGCCGGCGTGAAACTCGGCGTGAAATTCATCTACGACGGTGCGGATGCCTCCTCCGCGGTTTCCGGGGAGGACGGCAGGTATGTGCTGGACGGCCTGCGGGGCAACCAGTACTCGATGCAGGTGATGCTGCCTGCGGACGGCAGCCAGTACACAAAGACGGCGCCGGACGAACCCCTGGGCAACCGGTTCCCGCAGCGCGGCGAACGCCGGGAGAACGAGATCCAGAAATTCACGCTGGGCGACATGGAACAGCTGGAGATCAACATCGGCGCGATCTATCCGGGCTCCGTTTCGGGCACGGTGTATTACGATGACAACTTCTCCGCGGCGCCGGACGGCGGCGAGAAGACGGTTTCCGGATTCACGGTGAACCTGCTGTACGCGGACGGAACCCTGGCCGCCACGGCCCGCACCGGAGCGGACGGTACCTATAAACTTGAAAACCTGACCCCCGGGGAATACTCCCTGGAGGTGACGGCGGCGGCCGGCTATGCCTTTACCAAACAGGGCGAAGGCAACGTGATTCTGAACCGGACCGGCGGACAGGGCTATTCCGAGCCCTTCCGGGTGGAACTGGGTGAAGACCTGAGCGGACAGGATATCGGCATGATCCTGCCCGGAACCGTGCAGGGCGCGGTGTTTGCGGATCTGAACGACAACGGCGTCCGGGACGAGGACGAAGGCGGCATGACGGGCACGCTGGTGCGCCTGATCCATGAAGAAGAAGGCGAGGCCTTCCGGGCCGAGATCGGCGAGGACGGCAACTTCCTCTTCGACGCGGTGATGCCGGGACGGTACTACATTGAATACACCCTGCCGGCGGGCGCGGTGTTCGCGCGGGTGACCAACGGCGGAAACGAAATTACGGAAACAGAAATTCTGGAGACGGGAAGCATCGGCCGGAGTGATTCGTTTGATTTTGCGACGGGGCAGAAGGTCGACGCACCGGTTTGCGGCGCGCTGACGCTGGGCCGGATCGAAGGTGTCGCTTATCAGGACCACGACGGCAACGGCCGGATGGAAGGCGAGGAAACCTATTCCGGCATGACCGTGCGGCTGATTCCCTCCCGGAGAGAGCTGGAAGAAATCAGCGCGGAAACAGGCGAGGACGGCGCCTTCGTGCTGGCGGACCTGCGGCCGGACAGCTATACGCTGGAAGTGATCCTTTCCGACGGCTGCGTCGTGAGCCGGACGGATTCCCTGAAGCTGCCGCTGACCGCCGGCAAAGCGGAACAGCGCGTGACGCTGAACGTGGAGATGGGCCGCGAATGGCTGAACCAGCAGATCGGCGCGGTGCGCCCGGCGACACTGAGCGGCCAGGTGTGGCTGGATGAGAACAACAACGGCTATTTCGACGAAGGCGAACGTACGCCGGAAGGCATCCGGCTGAACGTGACGGACGAAAGCACGGGCAGCGTGTTTGACACGCCTGTGACGGACGGGGAGGGACGCTTCTCCGCGGCCGGCATGATTCCCGGAACCTTCAGCGTTTCCATGGAGACGGACGCGAAGACCGTGGCCCCGAAGGACGGCGACTCCATGTTCCGCGACGCGGGCGACGAGCTGGTGCTTTCCGGCCTTGCGCTGGAGGAGGGCGAGACGAAGGAAGGCCTGCTGCTGGGCTTTGTGCGCTACACCTCCGTGACCGGGCACGCCTGGATTGACCGGGGAGACGAAACCGAAAGCCTCAGCGATGTGGAAATCGTGATGAAGAACGCCGACGGCGACACCATCAGGGAAACCACGACGGATTCCAACGGGAACTATCGCATCGACAAGCTGATGCCCGGCACCTTCACGCTGGAAGTGAAGGCACCGGAAGGCTGCGTGATCATCGAACCGGACGATCCGCGGCTGAACGACACGCTGCGCAGCGTGGTGACGCACCCGAACAACCGCCTGGGTACCACGGACGAAACGGAACTGAAGATGGACCAGGATCTGACGCAGATGGACGTGGGATGCGTGCTGCCGGGACGGCTCGGCGATTACTGCTGGGTGGACCTGAACGGGGACGGCCTGCAGGCAGGGGACGAGCCCGGCCTGGCGAACGTGCGGATCGAACTGATCCGGAACGGGAACGTGGTGACCGAAACCACGACGAACCAGTACGGCTTCTGGCGGTTTGTGGATCTGTATCCCGCGACTTACACGCTGCGGGTGTACGCGCCGAAGGAAGTGAAACCCACCCGGCACCGGACGGATCTGCCCATGATCGCCTCCGTG
>Ga0310696_10007890_pt1 | contig 12454 bp, 10 predicted proteins | sample AusTroGonzalo_MG_4_FD_203885 | JGI IMG/M metagenome (GOLD analysis project Ga0310696, IMG submission 203885) | Bovine rumen microbial communities from tropical cattle in Woodstock, Queensland, Australia - Gonzalo_02 (v2) (version 2) | ecosystem: Host-associated > Mammals > Digestive system >... | reverse complement strand
TGGGAGATTTAAGCTATTAGCAATTGATATTTGCTTTATAAAATAATCTTTTTGAGTATCGCAGACTTCTTGTTCTTTATCCCAATAGTAATCTAAACCGATTTCTCCTATAGCAACAACCTTCTTTTCAGTTGCCAGTTTTTTTATTTTTTCGAGGTCATTATAACCAGCTTTTTTAACGTCTGATGGATGAATTCCTACAGCCGCAAAACATCCTTTATTTTTTTGGCAGATATCCACTGCAATCTCAGAAGATCTAAGGTTATAACCAACAACTAAAAACTCAAAAACCCCCATTTTTTCCGCAGTTTTTACGTATTCTTCGGGATTTTTTCTATATAATTCGTCGTTAATATGACAATGTGAATCTATCATTTATTTGCCTACACAGAATCTTGAAAATATCTCATCAGTGAGATCGTTCTTATTGTTTTGACCTAATAAATCTAAAGCACAGTTATATGCAGCCATAATACTAACTGAAACTAAATCTAATGGTTGATTGTTTTTTGTATCTTCAATTGCATTATTTAGGTAGAAGACAATTTGTTTCAATATTCCAAGCTGCCTTGTGTTATTGAATGTTGGCTTAACAACTAAGTCTCCAATGTTTAAAACTTCCTTCATTTTAGAAAGCAATGGTCCAACATCATTGTTTTTAGCAGAAATATAAATTTCACCATCATTTTTCTTGCCTGTAAGATCGACCTTGTTATAAACAACAATGTGTTTTTGCGACTTAATCATGCTGAAAAGCTCATCATCAAAGCCACTGTCATCAACAACAAATAAAATTAAATCAGCATTTTCAACGGCCTTCTTTGCTTTATCAATTCCAATCTGCTCAATTACATCGCTTGAATCTCTTATGCCTGCTGTGTCATACAAATGGACAGGAACACCAGCAAGATTAAAATCACCTTCTACAACGTCTCTAGTTGTTCCGGCTATGGAAGTAACAATTGCTTTATCTTCCTTTATTAATGAATTCAATAATGATGATTTACCAACGTTTGGTTTACCAACTATAGCTACTTTTACACCTTCTTGATAAATGCGTTTGCTCTCGCCGTCTTTAACTAACTCTTCGATATCTTTAATTATTCCAGAGCATTTACTAAAAATTTCTTCTTTGCTTGTTTCTTCAATGTCCTCGTACTCAGGATAGTCAATATTTACTTCAATGTGAGATAAAATCTCACCAATCTTATCCTTAACAGGTTTAAATAGCTTTGATGTTTCGCCTTTTAAAGATTCCATTGAAAGATTCTTTGCTTCAATAGTTGTAGCATTAATAATGTCGTTAATTGCTTCAGCCTGAACAAGATCGATTTTTCCGTTTAAATATGCTCTTGATGAGAACTCTCCGTTGGTGGCCATACGCGCTCCATTTTTAAGCAATAACTGGATGATTTGATTAACAATCAACATTGAACCATGCGTTATGATTTCAACGGAATTTTCACCTGTAAATGAATGAGGTGAAACATAGGTTAATAAAACGACTTGATCGATCTCTCGCTCACCTTCTTTTATATATCCGAAATGAATACCTTTTTGTTTTGTGCATGAAAGATCTTTAGAGAATATATTTGAGACAACCTTAAAACAATCTTCCCCAGAAACTCTTATAATTGCCAGGGCAGACTTTGCAGGCGGTGTAGCTAGTGCGACAATTGTCTCAAACATAGTTTATAATGAAAATAGAGATTAAATCTCTATTTTTCAACGTATTTAATTGTGACTGCTCTACGACGTCCTTCACCAGAGGATTCGGTTGTAATGTGAGAGAAGTTTGCTAACACATTATGAACAATTCTTCTTTCATCAGATGGCATTGGATCAAGAACTACATCGACTTTAGTTTTTTGAACTTCCTTTGCTGTTCTACGTGCGACACTGGCGACTCTAGCGTACTTGCTGTTTTTGTAATCACCAATATCAAGTAAGATTCTAAATCTTCTACGGAATTTTCCTGAAACTGCTAATCTAACAATTTCATTTAATGCTTGAAGTGTGACACCGTTTTTACCAATTAAAATTGGATTGTGATCAGTATCAATTGTTAAACGAATGATGTCGTCTTCTAAAGAAGCTTTGACTTTAACGTCTCCAATTCCTAATGATTCAATAACTCTTTTCACATAATCTTCTGCAAACTCAATTGCATCAGATAATTCGTAAACAATAATGGATGCTTTCTTCGAAAGTAAACCTTTTTTCTCATCAGAAATTGTAAAGATGACGTCATTTTCTTCGATGCCAAGTTCTTCGCTTGCCAACTTGACTGCGTCTTCGACAGTCTTTGCTGTATATGTTTTCATAAACGTCTCCTAATTTTTCTTTTTATTGCCCGCAAAAATAATATTTGTAAACACTGTTTGTATCAAAGATACAATAGCACCAACAAACCAATAAACTCCCATTGCGGCAGGAAGTGTGAAGCCCATAACAATAATCATAATAAGCATGACATACGAAACGATATTTGCTGTTCTGTTTTGCTGTTGTTGAGCAGGGTTTTTACTTAACTTACTAACATTTTTCTGCTTTGCTTTTTGAATCCATTGAGGAATCTTCATAGCAAAGAATTGACCTGCAGACATTAATAGAATTAATACTAATGCTGTCCACCAACCTGGGTGTGCTTTAGGTCCAGCTTTTAATGTTTCCCAAATTGATGCAGAAAGATTGAGGTCTAAGAATTTACCAGTTGATAAAACCGCAGATCCAGTCATAGCGCCCCAAACACCAATAAATACTGGGAACTGTATTATCAAAACTAAAAGTTGTGATAATGGATTAACATGATGTTTCTTATACAAACGCATTTGCTCTTCAGCAAGTCTTTGTTTTTGAGCTTGATTTGTATTTGCGTTTGGATATTTTTGCTGAATTTTTGCAAGTTCTGGTTGTAATTCGGTCATCTTTCTTTGTGCAAGAACAGATCTAAATGTACATAAGAAGATGAATAATCTAACGATTACTGTAACTACCAAAATTGATAAAATTTGTGGCACACCTGTGCTATAAGCATGTTGTATATCTGCGTTGCTTGCGTTTTTACCGCCTGCAAATGCATGTGCGAATCCATCAATCATCCATGCAACTGGGTAAACAACTAAGCCTTCAATTAAGTGGCCGCCTTTGCCCCAGGCATCTTTCCAAGTAGTTTTACTTAGGTAAACAGTAATTGGGTTTCCTTCATCGTCAACACCATAATTTCCATATTTGTATTCTGAATAAACAGTAATAGTGGATCTATATGAGTCGACAACTGAATTTAAAGAGGAAATATAATAATTTTCAAAGTCTATAGATGCTACTTCGCTTCCGGTATAACCTTCGTTTCTTAACTCTTTATTAATTGCTCGATATCCAGCGAAAGTATCATTATCTTTAAAAAACTTATAGTATCCAAAGTCTGAAACACAAGTTTTAAGTGTTTCTGCGTCAACTGTTGATAAATCTAAGGTTGTCTTGTTTGCAATGTTATATTCGCTGACAGCTTTATTAAAAACAATTTTGTCTAATTTAACAAAATACTCAATTGATGGAACAGGAATATATGAACTTTTTGCTCCACTAATAATTGAACTTAAGCGGCTTGAATAGCTATATCCAGTAATATTCTGGTTCTCATCTTTGTAAACATCATAAAGTTGATAAACTTTAGTGCCTTCGAATTGAACAACTACAGTTGAATCTTTTTTGTTTTTCTCAAGATCTTCTTCAACTACAAATTTAGAAACACCGGGTTCCAATGCATAAGCGATACGGCTTTTTTCTTCGTTTGTTGAAAAGTTTGCGGTACATCCACTTGCGAATAACGCTACTGATGCTAATCCAACTATTCCTAATAATAATTTATTTTTTCTTTTCATTGTTTTAACCAATAATATTCTTAATTTCCAATAAAACTAAGTCGAATGATTCGGTGTCGTAACTCTTTCTTACTATAAGTACTATATCGTTAGCTTTAGAAAAATCGGTTACTTTTCCAATAGCTGACCTAACTTGTCTTTTAACTCTATTTCTCAATACAGCGTTTCCGATCTTTTTTGGTACTGATATGCCAAATCGAGAATAACCTAATTCGTTTGGTTTGGTGTATGATACAAAAAAACTAGTTTTTTTGACTTCACCACATTCTATAACTTCTTGAAATTCTGAATATTTTTTAATTCGATTTTTTACAATCATTAATTAGATAGCAATTCTTGCTCTTCCTTTTGCTCTGCGAGCCGCTAAAACTTTACGTCCGCTAGCAGTTGACATTCTTTGACGGAAACCGTGAACGTTATGTCTATGTTTGTTTGATGGTTGAAATGTTCTTTTCATAAGTAATCTCCTCTATGCATTTTTTGCACGCGGTGTAATTATACATACGCATATTTGTGTAGTCAAAGACTTTTTGCGCGTATGCTTAGGCACACGACCTTATTTAATGCAATATGGTAGTGATAGCAAAATTTTTCCACATTTTTCGACAAATTTGTAGCAAAAATGGCGCTTTTTGCACATTGGTAAATATTATTTTTTAAACATGTTTATTCTCTATATGTATTAAGTGTGAATAATCAATTTTGTTTCGTATTTATCGAGTGTTTTATATCTCATATATTGTGAATTTAAATAATAAACTAACTAATTTTAAGATTGTGTTTTCCACAATGAATTTTGCCACCCAAAAAATTTTTGTTAAAATTGTGGATAACTCTAATAAATACGATAAATACTTACTAATTTTACATAGATTTTTGTGGATAAAATCTTTTAATCGCAATTTCCCATTGATATTTATTTTATAAATAGTATACTTTTATCAAATTTGAGAGGTGATTGACTATGATTGAAACTATTTCAGAATTACAAAATGCTTGGTCACGTATTCAAAATGAATTATCCAAAAATATTGAAGATAGACACTTTTTTGATGTTTATTTGAGTGAATCTTACATCCATTCTATAGAAAATGGTGTTATGACTGTCGTTGTTGGATCTAATTTAGCCGTTACAATTTTAACTTCTAAATATACAAGTATGATCCAAGAAGCCGCAAAAACAGTTATGGGTTCACCTATTAAAATTAAATTTAATATTAAAGAAAACCTCAAAACTATTAACGATTTGTCTAATGACAAACAAACATATTTTAAGAGTCAGGTTATTAATCCATCTTTTACATTTGATTCATTTGTGACTGGACCATCTAACCTTGAAGCAAAACAAGCTGCATTGTTTGTTGCATCCAATCCAGGAAAAGCTTTTAATCCTTTATTTATATATTCAAATTCAGGTTTAGGAAAAACACATTTATTGCACGCTATCGTGAACTATGTTCACGAAAACATGCCTGGTAAAAAAGCTTTATATTGTGACTCTAACGACTTCATTTCTGAATACGTTAAGTTTGCAACAGGAATCAATAAAGGAACTGCTTTTAAAGATTTTTGCACAAGTTTCGACTTTTTCTTAATCGATGACATTCAGAATATGGCATCAAAAGAGCAAACTTTAACTGCTTTCTTTGATATTTTTAATATACTACATTCTCACGGAAAACAAATTGTTATCACAAGTGATAAACATCCATTAGAACTTAAGTCATTTGACGAAAGATTAAAGTCAAGATTTGCGGCAGGTTTAACGATTACAATTAACCAACCAGATACACAAACATGTGTTGCAATTCTTAAAAACAAAGTTCAAAACAGTATATTAGATATCAATTCATTCGATCCAAAAGTATTTGAATTAATAGCTGAAAACTTCTCAAAAAATATTAGAGACATCGACTCAGCATTCACAAAATTACTGTTCTACGTAACAAGCTTCCGTCCTACAAAATACATTACCTTAGATATAGCTTACGAAGCACTTCAATCTTTGATTGATGTAAAGAAATCTAAGACAAAAATGAATGAACAAAAAATCATTTCAATTGTTGCGGACTATTACAACAAAACTCCTTCTCAATTAACAGGAACTTCTAGACAAGGTGATATTGTATTCGCAAGACATATTGCGATGTACATGATCCGTAAGATGTTAGATACTCCATACACTAAAATCGGTATGATATTCGGAGGTAAGGACCATTCTACTGTTATGAACGGTGTTGAAAAAGTGGAAAAAGAGTTGAAAACTAACCCTAATATTCAAACCGTTATAAATGATATAAAATCACTTCTAAAAGCATAATCTTATTTAAATACGTGTGCGCGAGACAAATCTATGTGTTAAAATAATAAAAATAATAATTATCCACACAATCCACACACCTAATAATAATTAACAAATTATAAGGAGAAATAAATAATATGAGATTTACAATTGATAAAGAATCATTAATGAAAGGCTTAACTTTAGTTAGTAAAGCAATTCCTCAAAAAGCTGAACTTCCAATCCTTTCAAATTTCAAATTATCTATGACTGAAAAAGGATTAGAAATCACAGGTTCAGATAATAATATAACTATTTGTACAATTGTTCCTTTTATGATTGGCGAAAAAGAAATTATTCGTAATTCACAAGAAGGTTCTACCTTAGTAGCAGCAAAGATTTTAATTGAAGTTATTCGTCATTTGGAGGATGAAGTTTGCACCTTTGAATTAATCGATACATCAATTTTAAAAATTGAAGATAGCAAATCAAACTTTAAATTAAATTCAATTCGTGCCGAGGAATATCCTGATATTGACTTAGCCGTTTCTGGCGCTTCTTTAACACTTCCTGGCTCAGATATTCAAACACTTGTTGAATCAACCGCTTTTGCAGCCTCTATTAAGGAAACAAGACCTATTTTGACTGCTGTCAGCCTTCAAGCAGGTGATTTTAAGATTTCTGCGACCGCTACAGACACTGCTAGACTTGCTAGAAAAACACTTGATATTGAGTCTGATGTAAGATTTGTCGCAAATATAGCGGCCAAGAAATTACTCGATATTGTTCGTAGTTTTGATCCTGAAGATGAAGTTACAATTGCGGTCAATGATAAAAAAGCAGTTTTTGCCTTTGGCCACTCAGTTATTTCTTCAAGATTAACTAGCGGAGATTATCCAAACACAAAAAATATTTTCCCAAAAGTCTTTAATTATTCACTCGAAGTCAACGCTCAAGAATTCTTAAGAGCAATGGAAAGAGTCTCCCTTTTATCAACTGAATATGAGGGTGTTGTGAAGCTCATTATGGACCAAGATGAAGTTGAAATGATTTCACGTTCATCAATGGTTGGTTCAGCTAACGAAAAACTTAATGTTTTTCAATTCGCTGGAGAACACCTTGAAATTTCGTTCAAAGCTTCATTTGTCGCAGATGCAATTCGTGCCTGCAGAAGCGAGGATGTGACCATCCAATTTGTGGGCGAAATGAAGCCGTTTGTTGTTCGTAACGTCAAAGATGAATCCATTGAGATGTTAGTCACTCCATTGCGCTCATAAATAGCGAAAAACACATATTAAAAACATATTGGAATTTAAGGGAATTAAACATTCCCTTTTGTTTTTATATATGTTAGAATATTCATCGAGGGTATAAAAACAGCTTTTTTATGATTAAAAAACCGTCTGAAATTTCTATCTATTCTGAATACATCACTTTAGGGCAATTTCTCAAGTTGGCGGACATCATTCAAACCGGTGGAGAAGCTAAGGGATTCCTAGCAAACCATGAGATCGTAATTGATGGTGTAGTTGACTGTAGACGTGGGAGAAAGCTCAGAGGTGGCGAAATAGTTGAGGTTTTAGGTCAAAAGTACGAGATAACAAAATGATTATAAAAAGCCTAACTCTCAGGAATTTCCGAAATTACGATTACGCAAAAGTCGATTTCGATCCAAAGCTAAACGTAATAGTTGGTGATAATGCTGCAGGAAAGACAAATTTAGTTGAAGCGATTTATTTTTTGTCCCTAGCACGGTCGTTCAGAACTTCAGAAACTAGCGATTTAATCAAAAATAAGCGCCAATTTAGCGAGATTGAGGCTAGAGTGGAGCAAGATACCATAACAAAAGATATCGTTGCTCTAATGACCTCTTCTAGCAAAAAGTTCGTCTGCAACGACAAACCAATTAGGAAATTAAGTGATCTTTCTAAACTTATAAATGTAATAGTCTTTGAACCAAAAGATACTCTTATGTTTAGTGACTCACCTTTGGTGAGAAGAAACTTTTTAGACATCAATCTTTCTAAAAAATCTCCAATTTACTTAGAGAACTTAATGGTGTTTGAGAAGTTACTAAGAGAACGTAATGCAATTCTTAAAAGCGACATTGTTGATAAGATACAATTAAAAATTGTAACTGACCAAATGATTGATGTAGAGGAAACGATTTGCAAATATCGATCAGCTTACGTGAATGAGATAAATAACATCCTTTCAAAACTAATCACTCAGCTTAAAGGCGAGAATCAAACCGCACAACTTAAGTACACGCCGTTTATGAAAATAGACGACAAATTCAGAGTTAATTGCGCGCGAGCGTATGATTACAATATTGAGAGCGATGTGAAACATCGAATGACTCAACTAGGAATACATCGTGAAGACATTAAGATGATTCTTAACGGAAAAGACATTTCTGAACAAGGTTCTCAAGGTGAAAACCGAATTGCAGTTATCGCCTTAAAAGTTGCCCCTTACTTCCTAATCGAGGACAAGGCTCAAAAACCAATCGTTATCTTAGATGATGTTATGTCAGAACTTGATGATGAACATAAGAAAAGACTACTTGCATTTGTAAAAGAACTAGAACAGGTATTTATTACCACAACAAAAACAAATATTAAGGACGCTTCAGTATACGAAGTGTCACAACATATCGTTACAAGGAGGAATGCTAAATGGTAGAACTAGACGAAAACGTTGAATTAAACGTAGACGCATCTAATGAAGATAAACCCGATGCGGACTATTCAGCTAAAGATCTTCAAGTTCTCGAAGGCCTAGAAGCAGTTAGAAAACGTCCTGGTATGTACATTGGTACAACCGCAGCTGCTGGTCTTCACCATCTTGTTTGGGAAATCGTTGATAACTCAATTGACGAAGCCCTAGCAGGATTCTGTGACAGAATTATCGTCACAATTAATAAAGGCGACACTATTACCGTTGATGATAACGGCCGTGGTGTTCCTGTAGACATCGTCGCCAAATCCGGATTATCAGGTGTTGAAACTGTTTTTACAATTTTACACGCTGGTGGTAAATTCGGTGAAACTGGTGGATACAAAGTATCCGGTGGTTTACATGGTGTTGGTGCTTCTGTTGTTAACGCCTTATCTGAATGGCTTGAAGTTACCGTTAAGAAAAACGGAAAAGTACATTACATCAAGTTTGGACGTGGTGGAAAACCGCTTCAACACTTGGAAGTTATTGGAGAATGTGATCCAAACGAATCTGGTACAGTCGTTACATTTAAACCAGACGACACAATCTTTACCGAAACTACAGTATATAACTATGACATTATCTGTGACCATTTGAAACAAATGGCCTATTTAAACAAAGGTGTCAGAATTATTGTTAAAGACGACAGAGTTTCACCGGCCCTAACCGAAGAATATTGCTTCGAAGGCGGTATTAAAGAATACGTTCAATCAATTAACTTTAATAAACAACCAATTATGGAAGATGTTATTTACTGTGAAGGACGTGGTAAATACATTGTTGGTGGAGAAGACAAAGGTCACATCTATTGTGAAGTTGCGATGCAATATAACGAAAGCTACAACCCAACAATCTTCTCATTCTGTAACAACATTCATACACACGAAGGCGGAACCCACGAAGAAGGTTTCAGACTTGCAATGCGTCGTGTAATGAATGACTACGCAAGAAAAGCAAAAATCTTGAAAGATGGACAAGACGATCTTGAAACAAGCGATATCTTAGAAGGTTTGACTGCAATTATTTCTATTAAGCACCCAAACCCACAATACGAAGGACAAACAAAAACTAAATTAGGAAACTCCGAAGTTAGAAAGATTGTTTCTCAAGTTGTTGGTGACTCATTGGAGAGATTCTTAATGGAGAATCCAAAAGTTGCAGAAGAAATCATTCAAAAATTAAGAATGGCCGCAACTGCTCGTATGGCAGCGCGTGCCGCTCAAGAGTCTGTTCGTAGAAAAACCGGCTTAGAAGTTACAACTCTTCCTGGAAAACTTGCTGACTGTTCAAGCAAAGATCCAGAGAAGTGCGAACTTTACATCGTTGAGGGTAACTCCGCTGGTGGTTCTGCTAAAAACGGACGTGATAGAGAAACTCAAGCAATTCTTCCACTTCGTGGCAAAATCTTAAACGTTGAAAAAGCAACTCAAGAAAAAGCTTTCGAGAATGCTGAAATTGGTAACATGATTGTCGCTATTGGTGCTGGTATTGATCCAGAATTCCATATTGAAAAAGCACGTTACCACAAGATTGTTATCATGACCGATGCTGACGTTGACGGAAGTCACATCAGAATCTTACTTTTAACATTCTTCTTCAGATTCATGAAAGAACTTATTGAGAATGGTTACGTTTATATTGCTCAACCACCTCTATTCAAAGTCGATTATCATGGCAAATCGTATTATGCCTACAACGACGATCAACTCGAAATCATCAAAAAACAACTCAACCTTAAACCTGGATATCCATTCCAGCGTTATAAAGGTCTTGGTGAAATGGATGCCGAACAACTTTGGGAAACAACAATGGACCCTAAAGCACGTAAGATGCTCCGTGTCACAATGAGTGATGCAATTGAAGCTGATAAGGTCTTCACAGACTTAATGGGTGACGAAGTTCTCCCGAGAAAAGACTTCATTGCTAAATATGCTAAGTTTGTTAAAAACTTAGATATCTAATGAAAGGAGAGTAAAACAATGGCAGACGAAATTAAAGAAAACGAAGTTGTTGAAGAAGAAAAGCAAGAAGAAGCCGCTCCTGAAATTCAAAGCGGTATCGCTGCTGGTCTTTCTGATACAGACTTATCTCAACTCGTTAAAGATTCATTCCTTGACTACGCAATGTCAGTCATCGTTGCACGTGCTATTCCTGATGTCCGTGATGGTTGTAAACCAGTTCATAGACGTGTCATTTATGGTATGCATGTAACAGGAATGTTCCCAGGAACTCCTTTCAAAAAGAGTGCTCGTATTGTTGGCGACGTCATGGGTAAATATCACCCACATGGGGATGCCGCAATTTATTCTACATTAGTTAGACTTGCTCAACCATTCGCTATGCGTTACACACTCGTCGATGGTCACGGTAACTTCGGTTCTGTTGACGGTGACGAACCAGCCGCTATGCGTTATACCGAAGCAAGAATGACAAAACTTGCAACAGAAATGGTTAGAGACCTTAACTGTAATACAGTTAATATGGTTGATAACTACGATGGTACTGAAGTTGAACCAGAAGTATTACCATCTCGTTTCCCAAATATCCTTGTTAATGGGTCGAATGGTATTGCAGTTGGTATGGCAACTTATATTCCAACACATAACTTAGGCGAAACAATTGACGCAGTTGTGGCAGTTGCAAGGAATCCTGAAATTACTCCACTTGAAATTATGCAAGATTACTTATTTGGTCCTGACTTTTCAACTGGTGCAACAATTTTAGGAAGAACCGGCATTAAAGATTACTTTGAAACTGGTACTGGTTCTATCGTAATCAGATCAAAAGCCGAGATTAAAGAAAACGAAAGAACTGGTAAAAAACAAATTATTGTTAGTGAAATTCCATATCAAGTTAATAAAGCTAACATGATTGAAAATATGGCACATCTTGTCAGAGACAAGGTTGTCGATGGAATTACTGATATTAGGGACGAATCTTCAAAAGGAAACGTCAGAATTGTTATTGATGTTAGACACGATGCAATTCCAGAAGTCATTTTGAATCAACTTTATAAAATGACCCAACTCCAAACAAGCATGGGCATTATTATGCTTTGTCTTGTTGATGGTGCACCAAAAATTCTTCCAATCACCGAAATATTGAAACATTATCTTGATTTCCAAGTTGAAGTCGTTGAAAGAAGAACTAGGTTCTTACTCGCAAAAGATGAAGCTAGAGATCATATTGTTTGTGGTTTACTTAAAGCTATCGCAAACATTGATGAAATCGTTGAATTAATCAAGAAGAGCGCAACTCCGGAAGAGGCTACAAAGAACTTAATTGAAAAGTTCGGATTTTCCGAAGAACAAACAGCTGCTATTTTAGCAATGACTCTCCGTAGACTTACTGGTCTTGAAGAAGGTAAGCTCGAAGATGAGCGTAAAGAACTCGAAGCAAATATCAACAAGTATCATTACATTCTCGAAGCTAGAGAACACATCGTTGATGTTGTTGTCGAAGAACTTCTTGAAATTAAAGAAAAATACTCCGATGAACGTAAGACTGACATCTCTGATGAAGCTGCAACAATCGAAGACGAAGCTTTAATTCCACAAAAGGAAATCGT
>Ga0310696_10007888_pt1 | contig 12456 bp, 9 predicted proteins | sample AusTroGonzalo_MG_4_FD_203885 | JGI IMG/M metagenome (GOLD analysis project Ga0310696, IMG submission 203885) | Bovine rumen microbial communities from tropical cattle in Woodstock, Queensland, Australia - Gonzalo_02 (v2) (version 2) | ecosystem: Host-associated > Mammals > Digestive system >... | reverse complement strand
TTCTTCGCTTTTTAATTTAATTTCTTTTTTAACTTCAACGACAACTTCTTCATCTTCAACTTTTGTACCGTCTCCCCATTCAATATCCGCAACATCTTCAACCGTTCTTGATGTTTTGCTCAAAAATCCGTTTTCCGTTGCAGGTTCGCTTGCGCCGCCGAGAGTTTGTTCATGAACACCACCCCACATATCTTCATCAAAAGAACCGCTGCTCACAACACCGGCAACATTGCCCGTTTGAGCACCCGTATTATAACTCGTCTGGTTAAAGTTTGTATTAGAGCTCGTCTGATTAAAGCCTGCGCCACTGTTTGTCTGGCTCAAACCCGTACTACCGGTGTCGGCAGAATTGTTCTCAAAATCAAAATTATCTTCCGGACTGCCAAACAAATCATTGACTCGATTGTTCACATCATTGATGGTATTTTCAACTTGTCCTTTCACATTTTCAATTTGATTTTTAACATTTTCGACCTGACCTTTAACGTTGTTGATGGTGCCTTCAACCTGTCCTTTCACATTCTCAATTTGATTTTTGACATTTTCGACCTGACCTTTAACGTTGTTGATGGTTCCTTCAACTTGCCCTTTCACGTTCTCAACCTGATTTTTCACATCATTCACATATCCCTGTGCGGTTGAATAGGCATCTTGCACCTGATTAATGGCATTTTTAGCGGCTTCTTCATATTTCTTTTTCAGTTCCAACACTTTTTCGGCACGTTTTTTAACTTGCTCTGCCTTTTCTTTTGCTTTTTCAAGCTTTGCTTTAACGTCCTTAATTTTTTGCAAACCACCGAGCTTATCACCGATTGCCTGTTGGATATTGGCAATCGAATATGTTTCCATCGTTGTGGCAATTTGTGTTTGCACCTGTGAAATTGTGGATTGTATCGTATTAAAAACTTCGCCCAAATCAAATGTCGGCCATCCGAATGCATAGGCCGGTGACACACGAACAAAAGCGCTCAAAAGCATACCGCTCAAAAGTGTCAACAAATGTTTTCTCATCATACCCTCCTTCAGTCCCTACAGAGCCGCTTATAATATATTGTACATCAAAAACTTTCGTTTTACCAATGTTTTGTTATCAGTTAGGCAATATTTAAATATTTTGTAACAAAATTCTTCTCACCGTACTCTTTAATCAGACTTTCAACAAGCAAAACATTCTTTCTGCCCGAATTATAGAGTTTCAAATAAGGTCCGAGCGCGCCCAAATTCACATCCAAAATCACCGATTCACCGGTTGCCGGACGTGACAACAAAATGGCATACGGAAAATCTCGATACGAACGACCGAAAACAAAATCAAGCTCATTTTTCGTTAAGTTCCATGTTGCATAATCTTCGGGCATGGCCTGCGGATTTCTGAAGAACAATATTGTCTGACACTGACCTCTGATAACCTCACCCACACCGAGTTTATCAATAATATTCGGCTGTTGAAAGGCGCACAAATAAGCTTGCCGTTTTTTACGTCCTTCTTGCAAACCGATCATAAAGTAATCTCTAAACATCGGGTGTTTCAGCATCGGCGCCGTTTCATCAATCATAATAAGCGAAGGCACACCCGTTTCGCCCGTCTCGCTCTGAATACGATGCATAATATAACTGATCACGGCAGGTGCCAAAGTTTCATCTTCAAAAATATGCGTAAAGTCAAAAGCCATAAAGCGTTTTGATTTCAAATCCAGGCTGTCGTTTTCGGCATTAAAAATATTACCGTATTGGTCCGGATTCACCCAGCGATAAATTTCTCTGCGCATATTACCCGTCGGTGAAAAACAGCTTTTATACAGATTTTTCATCACACGTTCTTCCGGTCTCAAATACTCAAAAGCCGTGGTCACCGCACGTGCGATTTCACGCTCGGATAATGCATCATCTGTCAGCGTAATGGCTTTCATCCAACGCCTTAAGAATGCTCTGTTATTAGGTGTGTCTTCGGCATCAAACGGGTTAAGTGAAACGTTTTTATTGTCGCCGTCAAAACCGATATAAGCACCGCCGATGGCACGCGTAAAGATTTCCGCACCTCTGTGACGGTCAAAGAAAAACACTTTCAAATCGGCATGTCGCATAGCCTGACCGGCCAAAAACGTCAGCAATGTTGTCTTACCTTGTCCGGTCGGACCGATAATGCAACAGTGTGCCACAGCACTTTCTTCAGATGACACGTGAAATTGGAATCGATATGCCGAGCCCGACATCGTTCTGAAAACCGTAATTGCCCCCGGTCCCCAGTCTGATTTTGAAAAACCTTCCGCCGGTTGGTCAAAACATATACCGAGCGCCACAACGCGCGATAAATATCTGTATGTTCTGGGGTATGTATCATAAGTCGGAAATTGCGTAAAGAACGAGGCTTGCGCCACCCAGCCTTCTCTGACCGGTGTCACCGAAAAGGTTCGGCAAATACGTTGCACTTCACTTTCGCCGAAAGTAAGCTCTTCTTGGTTTGCACCTTTCAATATAATTGTCATCGCATATTCGGTCAAAGCCTGATAATCCGCATCGCTGTCTTCAATGGCAGAAAGTGCCGCACTGTATTGGTCAACAACACCGCTTGAAAAATTCGTCATGGCGGCCATTCTTTGTTGTTGCACAAGCATCATTCTTGCTTGCGGTCTGAATATCGGCCGCACATTGTGCATCAAAATAAGCTCGCAATCAATGGAAAGAAGCGAAACAATCATACTTTCATCCATATAATCACCTGTTGTTCTGATGCCCATCACGGCTTCATAAACCTCTTTTTCACCCGAAAAGAAGCGAATTGTTCCTTTTTCTTTTGTAAAGTGAATATGGTCGGCAGTCAACATTTCGTTAAGTTCTGAGCCTTGTGCATTGCGCACTTTCGGCTCCGGCTTCGATACGGGGCTGCAAAGCCTCGAAAACACATAAAACGGGCTGTCCGTGGCAGGGCTTTCGGCGTTTTCATACATCTGAAACACACCATATTCACCCAAAGTCGCAATAATCGATTGACAAGCATAGTTCAAATCTTTCAAGGCATCTTTGCGGTCAATCACGCTCACAATCATGTAGTGTGTATTTTTATACACACGGTCCATACTGGCATTCCAAACTTCATCCACTTTTTCCAAAATAGGATTATTAAAATTACCCTGCCCTGCTTCCTGTTCCACTCTTTCACGAAGCGTAATCACGCGACACACAACCGACAATTCCGACAAGCTGTCTATGGTTGATTTTCTGGCTTCCATCATCGAATAAACTTTTTCGGGTGTCGCCGCGCCTAAATCCATACCGTTTATACGAAACACACGCGCATAAGATCCGTTGGCACATCTGATGGTAATACCGTCGGGCATTAAGCTCGCAAACGGCAAAAAGTCCGACACGCGCGATTCTCTCGGACTTGGCAAAATCCAAGCACCGAAACGCGTCGCAAGCAAAACGGCAAAAGCAGCCGCCGAAACCATACCGATAATCGCAAGCATCACTTCAATGCTTGATAATCCTTGTGTAAAAATTGTTGTAAAATCAAAACTAGGGCTCAAATTTGTTTCCTCTTTCCTGATATAAATTTTTTGATACTTTGTTTGTCTGACCGAATGCCTGAATCATTGTAGACAGGTGCGGTTCTTTCACACCTGCGGCAACAATTGCCAAGTGGCAACTGACAATGGAAATCACAAAAAGCAAAGGGTTCACATCGGCAATACCGACAGCCATAAACATCATCGGCACCTGAATACCTGCATTAATTGCCGTTGGCAAAACCGGTCCCCAAAAAAGTTTCGGGGGCTGTGCAACGGCTTTTAATATCATATCCCTCATTTATTTTGCCTCAAATCCTGATTATCTGCCGCCAAAAACCGCGCGCCATTTATCGGCCCATGAACCGCCCGTTCCGGTAAAGCGTGCAAGCATTGCATTAATATTATTCGATTGCGTATGAATATCTGCGCCTACGTCTGCCACCTCATTCACATGAACGGTCGTTTTTGAAATCTTCTCATTAGCCTGTTGCCCATACCCGCCAAGCATATTCATAAAGTCCGTAAACGGATTTGACCCCGTCGGGTTGTTTTCATAATCGGTTGACCATCTGTTTGCCGTATTACCCGCACTCTGTGTCATATTTTGCAAACCGCCGATAATGCTGTATAAATCGCGCGTCACATTACCGTTATTACCCCATGTGTTTGAAGCCATATTGCCGGCATAATAGATTTTATCAAAAAAGCCCATATCGCTGTTAAAAATATCGCCTATTGTCTTCACGGCAACACCGCTGTCTAAAATTGCGCCCATTGTATTACCGAATGCCTGACCGGCACCCAAACCAACCTGAATGGCATCTTTCACGGTGCCCCATCCGTCAGAAACGATTTGTCCGAAAGTTTTTGTGCATGAGCCGTTCTTAATTGTTCCTTGGCACGCCTCTTGCGTCACTTGTACTTTACCGTCCGTTCCGACCGAGCAAACCGCTCGCGTACCTGTGCTAGCGTTCCATCCACCTTTCATTGTGCTCGGGTTACACCCCGCATTAATCGCAGCTTCTCTTTGCGCCGCACCGGCAAGTCCGGATGAACCGCCTCCTGAAATACCGGCCGCAAGCCCCGAACTGTCAATGCCTTGCAAGGCATTCGCCTCATTTTCGGCTCTCTTTTGGGCAATCTCTTCGGCAGTCAAAGCCGTTTGCCCCTCGCCGTTACCGTTCAAAACATCACTGTTGAGCTCACCGCGTATTCGGGTATAATCACTGGCTGCCAAATAATTATCAAAAGTCAGTTGCGTTTGTTCCTTGTTTTCTAAAGCATATCCGCTGAAATATTCCAAAAACGGAAACATCAATGACAGAAGCGAAAGTCCTATCATAATATAACCCAAATGCTTGTAGCTGATTTTATTAAAGATAGCGGCAACGGCAAACATCACCAAGCCGAAACCCGAAATCACATAAACGATTTGTCTTAAATCAACAAGCGTGCTGTATAGCTTGCTTTGTAATATATTAAATATATCGCCTGAACCGCCGCCGGAATTACCCGTCTTAACATCTGTTGTAGCCGTCGATGTCGTATTTCTCAAATCGGCGGCATCACTGATGGGAGTCGGTTTTGTTAATATATTTTTAGGATCCCAGGTTTCACCTGTCCACTGCGCCATTGACACGCTGGGGGCAATAACGTTTGCCAAAACCAACGCCATCAACCCTATTCTTAAAAACTTCATCATCTTGCGCATCTTTCCCTCCATTTTTCGAACTTTCCGTTTGTCAAAACGTGCATTCTTGAAAGTCTAACACTGTTGACCCTTGCAAACCAATGTATCCGTAATTCCCGAAACCGAAGTGTCCACACCTGTTCCCTTGCCCATATATGCCAATATACCGCCCGTTAAGGCTATCACCACAACGCCGATAATAATGGCGGCAAGCCATTTCCAGTTTAAAACACCGAAAATGCCGCCCAGAGCCACGGCAATAATGCCAAAGCCCGCAGCGGCAAAAATAATCTTTTTCATACCCTCAAAAATCGTGCCGCCCGTACGTGTCAAATTTTCAAAAACGGCATATGAATCCTGAACACATAAAATACAAGAAATTGCAAAGACCAAAAGCCCTGCAATCGCATATCTTTTAAGCTTACAAATATCCCAACGCACCATTTCCTTCCCCCATCTTTCTCCCGACATAAATAATAAGCGTAAGGGAAAGCCCCTTTAAGCGAGGCTTTCCCTATTATATATATTATTTCCAGTTGATACCGTCTCTTGAAGATGTATCTCTTGAGAATGTATCATTGTAACCGCCGGTATTGTTACCGGTTGTGATGTTATCACCTGTTGCGTACGAAATGATAGCACCTGCGGCAGCCAAAACGCCAAGACCGACAGCGAGTGCGCCAAACCAAGGCCATTTAACTTTACCGAAAATAGCTTGAACAGCCAAGCCGACCAAACCGAAACCGCCGATCACAAACACAATCGTTCTGACAGATTGGAAAACGTTGGCAGATTTTGCAATTGCTGCACCGACAACCGTCTGACTTGTTTCGGCAGCCATTGCACCGCCGGCAGCAACAACCATAACAGCTGCAAGACCGAGCATTGTTAAAATACGTTTTTTCATGAGAGTTCTCCTTTAAAAATAATGAATAAAACTTCTTTACAATTTTAGAATACCAGATTTTTTTCGATTTTGCGAGTCTTTTTTTACACCCTAAAAATTAACTAACTATTTGATTTATATATAAAACTTTCGCGTGTAACAAAAAATTCACATTCCATTTCTGACATTTTTACATCCCTTTTATAGCATTTAAATAGTTAAAATATCCTAAATCGGACCCAATATCGAATCCCTTTCCCAACATTTTTCTTCCTACCAAAACCTTCTTCCCCATCACCCCATGAGGGTGCTGTGCATCTTCTTCCCCGTCACCCCTCCTTATTTCCCGTCATGCCTCCGAATGCCGTCAGGCATGAGGATTAGGCATCCACAAAAAATCGGTCATCATATCCTTTTCCGAAAAGTTCGGATAGCGCTCAAGTTAAAAATAACCTCAAAATGTTATTTTTAACGCCGATGGCGATGATTTGTTCATCAGCAGACGAGCGTGCAAGCGATGTCTGATGATGTTACAAATCGAGTGACCGACGAGAGCTTCAGCTCTCTAGAAGTAGATAATAAGATTCTTTGACGAGGCGAAACGAGTGTACTAAAGCGTACACGACTGAGCCGCAGTCGAAGAATCTGTATTTAGTTCCCCATTATACGAACTTTTCCTCCATTAACGCAATTTTAACACAATATGTAGTAAATTGCTTAAAAGTACAACAGGCAAAAACTGTAAAATGATGTTGAAAGCATTTATTTTATAGGGATTGTCGCAATCGGAGTTTGTTTTGAAAGATGCAAAAAAATAATGTAAAAAGTTTTATTTGCAGTTTTCTTTTTTCCATTTTGGCGGTGGTTGCCGTCCAAAAAGTCTTTTTGCATACAAATCAAACGAAAAAAGTATCTGAAGAAACATTAAACACACCGACGCAGCAAAAAATTTCCCTGTTTGCAAAAGGAAAAGCTAAAAAGCGCGAAATGCCGCTTTTAACGGCTACGGCAGACACCGAAAATCAAAAGACACCTGAATTTGTAAAGGCAGATTTGGGTGCGCCCGTTTTGATGGCAGAAAGCGAAATTCTACCGGACTTATCGGTAAGCGCGCCGATAAAAGATGAACAAAAAGAAGTAAAAACTTCTGTTTCAACAGATTTAGCAAGCGCCGAAGAAATTACTTTTTCTGTGCAGGAGCAAGCAGCCTTAGACGAACAGCAAAATCTTGAAAAGACCGGCGTTGTTTATGCCGATGTTTCAGATACTTTCGAAAAAGATTCCATTGAAGTGGCAGATGCTTCCTTAACCGAAGAAATTCCTTTGGTTGAAGATAACATTGCCGTTCACAGTCAAATTAATTTACAAAACGGTGCATCGGCTTCACAAATTGCCATGGTTGAGCCAAATGCCTTAATAAACAGCATACAAGAGCCGGATATTTTGGCAGAAGAAAAAAATCTTGCCGAAGCCGATATCAAAAAAAGTGAATTGGGCGAAATAACGAGTTTACCCGAAAACACCCAGCAAATAGATGAAACGGCATGGGATACGGCAACCGCTGCAAGTGAAGATTCCGAAGATATACAAGAATCCGAAACCGAGGCATACACCGAAGATTCACCGTGGGTGTTTGCAAAAGGCAATAAATATGCCAAAAACCAAGCTGCCGTTGAAGCATACACTGCCTTACCGATTCCGCAAAAAGACTCGCAAATTTCGGATTCAAAACAAGCGCCGCAACCTGAAGAAAGCGCCTCCGAATCTTTGGTTATCGAATCTCACGAAAATACCGTGATAGAGCAAACTTTCAACGAACCGCTTTTAAAAGAAAAAGAAAATAATTCAAAGTTGGCCTATGAGATGATTCAAAACATCTTAATTCCTATTCCAGATAGCATTTTAAATGATGCCGATATTGTACCTGATCTCACATCCTCGCCGGACGGTGTTCAGGAAAAACCGCGTCACGTTTCTGTTCCGAAGGCAAATTTGGATGAAAAAGAAAAACAAAGCGGTTTATTTAAGAGCATTTCTTCATGGTTTAACAAAAACAAATCCGCCGATAACACCTCAAAGTCATCTAAAGAGAGCGGAGAAAAAGAAAAATCAGGTACTTTGAAAAATTTAAAAGATAAAGTTTATTCTGCTTTGGGAAGCGTTGATGATTATAAAAACTTAAATGACACAAACATTATGCCTGCCGAACTTCGTCTTTCGTTTGCCCCAAATCGTGCGGAAATATCCGGACAAACATTGAGGTGGATTTATGCCTTTGCCGATAATGCCCGAGACCATAACGACGTTTACATCGAAGTCAGAATAGACGGCACAAGTTCTTATGCTTTGCAACAAAAAAGACTAAACTTGCTAAGCACTATTTTTGCCTCACGCGGTGTGGATTACCGTAAAATACATACCATTTTCACCTCGCGCGAGCCAAATTCATTTATTATTAGGAACATTCGTTTTAACAATGATTACAAAGGAGAAACAGACCAATAACCATCTGCCTGATACTTTCAATGCAAGTGCTGATAAGTATGTAAAACGGCTTGATTATTTTATTTTGAGTTTGTATGATTTGAGAAACAGGAAAAACATTATATGGAATATAATATAAAGGATTAAAAAATGAACGGAAAAACACTTTTAACTGCTTGCCTGATGGCGTTATTCGGTCTCTCTGGATGTGCTTTATTCCAAAAGACGCCCGCAGAACAAGAGCCTATTCAAGCAGATATGAACACGCAAATGTGCCCGGACGGCGTTTGCGAAACGGACCCTTTCGTGAATTACACACAAACACGCGCCGATTTCAAACAATACGGCGAACTTTCCGAGCGTGACGTCATTGTCTCGCAGTCCGGAGCCGGCAACAACTTATCTGCGGCAGTCCCCCCTTCCCTTGAAGACGAGATGATTGAATACGAAGAACAAGTTGAAAACGAGGCCGTACAAGCTGAGGCTCTTGCTGATTCTCCTGTACCTGTTGATGCAGATTCCGTTCAAAACGCTGATGTTGCAAGCATCAATCTCGGTCAAGATACAAACAATGGCTCCGAAGCCGTTACTTTAGCTTCCGCCGATGAGCCTCTCGCCAACACCATAAACGATGAAGATGAAAGCTCTCAATCTGATGGGGTGCTCACAGCCGAAGATGAAGTTGTTACCGAAGAAGTTTCCGAAGACAACGAAGAAGACAGCGAAGAAGAAAGTGAAGAAGATCCCGTTCGTGATTGGTATGCCGAGGAGGGTCAAAACCTCAAAGCATTGCTTACCGACTGGAGCGCTCAATCCGGCTGGCGTATTGTATGGAACACCAACAGAAACTACGTTTTGAATGCAGGTGCCATGTTCAGAGGTCGCTTTGCCGATGTCAGTTCCGCTTTAATCAGAGCTTTTGCCAGAGCCAGACCGGCACCTATCGCAACATTTTATAAAGGTAATCGCGTATTAGTTGTTGAAACAATGGAGGACGAAAATGCGTATGACTAGATTTAACCTAACCGCCTCTTTAGCTCTTATACTTACCGTTGGGGCGTGTTCGGTTGCCAATGATATGGACGCCACAATACAGCGCCAGGTCGAAAGTGCCGCCGAATTAAAAAATCAGGCAAAAGCACCGATGGATGTTGCCACAAATGATGTCATCCGTGTCAATGATGATATTTGGCTCGGTGATACCAGTGAGGTCGAATATGAAGGCTCACCTATTCCTTCATATTTGGAAACATCTGACGGCATCACGCTCATATCCAATCGTCCGATTACATTGTATGAAATCGGCACAATGATCAATAAAATAACTTCCATTTCCGTTCGTTATGATCAAGAGCTTGACAGCACTGCCAAACAATTAGCCGATGCCAATAAACCTTCTTTGCAAGATGTCGGCGCTCAATGGACAGATTCAAACAAAATGCTCCTTTCATACAAAGGACCTTTAAGCGGCTTATTGGATGAAGTCTGCAACCGTTTCGGCATTTGGTGGAAATATGAGAAAAAACAAATTTATTTCTACAAATACATCACCAAATCCTTTACTTTGTACAGCTTGCCCACAAAGCCGTCTTTGTCGGTTGATGTCGGTGGTTCGTCTTCAAACGGCAGTTCCGGTTCATCATCCGTTTCGCTTTCAAACTCGGTGTCCATCGATTTGTGGGCAACAATTGAAACATCTATTCGTTCCATGATTTCGCAAGGAGCCCAGCTCACTGCCGATCAATCAAGCGGTGTTTTAACGCTCACGGGTACGCCGACGGATATCAAAAAGGTTGCCAAGTTCATCAATGAACAAAACGCACGCTTGTCGCGTCAGGTTGCCATCAGTGTCAAGGTGTTGCAAATCAGTATTTCCGATTCGGATAAATACGGTTTGAATCTTGGTGCCGTCTTCGGTGGTAACAAACATATTACCTCTTTGGGCATCACCGGTGCATCCGGTCAGGCTGATGTCGCAAGCGGTTTGTCCATGGCCATTCTTTCCGGTAAGTGGACAATCACCAGTGCCATTCAAGCTTTGTCCGAACAAGGTACGACCTCGCTTATCACGAGCGGCACGGTTACAACCTTAAACAACAAACCGGCACCTATTCAAGTGGTGAAAAAGCAAAACTATATTTCCGAAATCACAAAAACAAACTCCGGCTCGGACGGCAGTTATTACGACTTATCGACCGATACCGAAGAAGTTGAAACAGGCTTTACGCTTGATATTTTACCGCGTATTTTGGAACATGGTCGTTTAATGCTTATGTTTAACCTCACGCTTTCTGACTTGATTGAGCTTCAAAAGGTGAACCTTTCAAATGATCCGCAAGGTGGTGAATTTATTCAAAACCCGGTCGTTGAAACACGTGGCTTTACGCAAGAAGTTGCCATGAAATCAGGTGACACGCTTATCTTAAGCGGTTACGAGCGTGTTGAAGATTCGTCTTCAAAATCCGGTGTCGGCTCTGCCGAAAATTCTGTACTCGGCGGTTCGGTCACGGCCACCAAAACACGCAGTATTTTGGTTATTTTGTTAACCCCTGTCGTTTTGGATTCGCCGCTTGCGCCCGAATCAAGAATGAAATATTAATAAGGAAAAAACAGTGTTAGAAGACGCCAATTTAGTCGAAAATCAAGATCAAAACGCACAGACCGAGCAAAAGTCGTGGGGCAGTTCGTTTACTGCCGGTGGTGTAACTTATGCCGCGTCTTTATTTTGGCAGCCTCTTCGAAACAGCGATGACCCCTACACCGAAATTGCCGATGCCGCCGAAAATGTTTTGGAAGGTTCAGATTTATTTGCCCTAAGACGTGGTAAAATACCTCAATACGGTTTATGTATTTCATCACAAGGGTATAAAAAAGGCACAAAAGTCGGTGCCATCGGTTTGATGAATGCACTTCCCGACGCCTCCTCCATCTTGGCTGTATTCAAGGTTGAAGAAGGTTGGTGGTATGTCTGTATCAGAAACGACATCATCTTATCTGATGGTGATGTACTGTTCTTCAACGAGCAAGAAGCTAAAGATCAATTTTCTTCAATGCTTGCCGTTCCTGATTGGCAATATAAAATTGCCCCTGCAGAGTGGAACATTGAAGACGCCAAACAATTTGACATCAACAATTTTTTGGTGACTTCCTCGCGCGAAAACCTGCAAAAGGTTCACGCTCTGCGCGGCACTAAGCTGCTTGTTGTCTTAACGGTTGGTGTCATTGCTTCAATTTGGCTTCTTTCAACTGTTATTTCCCTTATTTTCAGCGCCAAGCCGCAAAAACCGATTGTGGCGCCTGTGGCTATCAAAACTGTTGAAAAAGCCCCACCGCCGCCGGAACCCAAACCTTGGGAAAATTTATTGCGTCCGGATCAGGTCTTAACGGCTTGTTATAAGGGCGTTCAGGTTTTGGCAGGCATTTCAACACCGGGGTGGCGTATCGGCGGCATCACATGCACACCTGATGGTTTGGTTACCTCATGGCGTATGGAAATCGGCCGTCTGACGTGGATTGATAAAGCATTGGAAAATTCCGGCGTTGCTTTTTCAAACCGTGAGATTTCACCGAATGGTAACGAAGTTATGGCTTCTATTCCGATGCCGCAAATAGACACTTTCAATTCACCGCCGAAATATACTTCCGCTGAATTAACAAACATTTTGAATGACTTATTCCAAGGTTTGCAAATGAAGATGAACAAAGCTATTCAGACGTGGACTTCACCGCAGAAAAATGTGTACAAATATATGCACTTTTCATTTTCTTCAAAGCATGATCCCACGGTTTGGAGTGATTTGTTAACCAAATTTTCAGGACTTACCATTAATGTTATAAAATATGATACACACACTAACAGCTGGCAATATGAAGGAGCTATCTATGTA
>Ga0310696_10007887_pt1 | contig 12456 bp, 11 predicted proteins | sample AusTroGonzalo_MG_4_FD_203885 | JGI IMG/M metagenome (GOLD analysis project Ga0310696, IMG submission 203885) | Bovine rumen microbial communities from tropical cattle in Woodstock, Queensland, Australia - Gonzalo_02 (v2) (version 2) | ecosystem: Host-associated > Mammals > Digestive system >... | reverse complement strand
GGAGGTCTTTGATCGAAGTTCGAAAAACCTTCGCATCAGCGAAAGCTTTTTCTCACGTCTAAAGGATGCAATCGCAAGAGGCCACTTTTAATGGAGGAAACCTTTTCCCATATTTTTGTGCCTAAAAAACATTAAGTACAGCACTCTGATACTGCAACAATGGCTGAGAGCTGGCACGCAGTCGTCGATGGTGAGTTATCCCGCGTAGACGACGTCATGAGGATGGAGGTGAGGTCCGCATACCCTGAGTTGAACAGGATGTGCGAGGATACGCTCAGTTCACGCTACCATTCTGTAAGGCCCGCTCTATGCATCCTTTCGTATTATGCTAACGGTGGAAAGGATTCAGATATCGCAGTTAACACGGCATCATGCTTTGAATCGGTGTTCGAAGGACTTCATCTTCACGATCTCGTCAGCAACGATGGGGAGATAATCGGCGTCAAGAAAAAGCTGTTCTCCAAAGCACCGTCCACTACAAAGATAATCGTCGCAGGGGATTTCATGTATGTCATGGGATTCCGTCTGGCCTATGGAAAGGTCCCCAAGGTGGTACCGTATCTGATGCAGGCTTCTGCGTCCATCAGTGATGCCATATTCAAGATAACCGACAATCTTCACAATGCAGACATGAGCGAAGAACTGTGTCTGGAGGTACTCAAGGGAAAAGGCGCCATAGAGTATCAGATCATCATGGAATGCGCTGCCAAACAGGCTGGTGTATCCGATGAAATGTTATCTGACATGAGGGAGTGCGGATTGTACATAGGTATGGCGCTCCAGTTGGAATCCGATCTCGAGGATATATTCGATGAGAAGGCCACTATAATGACGTTCCAGACCGGATATCCGACTTTACCCATATATTATTCCATCCAGGACCCCTTTAATGGTAAGAAGATCAGGGAACTGTTCTCGGAAGGTTCGGATTGTAAAGAAGTGATCGATCTCATCAGAAAGACAGATGCTATGGAAAGGTGCAAAGGTCTGATCAAAGATTGTTCATCGAAGGCGCTAGCAATAGCGGAGAAGCTTCCTGAATCGGTCCACAAGGAATCACTCATCGCTTTCATCAGGAGCATCCAGTGAGGAAATATGACGGAGAAAGTCGACATACTGGTTGTGGGTTCGGGTCCTGCAGGAAGTGTTGCAGCAAGGTATGCGGCGGAGTCTGGAGCTTCAGTGAAGATACTTGAGAGGCGTCCAGAGGTCGGCGTTCCCGTCAGATGCGGGGAGTTCATGCCTTCCAACGAGGAGATTTCCACGATGTTCCCCAAGGCGAAGGATATCGATTCACTTTTCGATATTCCTGAGGATCTTAGGTGTCTGGAGACTTATGGTATCAGACTGATAGATCCCAAGGACAAGGTCACCACCTTGGAACTGAAGGGATACACCACTGACAGGGATAGGTTCGACAAGCATCTGGCACAGTTGGCTGTGGAGGCCGGTGCGGATATATCCTTCAACGATTCCTTCAGAGAGGTACGTGATGGCATCGCTTTGACGGACAAGGGTGAAATCGAATACAAGGTCCTCATCGGTGCGGACGGTCCTGGATCGCGTGTGGCGCAGAATCTAGGACTGAAGAAGAATAGGAACCCGTATCCTGCGGTCACGGTACAGGTCAAAGGCGATTTCGAGCCTTACATGAAGATGTACTTCGGCGGGATAGCTCCGAGAGCATACGGATGGGTCATCCCCAAGGACGGACGTGCCAATGTGGGTGTTGGATTCTCGCCTAAATACGCCAACGGATCGTTGCAGACCTATCTGGACAAGTTCATGGAAAGGAACGGATTCAAGGCCGAAGGCAAGGCGTTCGGCAAGTATGTTCCTAGTGAAGGTCCTATCGAAAAGACGGTGTCAGGGAACGGAATGGTCGTCGGCGATGCCGCCGGTCAAGTGATATCCGTCAACGGCGGGGGCATTCCATTGGCGATGATTGCAGGCCGCATATGCGGTACCGTGGCCGGTGAGAACGTCAGTAACGGAACATCCTTGGAGAACTACGAGATCCAGTGGAGGGAGGTCATGGAGAAACCTCTGAAAACAGCGGCGTTCAACAAGAAGCTCGCTGACACCTTCGCATTCGGATCCGATTTCACAACCAAGATGTGCATGGGCATCCTCGGAAAGCGCAGGATGGGCAATCTCATCAGGTGCAAGCGCATTTTCCCGTAAGGAAGGTGGTTCCTTTCTAATCTGTCAGGTCTAACCTGAGTAAGACGATTTCTAATTTGTAATTCTCAAAATCAATATGAGCCAGAACGGAAGAATTGATGATGATTGAGATCGTTTCCTTCTGCATGCTTTCATCGGTGAACCGCATATCGGACAATCAGGTTGCTTCTCCTTGAACCACTTTCCACACCCGGTGCATTTGTAGTTCCATTTGACGACCTTCTCGATGCCTTTCATCCCGATTGGCTTGAAACCTAAGCCCATGACCCTTGCCACGTTCTGGATAGAGTAGTCGTCGGACCATATCGTTCCGTTGACATCCACTGCAAGAGCCAGCACTGTCATATCAACAGGGGACAGCCTTCCTATGTCACCGGTCTTCTTGGCGGCCTCCTCGACCTTCTGAAGCGATTCCTTGGAGCATTCGGACACCTTTACCATATCTCCCCATAACGCCAACCTAGGGTCCTCGTACTTCTCCAGTTCCCTGATGACTCCAGGGGGGCATACATGCTCCTCCTCGGGCAGGGCATCCATCGAGAAGAAGGCGGAGCTGTCCAATACTATCATGGAAGGACAATCTGCTAGCCGATACAAATAGAAAACCCACCATAATACTAAATTCTCGACAGCATACACCATGTCAAGGTGAATCAGTTGGAAGTACTGGAGATTCTCGGCATCATAGGTACAGGCCTTTGGCTTTTCCTTCCTGCTCTCATATCCAACCCTACTGCGGTGACCTGGGGAAAATGGTTCCCAGCGAAGATAGATTTCGGAAAGAGCTGGAGGGGCAACAGGATCTTCGGTGACGGAAAGAGCTGGGGCGGATTGATCGGAGGAGGACTCACAGGAGTCGCCGGAGGTCTTCTGCTGATTGCCATTTCATCCATATGGGACCCGGAGAATTACTTCGGATACGGACCGTTCTGGGCGAATGTAGGCATAATCGCTTGCATCTCATTCGGAGCTCTTCTTGGCGACCTCTGCGGAGCGTTCATCAAGAGGAGACTGGGAATGGAGAGGGGTCAGAAGGCACCTATCCTCGATCAGTACGATCTGGTCTTCGGTTCCTTTGTGACAACGGCCATATTCTTCCCCAACTGGGTTTATGAACACTATTTCGAGGAGGAGCACATTTTCGCGTTCCTTTTCATACTAGCGATAATGTACGCTGTGCATCGCTCTGCCAACATCATTGCGTACAAGATCGGAATCAAGAAAGAACCATGGTGATCTCATGAGCGAATTGACACAGGCGCTGAAGGATTGCGGAGCACTCCAGTTCGGAGATTTCACACTGGCATCCGGGGCCAAGAGCAAGTATTACATCGATATCAAGAAGGCTAGCACCAATCCCAAGGTGCTGTATATGATCTCCATCATGATGGCGGAGAAGATGCAGGATGAGAATATCCGTCCTGATAGGATCGCAGGAGTCGTTCTGGGTTCTGTACCGTTGGCGGCTGCATTATCGCTGGCAACAGGCATCCCTTACGTCATGGTCCGCAAGGAGAAGAAGGATCATGGAACCGGAAAGCTCATCGAAGGGGATCTGAATCCCGGGGACAAGGTTCTCGTCGTCGAGGATGTCGTCACCACCGCAGGTTCCAGTATCGCGGCAATCAAGACGCTCCGCGAGAACGGTGCGGTAGTCGATTACGCGTTATCTGTCATCGACCGTGAGAGCGGCGGAGCCGAGAACTACAAGGAGATCGGTGTATCGTTCTATTCCTTGGTCAAGGCATCAGAGATAGTCAAGGATCAGCAATGAGGCCCGAACCCGATTGCAGTTTATGCGGACTGTGCCAGGGTCGCACGAACATAGTGCTTCCCGACGGTAATTACGATAATGGGATAGTCTTCGTGGGCGAAGCTCCCGGAGAGAACGAGGACCAGGAGGGAAGGCCATTCGTAGGCCGTTCAGGGAAGATTCTAGAGGGTATGATGCACGACGCCGGCTTCAGCCGTTCCGATGTCCTGATTACCAATACAGTCAAGTGCAGGCCTCCCAAGAACAGGGACCCCACTCAGGAGGAGATGATGGCCTGCAGGCCCTTCCTGGAGTCTGAGCTGTATGATGCGGAGCTGGTCATCGGATTGGGGAAGTCGGCCTGCAGGGACCTTATGGGATACGAAGGCAAGATGGATGAGATAGTGAATGTTCCCATCACGATACGCATCAAGGACAGGGATGTTAATTTCATACCAACTTATCATCCTGCTGCGACGATCTACAACAAGAATTCAAGAGCGGAGCTGAGGAAGACCATCGAGACCGTAGGGGAGATGCTGAGATGAGGTTTAATGGATTTATGATAGACATGGACGGTACCGTCTACAAGGGCGGTGATCTGATTCCAGGTGCCACCGAGTTCATATCTCATCTGAAGAAGAAGGGCATCCCGTTCGTGTTCCTGACGAACAATTCATCCCACAGCCGTGATTTCTATTACAATAAGCTGACAAGGATGGGATTCGACGTCACTCTGGACAATGTACTCACATCGAACATCGCCACAATAAGGTTCGTATTGTCAGAACGTCCCGGTAAAAAGGTGTACGTCGTAGGTTCCCCAGATGTGGTCGAGGAGGTCAGGACTGCAGGCGTGGACGTTGTGGAGGATGATCCGGACATTGTCTATCTGACATTCGACCGTACGATCACCTACGACAAGATCAACAAAGCTTACAAGGCGCTCTGCAAAGGTGCAGAACTGATAGCCACTCATCCCGACGATGTATGTCCTACGGAGACTGATTACGACATCGATATCGGACCGTTCATAAGGATGTTCGAACAGATGTGCCAGACTAAGGCAATCGTCATAGGAAAACCCAATGGTCTGATGCTAAGGATGGCAGCCCTTCACATGGGTGTCGACCCTAAGGGAACGGTCATGGTAGGGGACAGACTGTACACGGACATCAGGATGGGGGAGCTTGCAGGGATCGCTACGATCCTGGTGTTATCGGGCGAGACCAGCAGGAAGGATCTAGAAGTTTCTGGTATCAAACCTACTTATGTTCTCGATTCGGTCAAGGATATTCCAGACATGCTTGAATGATGGAATCGTCTGGTCACAATTGATCCCCAAAATAGACGTCAGAGTAACACTTTTTCATTCCTTTTTATATACCATTGTGCGCATACATATTATAATATCTGTGCGGGCGCGTGCGTGCGTCAGGCAGGTCGCTATTGGGATGCAAGCGGCGTAATGCTAATTGCCCTCCGATGGGGGGAATCAGGTGCACTTAAAGACAGTCGAGATGGAGAATTTCAAGTCCTTCGGTGGTAAGGTCATAGTACCGCTGATGGAAGGCTACACAGCAGTCACGGGGCCGAACGGTTCCGGAAAGTCCAACATAACTGATGCTATCCTCTTCGTTCTCGGACCGAAGAGTCCAAAAGCGGTACGTGCGGGTAGGCTCACCGACCTCATATTCGACGGGGGCAAGAGCAAGAACAAAGCATCCTTCATGAAGGTCTCTCTGATCTTCGATAACACAGACCGTATGATGCCGTGGGATGCGGACGAGGTCAAACTGACGCGTTACATCAAGGTGTCCGATAACGGTCAGGATTACAGTTCATACTTCTACATCAACGATCAGAAATCCACTCTGACGGAATTCGATAGCCTGCTCACAAAGGCCAGGATCAGTGCTGAAGGCTACAACCTTGTGCAGCAGGGTGACGTCACGCACATCGTCCAGATGGGTAACACCCAGAGAAGGGGCATCCTTGACAGCATTTCAGGCATAGCCAGTTTCGATAACGATATCAACAAGGCAGAGGGCGAGAAAGCAGAGGCTAACGCCAATCTCGAAAGGATCAACGTAGTGGTCGGAGAGCTGTCCCATGATGTGAAGAAGCTCGAGAAGGACCGCGAAGCGGCACAGAAGTACGTCGAGTACAAGGACAACCTTGAGATGGCCAAGGCGCAGCAGTCCCACAGGAACCTTCAGATGAGGACATCCGCCTATCAATCCCAGGAAGAGCAGATCGGCAAGTACAACGAGAAGATCCAAAAGCTGTCTGCGGAGAAGGAAGACTTCGAGAAGCAGAGGGATGCCAAGGAGCAGGAGATCAAGGACAAGATAGAGGAGATCACCGCCCGGACAGGTCCAGAGTACAGGGAGATCAAGGACAAGATCGATAAGGCCAAGATCGATTATGCCACCAAGAAGGACAAGATCGAGACCACAGAGGCCGACCTCGAAGAGCAGAACAATATGAAGGCAAGGTTCGAGGAGTCCATTTCCGAGAACAACAAGCAGTCCAAGTCACTTGAGGAGACACAGTCCGGGTTGAAGATTAAGCTGGAAGAGGCCGAGGAGGAAAAGAGGAAGGAATCGGAGGAGGAGCGTAAGATCTCCGAACTGATATCCAACGCTGGAGGGGAGCAGAAGGAGCTCCAGGAGCGTTTGGACAAGGTCGAGGCGGAATCAGCTACATGTTCCGATGAATTGCTCGTAGCACAGGGCAGGTTCGCCAAGGCCGAGACGGCATCAGAAGAGGCGCACAATGCCTGTGCCGTCAACGATGAGAAGGTTCAGAACCTCGATTTCGAGATCAAGGATGCCAAATGGAGTCTGGACCAGATCAAATCCGAGGCAGGCCCGAGTCTGGAGGACTACGGTGCCAAGATCCTCGCACTGAAGAAGAGCGAAAGCGAGCTGGAGAAGCAGGAAGTCGACCTCAACAACGCATACAGGAGGATCGACGAGGATTACAAGGCCCTCCAGGCAGAAAAGAAGGTCTCTGAGAGGATGAACCAGGGCAGCATGGCTGTCGATGCCATTCTTGCATTGAGGAACAGAGGAGAGATGCCCGGCATCCACGGAACGATCCAGGAGCTTGCTACGGTGGACGCGGGATACGAGACCGCGTTGTCTGTCGCTGCGGGCGGTAAGATGCAGGCCATCGTCGTTGATGACGATCAGGTCGCTGCGGACGCTATCGCCTATCTGAAGAAGGAAAAGTTGGGAAGGGTTACATTCCTTCCGCTGACCAAGATGATGGGCGGTAAGCCCAGGGCCAAGGCCATCATGAGCGAGAAGGATTCAGAGGGATATGCGATAGACCTCATAGAGTTCAACCAGAAATACTACAACGCATTCTGGTACGTCCTAGGCGATACACTCGTCGTAAAGGACATGGATACTGCCCGCAGGATAATGGGCGGAATCAGGATCGTCACAAAGGCCGGTGAACTGATCGAAGCGTCCGGAGCCATGGTCGGAGGAACGATCAACCAGCAGAAGATGCTGAAGTTCGGTGCCGCATCAGAGGATAAGCTCGCAGAGCTCGGAGAGAAGCTCAGGAAGGCATCGGATGCGTTGGAGAACGTCAGGTCAGAGCTGAGGAAGGTACGCGAGGAGATCCGTGCAGCTGATGACGAGATGAGGAAGACCAACAGTTCCGGAATGGAGGCCAGGGAGAAGGTCGCCGGTCTCAAGGCGAGGATCCAGGAACTGGAGAGGTCCAAGAAGGATGCTGTGCAAACATTACAGGATTCAAGGCAGAAGATGTCTGAGGTGGACAAGGACCTGGCGGAGGCCAGGGAGGCGTTCACAAAGGTGTCAGAGCGCATGAAGTCTCTCACCGATGAGAAGAACCGGATCAAGGACCGTATCGCGGAGATCGCTCCTGCGGATCTTCAGAACAGAATCCAGGCGGTTCGTGACAAGCTCTACAAGATCAACGAGAGGATCAACGATTACAAGCTCCAGATCGGTGGTGCGGAGACTGAGATCATCGGTCTAGCCAAGCAGAACGAGTCGCTCCAGATGCAGCTCGACATGGTCAACGAGGCGATAAAGAACGACAATGCCATCATCGAGGAGAGCACCGAGCTCGTAAAGAAGGCCAAGATCGAACTGGACGCGCTTCATGTCATCGAGGCGGAGATGGAATCCAAGGTGGAGGATCTCCGCAACCAGAAGGACGAGCTCCAGAACCAGAAGTATGAGCTCGACATGCAGATCAGGGACAGGGCGTCCGAGATCGAGAACACATCCGTTGCTATATCATCAGCACAGGCGCAGTTGGGAATCATAAAACAGGAGATCCAGCTGTTCCAGGAGGAAGTGGATGCGATCACATTCGAGGTGGCGCAGCCCATCCCCTCGCTGGAGGAGATCAAGCGCACGATCAGGTCATGCGAGAACGCCATAGCGCAGCTCGGAAGCGTCAACCTGCGTGCCATCGAGGATTACGATGAGAAGAAGGCCCGTCTCGATGCATTGAACGACCAGGTCGCACAGCTCAACAAGCATATTCAGGAATTGACATCGCTGACGGATTCCCTCAAGTCCAAGAAGAAGGGGCTGTTCATGGAATCCTACAACGCGGTGGATGAGAACTTCAAGAGGATATACGCACAGCTCTCCGGAGGAGGAGAGGCGTTCATGGCATTGGAGGATGAGGAGGACCCGTTCAACGGTGGACTCATCATCAACGCGAAGCCCAGGAACGGTAAGCTGCTGAGGTTGGAGGCGCTCTCCGGAGGAGAGAAGTCCCTTACGGCGCTGTCGTTCATCTTCGCGATACAGGACTATCAGCCGTCGCCGTTCTACGTGTTGGACGAGGTCGATATGTTCCTTGATTCGGTGAACTCGGAGATGGTGGCCCAGAGGGTCAAGGAGAGTTCCAGGAAAGCACAGTTCATACAGGTGTCCCTGAGGAAGGTCGCATTAGCGGTCGCCGATCAGCTGATCGGGGTAACCAGGCCACCTACAGGCATCAGCAAGATCATCATACAGCCCGATCTGGCTGAGGTCTCTAAATACGAAGAAGAGGCTGTAAACGAAGACAAAGAGGCGATCTGATGGATGGGAACATAAGGATTGAGGATCTGGAGCAGCATTTGCTGTTCCACAAGGCTATGACAGAGAATACCGGCACGTACCAGAGGATAAACGGGTACATGGACATCCTTTCCAAGGCCGAGTCCGGGGAGAGGCTGAACGATCCAGTGGACGAAGCGATACGTTCGGTGTTCAATCTGGTCCTGGAGAACGGTATCGACCCCTGGGAGATAGATCTCTCGGAGTTCGTGAGGCTGTACAACGGGAAGGTCGTTAGCAATTCATTCGATATGATCGTCGCAGGAAAACTCATGCTGATGGCATGGAAGATCCTCAGGATGCAGTCAGATTCCACACGTGTGATGTCAGAACCTCCGCTCGTCGAGCCGGAGATGGAATTTGACGACTCGTTCTTCTACGAGGATGAGGAATCCATGGTCGTTCCCGAAGTCATTCTCAGGGAGGCATTCCAGAGGGAGCCAGTCCGTCAGGTCACCATGATCGAACTCATAGACGCGTTCGAGGAGGCCAGGGAGGAGATCGAGATCCAGCAGCAGAGGGAGCGTATGAGGTCCCAGCTCAAGGCCAAGGAGCCTACCAAGTTCGACAACAAGGCGCACGAGGAAGACGACAAGCGCGATGTCGAGGAGGTATGGGAGAGGATCCAGAAGCTCGGAATGGGTCAGATATGCATCGAGGACCTGTACACCGGGGATCTGAAGGAGAATCTGAAGACCTTCGTGTCCATTCTCCATCTGGTAAGGCTCGGACGCCTCGATGTATGGCAGGATGAGCTTCCCCGCGGTGACATCTTCGTGGAGATCATCGCAGAAGGCGCCTCCGGCACCATTGAGGACGATCTCAGCGGCCGTATCGAAGCGGTGATGTGATGGATCCCAAGGCAGCCGTCGAGGCGGCACTGTTCTCAGCCTCGGACAAGCTCGGGCTATCCGAGATCTCGGAGAAGACAGGCATTCCAGTGGAGGAGGTACGTACTGCGGTGATGGATCTCCGCAGGGAGTACGACGAGAGGGATTCGGCAATTCAGATAGCTAAGATAGGTACAGAGTACAGGATGATGCTCAGGCCTGAATACTCCGAGTGCACTGGCTCATTTGCGAAAGCAGAGCTTTCCGGCGGTGTTCTCCGCACGCTAACCATCATAGCTTACTATCAGCCTGTCCTTCAGTCGGAGCTCCTCAAGCTGCGCGGCCCGCGTGTGTATGACGATGTCCACGCCCTCGTCGATATGGATTTCGTATCGAAGAAGAGGGCAGGAAACACATGGGAGCTCACGACAACCAAGAAGTTCGCTGAATACTTCGGCATCGGCAGTACCAAGATCAAGGATATCCAGGCTTGGATCAAGCAGAAATCCACCAATCTCTGAGACGTACGTCCGAAGGTATATATCGAGCCATTGAGTATGGAATGACCATCACACGATGTGTAAGGTCGTTCTATGAAACTCCTTGAAGGCAGTAACACAGTGAAAGGTACCATCAACGATGGTATGGATGTCGAGTTCGCGTTGAAGCTCGGAAAGGTCATCGGTAAGACGTACGGATCGCCGGTAGCCGTGTCCATGGACGGTAGGACATCCAACATGATGTTGAAGACCGCTCTGACATCTGGTATTATGTCCGTAGGATGCGATGTGTACGACCTCGGAGCTCTGCCTTCACCGCTTCTCGGCTACTATATGGCATCGAACCCCAATGTCCGCGGAGGTGTGACCATAACGGCATCCTTCGCTGGGCAGGATATAAACGGGTTCAAGGTCATGAAGGCCGGGGGCGAGGATGATTCCATATTCTACGAACATTCGGTCGAATCCATCCTTGAAGAGAAGATCGATACAGTACCAGGACCCCAGGTCGGGGAGATGATCAAGATTGGCGACATCGTCGAGGGATACGTGGATTCCATTCTCGCTAAGATCGATGTGGAGGCCATTCGCAACGCCCATCTCAAGATTGTCCTGGACTGCCGTAACGATGCCATCGTCCCGATTGCAACAAGCATCCTCAGAAGCCTGTCGGTGGATACCATAACCATAGGCGGGGACACGTCTGTCCTGGATATAGACAGGCTGACGAAACTGGGGCACATCGTAAAGAGCCAGGGCGCCAAACTTGGTGTCGCCATCGAGATGGATGACGACCACTGTCTGTTTGCGTCGGAGAAGGGAACGGCGATCGAGGGGGACAAGAGCTTCTCATTGTTCGCCAAGGCGATCCTCTCTGAGAAGAAGGGAAAGGTAGTGATGCCCGTCAACTCATCCACATTGATGGAGACGGTGGTTAAGGAGAACGGCGGACTTCCGATGTACTGTACTGTCGGAGAGTACACTATAATCAGGAAGGTCAGGGAGAATGATGCAGTTCTCGGAGGGGATCTCTTCGGATGTATAGTGTTCCCCAACGGAAGTGTCAAGTGCGATGCATTGATCACAATGTCCAAGATGCTGGAGATTGTGGCCAAGAACGGTCCGATATCCAAGCAGGTCAAGGCATTCCCCCAGTACTTCATATCGAGGGGTTCCTTCGAGTATCCTGATGGGAAGATCCAGTCTGTTCTAGACAGGTTCAAGGAGATGTACAAGGATAACGAGATGGACCTGGTCGACGGTGTGAAGGTAATCACTGACGAGGGATGGATCCTTGTGAGGCATTCCAACCTGAACGGTGTAGTCAAGATATATTGTCAGGCCAACTCTAAGGAAGAAGCCGCTGCAAAGGTCAAAGAGACCATTGAGAAGCTCAGCTCGTGATATTTTTGTAATAATATTATGAATAATATAGCGGTCGTCACTGCTTATTCTTCGCGTAGACCGCAATCGTTTCATTGATGAGCCTTGCTGCAAGAATGGATGTTATTCCGGAAGGGTCCGCAGGCGGACATACTTCGCATACATCGAATCCTACAAGCCTATCTCCGACGGCGTTGATTACCTTCTTCACATCGTAGGGGTGCAGTCCGAATGGTTCCGGTGTTCCGGTACCGGGAGCGTAAGCGGGATCGATACCATCTATGTCGATAGTGAGGTATATCTTCTCGTTCTTGACGCTGTCCAAGGCCTTCTTGATGGCCCATTCGATGCCGTTGTCGAATACGTCGTATGAGCTGACGAATGGTATGACATCATCCCTATCGAGCTCCTCCTCACCAATGGCGCGGCATCCGATGACGAAAGTGTTCTTCACACCCACATGATCCGCCGCGCGTCTCATTATGCATGCGTGGCTCAACGGAGTACCGAGATACTCATCCCTTGAATCGAGATGGGCATCTATCGAGATTACGGAGATGTCCTTCTCGAAGTTCCTAATCACAGGGATGTTGACGGAATGCTCTCCGCCGATGGTTATGGGGAACTTGCCGTCCCTGATAGCAGGTCCGACAGCGAATTCGACCTCTTGGACCATGTCCTCTGGCATGACGAAGTCATCGACG
>Ga0310696_10007885_pt1 | contig 12458 bp, 13 predicted proteins | sample AusTroGonzalo_MG_4_FD_203885 | JGI IMG/M metagenome (GOLD analysis project Ga0310696, IMG submission 203885) | Bovine rumen microbial communities from tropical cattle in Woodstock, Queensland, Australia - Gonzalo_02 (v2) (version 2) | ecosystem: Host-associated > Mammals > Digestive system >... | reverse complement strand
GGGGCAAACCGCACGAGACGCGCGGCGTGGAGAGCTTCATCGGCAGCCTGAGGCAATAGACTTTTGCTTGTTTGTTGACTATCAAAAGGACAACGCAATTTTCTATTTGACAGATAACACAAGACAAGAACGTGAAAAGATTGTATCCTGTATCGCAACATATAAGTATTCAGCGAAGGCTCTAACACAAATACTTAACCATGTGTACCCAGAGTTAGCATGGTATTTGTCTCCATATCAATTCGACAATCAACTTTTAAATGATTATTTCCAACAATATAAAATTCTTAAACTGACAAATACGATTACACCCGATTTTGAAGATGCAGTTAAACAACAGGCAATTAGCAGGGATTATAACCGACTTCTTCCAAGCCGTTCTTCCATTATAGAGAAATTCTGTAAACCCAATACTTGTGCTTACTGGATTGATGCATTAGGAGTTGAATATCTCGGATTGATTATGAGACTATGTCACCGATATGGACTCATGGCAAAAGTTACTGTCTGTCGTTCCAATCTCCCAACGATTACATCCATTAATAAGGAGTTTATGGATGTTTTCTCTCTCAATGGAATGGATGTTTCTGTGGTGAAGGAACTTGATGAAATAAAGCATCACGGGAAAGATAATTACGACTACGAAAAGACTAAACTTCCTATCCATCTAATACGAGAGATTGAGATTGTCAAGGAGGTTGTTCGATCCGCATTTCACAATCTGAAAAAAGACAAATACAAAAAAGCTCTTATTGTCTCTGACCATGGAGCCAGTCGCCTTGCAGTTATAAAAGAAAAGACGATTGATATTGATGTTGATTCTAAAGGAACGCATGGAGGACGTTGTTGTGCATATGCTCCATCGTTGCCAAGCATAGAAACTGCTACTATTGAGGATGACTACTATATTTTAGCGGATTATAACAGGTTTAAGGGAGGGAGAAAAGCAAGTGTTGAAACACATGGCGGAGCAACATTGGAAGAAGTTGTTGTCCCCGTTATTGAACTGGAATTGCGAGACTCTAATATTGAAGTCAAATTCCTCAATGACACTATTACTGTTAGCTTTAGAAGGAAAGCGCGAATTCAGTTGTTCTCAAAGACTAGATTAAGTGATGTTTCTATGATGGTCAATCAAAAAACATATCAAGGCACACAAGAAGACCACAACAATTGGACTTTTGAAATGCCTGATCTGACCCGGCCAGGACAATATTTTGCCGACATTTATTCAAACAACAATCTGATCGCGTCGCAGCTTTCTTTCAGAATAAGGAAAGAGAGTGCTAGTGAAAATGATCTCATTTAAGGAATGCTACCATGAATAATAAACTTCGCGAATGCTTTGATGACATGGTCGTTTTCAAGGACCTGCAAAAAACTAATTTCTCTAAAGACTTTAAGCTTCCATCCTTTTTGCGAGATTGGCTTTTAAAACGATTTGAAGATGAAGAAGGGAATTTTGATTTTCAAGAAATGACCGGCTTTATTAAGGAGTTCCTGCCCCAAAAGAATGATTGGGTTTCCTTGAAGGATCGGATTGTAATTGATAATGAACACGTCAAGTTTATTGCAAAGATTTCTGTGGATATTAATATTGGAACTCATGAAGTCTCTTTTGCCCTTCCAGATTTTGGGCTTGACTATAAGGAGACTTTAATTGAACCTCAGATCTGGGAAGAATACAAGCAGGATTTGGTTAAGGGAAAAGAATCGTGGGGGGTTGTCGAATTGGGCTATAAGTATCCCGATGAATCCAGTCGAAAAAAGAAGACAGGCCGAATTGTTCTTTTGAGTTTCAAAGACTTCTGCCCCTATCAAGTTGATCTTGACTATTTTAAGGATGCAAGGGCAGAGTTTACCGTTCAGGAATGGCTGGATGTTATTCTTGGTGCAATCGATTATAATGCGTCGGGCTATAGTGATGAGGCGCAAAAAATAGCGATGATAACACGTCTGCTACCCTTTGTTGAGAAGAGACTTAACCTCATTGAATTGGCCCCCAAAGGGACTGGAAAGTCTTATCTGTTTGGAAGAATTAGTCGCTTTGGTTGGCTTGCATCCGGGGGGATAATGTCTCGTGCAAAAATGTTCTACGACATAAGCAAAAGGTCTCAAGGTCTCGTCTGCAACAACGATTTTGTTGCTCTGGATGAAGTTCAAACTATTTCTTTTTCCGATGTTGATGAAATGCGAGCTGCCTTGAAAGGGTATATGGAGTCTGGAGTATTTACTGTTGGTAACTATGAAGGAACAGCGGATGCTGGAATAGTCCTTCTTGGAAATATATCTCAAAATCGAATGGATGAGTATCAAGATATGTTTCATGAATTGCCTTCAGCATTTCATGAAAGTGCGCTATTGGATCGCTTCCATGGATTTATTAAAGGTTGGGATATCCCAAGGATGCACGATGACTTAAAAATCTGCGGTTGGGCACTTAACTCTGAGTATTTCTGTTCAATAATGCATCTTCTTCGCGATGACCCCAGTTATCGTCAGATAGTCGATCAACTTGTTTTGGTTCCTGAGGCATCTGACACAAGAGATACTGAGGCCATCAAACGCATCTGCACAGCATACTTAAAATTGTTGTTCCCGAATGTTCGTTCCCCGAAGGATGTTTCAACTCGTGAATTCTTGCGCTATTGTTTGCGTCCGGCAAGCAAAATGCGCGCTATCATTAAGACCCAATTAGGAATACTGGATACAGAATTCCAAGGGAAAGCTGTTCCATCCTTAGGGATAAAGGAATCCCTTGATGAAGATTAATTGTTCTTCCTGCCACAAGCTTAATCTCGATAAAAATACGATTGGGATTAATAAAAAGCTTCTTGGCGAAAAAATACTCAATTTCTATTGCCTTGATTGTTTGGCGATCTTTCTTGATGTTTCCAAAGAGGATCTACTAGACAAAATCGAACAATTCAAGAAAGAAGGCTGCAAATTGTTCTCATGATAAGCTCTTCATACATATATGCGGATAATTCGGCCACGACACGACTGGCTCCTGAAGCACTAAAAGCCATGATGCCCTTTCTCGTGACAGAATATGGCAATGCGTCTGGGGTATATTCTTTCAGTCGACCTGCACAAAAAGCGCTGAAAGATGCCCGAGAGGCAATTGCATCCTGTATTGGAGCCTTGCCTGAGGAGATTTTCTTTACATCTGGAGGTACAGAAAGTGATAATTGGGCAATCAAAGGCAGTATGCCTTTAGGCCGGATAGTGACATCAAGGATTGAACATCATGCAGTTTTGAACTCCTTGGCTTATGCAGATTTCTTTCCTCATGGTTCTGCAAAAATTCTACCTGTTGATGAAAGAGGAATTGTTTCATACAAATCCCTTGAAGCAGTACTTTCACGCAAGACATCACTGGTTTCCATCATGCTTGCGAATAATGAAATCGGAACAATTGAACCAATCAAAGAGTACGCTCATGTCGCACATCAAAAAGGCGTAAGATTTCACACCGATGCGGTTCAAGCTGTGGGGCATATTCCGATTGATGTAAACAGCCTTGGTGTAGATTTTTTATCTGCTTCTGCTCACAAATTCATGGGGCCAAAAGGAATCGGTTTCCTGTTCTGTCGAAAAGACGCACATCTCAATAATTTCATGGATGGGGGACAACAGGAATTTGGATTGCGAGCAGGAACAGAAAATATTGCTTCAATTGTGGGTATGTCAACAGCATTAATGATTTGTTGTGACAGGATGAAGGAAACGACCCAGAGACTAAATAAGATGGCTGCTGTTTTCAAAAAAACAATAAAGAATGCCATCCCAGAAGCTGTTTTCAATGGGGATACATGTAATCACCTTCCAGGACACATCAGTTTGTCTATTCCTGGAATCACAGGAGAAGGATTACTCCATTTTCTGGACCTTAAAGGAATTGCTATTTCGACGGGTGCAGCCTGCAACTCAAAATCAACCCAGATTTCCCATGTGTTGAAAGCAATCCGATTGCCAGTTTCTCTAGCAAAAGGAACAATACGCATTTCACTTGGGGCAGACAACAAAACAGAAGATATCCCCATTATTGCGCAAAACATTATTAACTACTGTGCTAAAATGAAGAGAAATAATAATGTTTGAGACAAAAAACAAACATACCATTCCCTGTTTGAAGCATTTTGTTGAAATGCTGAAACGTTAAAAAGTGAAAGGACGCATAGACATGGATGAACTTTTCCATTTGAATGACACAGAGAAGCTCCAAAAACATCAATTGGAAGTTGCTGATTACTGGAGCAACAAAAAGCATTCAGATGCTGACACAACTGAAGATATTACGGTTGAGCCAGTTGAACGTCCATCCCGTTGGTCTATGACTCAAGGTGTTAATCTTTATTCATGGCAAAAAGATTGCTTGACGCATTATCAGGGGAATGGTGTTGTTAAGGTCGTTACGGGTGCAGGAAAAACCCTTTTTGCCCTAGCTTTAGCTGAGCAATTGCAAGGTGAAACCCAGAATCTGAAGGTGCTGATTGTTGTCCCGACCATTGTACTTATGAATCAATGGTTCGATGTCATTCAAAAGCATAGCAATTTACCTGATACCATGATTGGGAGACTGGGTGGAGGTTATTCTGACGCCTTAATAGACCACGATATTTTAATTGGGGTTTGCAATAGTGTTTCTACGAAAGCAAATGAGATCGGGACAAAATATCAGGATAGACTTTTATTCATTGCCGACGAGTGTCATATGTATACAGGGGCAGTGATGAGCAAGATTTTCTCAATAGGACGCAAATACTCTCTGGGACTCTCTGCAACACCGGATTCCGGAGATGATGCAACTGTTCCTGAGGTCATCACACAGGCATTGGGAAGTATTTTTTATACGTTGAACTATGATGATGCAGTTCATGCCGGTTTTCTTCCAGAATTTGAAATTAGACACATCGGACTGCCTTTATCTGATCATGAGCAAATACAGTATAACAGATTATCTCGTGAAATAACAGACCTTCGCAATGACATTTTTGAACGCTTCCCCGATGCTCCTCGTGGTGGAGATTTGACAGGATGGGCAGGCATGATGCTCGCAAAAGGCAATGTCAACGATTCTGCAGCGGCTTCATGCGGACAGTATATTTCCAAGGTTTCAGAACGGAAAGATTTGATTTATCATGCACATAACAGGGAATTAGCGGTAATTCGTTTCCTAAAAGAACGCTTGGAAAAAGAACCAGGAACACAGGTCATCATGTTTCACGAACGCATTAAGGAAGTCATGCGTCTTTATGCACTTCTTCTAAAAGAGGGTATTGCAGCTGTTCCTGAGCATTCTGAGCTTTCCGACTCATTGAGGACAAACAGCATAGAACTGTTCAGAAAGGGAATAGCGAAAGTTATCGTTTCAGGCAAAGCGTTGATTCAAGGATTCGATGCACCTGCCGCAGATTGCGGAATCAATGCTGCCGCTTCTGGGTCTCAAACACAGGCGATTCAATCTATCGGGCGTATCTTGCGTAAGAATGGCGATGGACAGGATGGCTTGATTTTACGATTCTATATACGAAATACAACAGATGAGAATATTTATCGGAAGATTAATTTTTCAACCATTACCGGGGCGAAACGAAATCGTTATTATTTTTGGGATCCATCCCAGGAGGATATGGGTATTTTTGATCAAGAGAAAGACGGCCCTCCGCAATCACCGAAGCCTGAAAATGGAATTGACTGGTCTGTCGTGCAACCTGGAGAAGAACGAGACTTTGATGCCGATGGAGAAGATTTTCAGATAGACAATGGAAACAACATCTTCCGCAAAATTGGCAGAAAGAAAGAGTATGCTGAGAACCCTCAAAATATTCTAAAACTGCTGGAACCTTTCCGTGAAATTATGCGAAATAATTATATTCGGCAAACGTCTTCAGGTCGTATTTTTTTGAGACAAGAGCATGGTGATATTTGGACATGGCTATACTGTGGGAAATTGGATCAACAAATTTGTTTTCAAAATAGACAATCACCCATTGCTTTGCCAGAGAAGTCTTATGTTGATTCATCAAAAGAAGAATTTCAAATCAAGCAAGCACATGGGCGTTTGACTATTCAACAGAAAAAGTTTGTAAACAATAGAAAACTGGCAATTCGTCCACCACTGGATGAAGAGATTTTTGCAGGAATTGAACAGCTTCCCTGTGAGGTAAGTCAGAGCATTAAGGACATCTATATCATAGATGGGGTGAATGTCTTTTGTCTCAATGCGAATCAAGAATATAAGATTTGCGTTTTATCTAAGCCTTGGAACCAGCAAATATAAGAGGTGCAGGAATGAAGTTTACTTGTCGTGAATCTTACTGGCCCGAATGGAAGGGGCATTATGATAAACCGGTTGGAAAAGAACCTGTTTTCCATGTTGACGTCCATAACGAGATTAGTATCGTTCAACGAGATGATTATGATACATATCTATATACAACAGAACAAACGGCAGAAACACGCAAGCTTGCAAAAATCATAAACAAGTGCAAGGAGCAATATACTGGATGCAAAGGAGGCAGTTTTTGCATCAATGAATATGGACAGGTTATTGTGCCATTGTCACCAAAGAAAGATCAATATGGGCGAATTACACAATGGAGAGCACCGCGCTATGTTGGTGAAATATCCGGAGATATAGATTTCTATGATGGACGAATAAAAGTTTCGATGAGCTCAACATTTAAGAAAGGTTCTCCTTGGCCATATCCTTATTTAGGAATGAAATATCGTCTTTCTAACAGGAATATTATCTATATGGAAATTCAGGATGGAGAAGATTTTCGACGCGTTTCATTAAAAAAGAATTATCAGCATTTAATAGATTCAATTCGTGGAATCAGAGGGGATGGACCATGTACATTCATAGTTAATCCTTGGGGGTGTGTTATTATGAAAACGCCGCTTGGATCAGATTGGATTCCAGTGTTCATAGAGAAACTTGATTATAAAAAGTGGTTCAATAAACCGAGCTACTAAACCTTTTTAACATCAGAAAGGCAGACAAATGAAACTTTTTACAGGAAACTGTCCGGAATCTGTTTGTAAGGCAGCAAAATACCATATACGTTTGGAAAAAGGGACATATGTCATCGGAATTAATTACGATACATCTGATGGTGAATATTGGACTCCCACGACAGAGGAACATCCTCTTTTAGCAAAGATGGTGAATGATGCAAAAAGTGAAGCTGGACAACCTCTTGGAGGAGCCTTTTATATTAATGAATTTCGTCAAGTGATTGTCCCCGCAGATGGAAAGTATTATTTAGCTGGAGTTTATTATGAGCCTTTGACTTTTACTATTCAGGACGATAATGGAAATGATATCTTGATATCAGGTCAGGCCGTTGATTTGAAAGGGAATCCTCTGCATCCTGGCGACGAATGGAAAGGATATCTGATGGGAATTCCTTATGTCTTGAGTCCTCAAGGTCCTGACATACGTTTTGAAATAGAATTAAACCCACATCATTTCCGCCGTATTCCTTTAAGCAAAGTTGTTGATCCCAAAGCTGCAAGGGCATTAGCACAAAGGCTTAGTCGCATTATTGGGCATAATTTTGGCGGACGTTTTTATATTAACGATGTAAGAGAAATGTTTAAGCCTGTAACAAGAAATGGTTGTGTCGTTTACATTTATCTTGGGAGACTGAACGATGATGATCCTTGGTTCCCGATGACTCTTTTTGAAAAAAATGAAGAATAGCTTTTTTCTCTTACTCCATTCTTCTCTCGAATAGGAAATGTTCTTTGTCGCGCATAAGCACAGCGCCTGAACTGTCTGCCGCCAATCTCTTGCCCACGATCAGGGGCATGCTACCCGACCTGCGTGAACGCACGTTGCCCCGAAAGCGAGCGACCGTTGCCGAAATTTGAATAGCCCAGGCGTTTAGAATGACTGGTTTCCAAACCAGCATCTCGCGACAGACGGCCCCGTTTGAACGGGGCCGCTGTACGGCGCGAGTTTCCGGGAAAGGCATGACTGGCTGAAACTCAGACCTCAACCGGCTTCCCGTTCAACTTCCAGCCGGTCTGAGGAAGAACATCCGACAGCACCTTCCACTGCCACGGCTTCGCGCTGAGGTGGAGGTCGCATACCAGCCAGCATCCTTCTTCAAACAGATAGGCATACTCAGCCCACATGTTACTTTTCGCCTCTTCAGCGAACGAATCCTTGTCCTTGAACTCGACTGCTGGTTGAAGCCGTTCTTTCCGGTCGCGGTGGTAGGCCACGGTGACGTTCGGTTGCGGATTCGCCCAGGAGTGCGGGAATGCCGGGTCAGGGGCAACCTCGGCTCCAAGCGAGCTCAGGAATCCCAGGGCGATGAGTTTCTCGACCTTTTCTCGATCTTTGTAGTGTCCCGCGAGAGTTTCTCCGGCTCCACCGTGTTCGATATAACCGTCCCAATGCAGATAGACGGCCTTGATTGTTCCATCGGGCATCGCCAGCCCGATTGCTGCGTTTGTGCTCACGTGTTCCTCCTCGATTTGTTTTTCTTCCGCCGAGGCTCCCGGTCTGGAACCTCGATAATATCGGTTTCGATTCCGTATAGGTCTTCATAGTGTTTCGGGCAGAACCACGGGTAGCCCTTCACGAACGACTTTTTCACGACCGTACCGCACCTGTGGCAGACGCGCACTCTCATTTGACGCGCCCATCCTTCCCCGGCCAGCCGATACCGGGAAAATCTTTCTCTCCACGGCGAACAGCGGCAAGCTCGGCCGCAGCTGCTTTCTCGTAGTCCGGGTGGCGTTTTTCCTCTTCGATGCATCGGAGACACAGGACATCGGTGTTAAACCGGCTCATCTGCCTCGCTTTGAGTTCAGCTCCGCAGCGGTCGCATCTGGTTACCGTAAAGAATCTGTCGGGCATGTTCATTTCCTCCTGGTTTTGGGGGTTCTTCTCCTGAATGTTGACGATTTTGACGGGGAGCCCCAAAATCTGTTTCGTGAGCAGAAAGGTCTGGAGCATTTCGTTGGGGAACTGAGCCAGGAACTTGGCGTCCTCCCACTCCCTGTCGGTGATCGGACGCCGACCATAACTTATTTTTTCTCGCTTTGCCTCGGCTCCGGCGTCCTTTATGAGGTACGCTATCTGAACCTTCCGTTCAGTTACGGTGACTATTTGTCGTATCGCCATTTTGAGTTCCTCACTGTTCGCCGTGGCGTTTCTTCCAGTCGCCGGACTTGATGACGGTCGCGCGAGGCGGAATCTGGTTCATGATGTACACCCAGCCCTCCTCGACGCTGCCATCGGCAAGCGTTGCCGGAACGAGCTTCCGGTCGTAGAGGCGGGGGTACCCTTCGAGACAGTCGACCTGCGGCCAGTCCTCGAACGGGATTTCGGCGATTTCTGCGTGGACGTCCGTATCTCCGTTCGGAGTGAGAGCGGGGAAGCCGCAGTGCAGGTCGTAGAGGGTTCCTTTGATGGTGCAGGGTTCGATTCGGACGGCATTCGCGAAGAAGCGGTGGTTGTGTTCTCCGGTCATGAGCGTACCGTAGGCGATGATGTTGACGGTTTTCATTTTGAACTCCTTTTGAGGTTGAATGGATGGAATAAGTTTTTATTGTTTCGGAATGCGTTCGGGATGTGGTGGAAGATCGCGCCCGTGGAGCAGATTTTCCTGTAATCTTCCGGGAACGGCTGACCGGCGCGAAGAATCTTTGTTTCGGGCGTCATCTCGTAGGTGGCGGCCACGAAGGTCTCGCCGTTGCATTCGGCTTCAATCCAGATTCTCCGGTAGATTCGCGGGCAGCCTTCATAGGTGTCGAGGACGTCCAGTTCGCGTTCGCTGATGCAGTAGAGGACGCCGTAAACCACTGCGTTTTCTTCGTAGTCGATGTCAGCGTAGAGCCGTTCGACGAGACGATAGTTTCTGAGCTTGGCCGCTCTGAACGTTGCTGCGGTCGGGCATCTGTGGTGGATGCGTTTCGGGTTGAGGTTCGACCCGTAGGCGAAGTAGAGGATCGGGGTATTCATGTTTTTCTCCTTTCTGTTGTGGCTGACATTACTTAAAGCATGGATTCTGTTTATAGCAAGCAGGTTATGGAGAATAGCATGAAGTTTCTTCGATAAAGTTTTCATTTCAGAACGCAATCACGCGAATCATCGGTTCAGGCAGTTTTTCCTCCGTTCCGAAGAAGCGGATTTCCTCGGCGACGGCCTCCGCGGTCATTTTTGTGTCGGTGAAGTCACCATCCTCGTTGTCGGAGACGATAAGCGCGTTCCCACAGATACGCCAGTCGCCGAGCGCGAATCCGTGTTCCCACGGCTTCAGCCTGGCTTCCTCGTCGCAGACGATGAGCTCGTTGCGGTACTCCACGACCTGCACGACACGGCAGCCGATTCTGTCGTACATGGCGTGGAGGTCGTTTCCAATCTCGATTTCGGTCACGGCTTTGTTGGCGGCGTCGATGAATATGGCTTTCATTTTACGTTGACCTCCTGTTCCTCGAACGAGGCGTAATTGAGTTTGGCGAGCAGATTCAGGAATTCGAGCGGGGCATCATCCTCGGTGAGGATGTACGCCTGCTGCCCGATTTTATCGAGAATCTTTCGCATGTATTCTTCGACCGTGAGGTCGATTTGGAACGGGTTCATTTTCATGGCTTCGACAATCTCGGTGGCGTTTGCACCTTCGAAGTATTCGCCGGTGAAGGCGACAGGCTTGCCGTCGAAGTCTGTTTCATGGATTCGGATTTTCATAGCTCTGGTCTCCTATGGTTCCGGGTTATGTCGCCTTTTGAGGGGCGTTTGCGAGGGGGGATTTATTCGCTTGGATTTGGGGGGTGCGACCCCATGGGCGGAATCGCACGTTGAGCCCAAAGCGAGCGGCATTTGGCATAATCGGCATCGGGGTATCGATTTAGGTTGCTCGAATTAAAATCCGCAGTTTCGCCGGAGACAGCCCTGACGGAGGCGAGTGAGGTCCCCGGCAAAACTGCGGAAAAGGTTCGATTTTTCTTCGGATTTCCACTTGACTTTCCGCGAAAGGCATAACCGGCGGAAAGTCGCGTTTTTTCTCCGAAATTTCTTTCGTTTTATTTCAAAGAACCGCTTGCTATTTCGGCAAGCCATGCTGAGGTGAGGAGGCCGGTTGCCCGGCCCCCTCCGGCTGGTCAGTCAGGCGTTCGGCCTGCCGTGCTTCCACGCCTTGTTCCCCGGCAGGTTGTCGAGGAGGTGCTTGCGGAAGTTTTTGAGCTCCGGTCCGATGCCGCCCGTGTGGAGGAGGAACACGCGAAGGTCGTAGGCGGCGCTCTCCTCGCTGTATTCGCGCGGCTTTTTCGTGCTCGCGCACTTCGCGATTTTGGCCTTGGCGGCGATCAGGAGGGCAAGGATGCAGGCGCTCTTGACGCGCCCGGCGTGCCGGCAGCCATTATAGGCCCGGATTTCTACCGTCCCCGTGGTCCACACGTTGTTCAAGTTGATGGCGCGGTATCGGGTGCTGTCGTAGTGGTACGGGCGCGGGTTCGCGTATCCGTACCAGGCGATGTTCAGCTGTTCGCGAGTCTGCGGCTTCATCTGTTCGAGGCGGGCGATGAACTCGCGGTCGGTCGGCTTCGTGTAGTGTGCGAGGCGGCTCGGCAGGGTCCCGATGGCCTTGAGGAGGAGCTTCTCCTGCTTGTACCAGATTCTCGCGAAGTTCGCGATTTGCGCTGCCGTGAAGTCTTCGACTCCGACGTGGACGTGCTGGCTCGTGCAGGCCGGGGTCTTGGCTCCGGCGTGGCGCAGGGCGCGCACCACCTTCTGCAGGGTGTCGAAGTCTTCCCAGTGCAGGATGGGCGTTACCACCTCCGCCGAGGTGGAGCGGCTGCCGAGGCTGCCGTCGCTGACCGCCTTCCACTTTCTTCCGTCGGGCGCGGTGACCGTCCAGGTGTCGTAGCTCCCGCCGGTGTGGCTGATGTTGCCGCCGACCACGCTCTGGATTGCTCTGGCTGCGCCTTCGCGGCTGATGTTGGTGTATTCGAGCTCCGTTCCGAAGCCCAGGGTTTTCGCGGTGTCGAGGATTTTGTTCTCGCTCATGTTCGCCTCCGTCAGGTTTGGCGTTTCTTGTTTGGTTCGCGGGTTGCCCGTGCATCCCGCTCGACGTTACTTAATTAAGCGCACAATTCGTTAATAGCCAGTCGATTATCGAAGAAATAGCGATATTTCTTGCTTTTAATTCGATAAAAATAAAGATTCTTCAGATTCTGCTCGAAATGAGGCAAAAGAGAAATATCAAGTCAGAAAGCGAAGAAATATCGATTATTCTTTCCGAGCATGGAAAAACGCTTTGTCAAGTCGAAAAGCGAAGAAAAATGAATAATTCTTCCGAGCATGAATAAAACGGAAGTCAAGCAGAAATCGGAAGAAATATCGGAAAAAGATTCCGTAGCGCAGTTTTGAATAAATCCAGTTTTTTTCGGAAGAAATATCGAAGATTCTTTGATTATGCTTTTTCCGAATAGTA
>Ga0310696_10007883_pt1 | contig 12458 bp, 9 predicted proteins | sample AusTroGonzalo_MG_4_FD_203885 | JGI IMG/M metagenome (GOLD analysis project Ga0310696, IMG submission 203885) | Bovine rumen microbial communities from tropical cattle in Woodstock, Queensland, Australia - Gonzalo_02 (v2) (version 2) | ecosystem: Host-associated > Mammals > Digestive system >... | reverse complement strand
TTAAATCATTGGGAATTAACGTTTTGCGTAACGAATGAATTGATAAGTCTATCTATCTTGCCTATCATACAGACAACCAAATAGTTACAAGGATAAAAGCAATCCATTCGTGCTTTGGGAAAGCGACTGCAAATATAGCGAAAAAGAACCTGTATTGCAAGTTTTTTCCCAACTTTTTTCTCGATTTCCTTGGTGTCAAAATGTCAAAGTGTCAAAAAGGAAAACGGCTTTGTTGCGGTTGTTGCAGTTGCAGTTGAAAAACACAAAATCCATCAGCGAGGCTCTGACCAAATGAACAATTCCGAGTTCTCGCAGCCTATAGTGAAGCATTTTATTTGCTATTCGAAAGAGCTGGTGTAATAAGCCAACTATAGAAATCTTACTCTATCTCCTTCTCAAAAAAGGGCCCTCTCTATAAGGTCTGTCTTGTTTCACAAAATGTGCCGCATATGACTTCTCAGGTTCGTGCGACAGTCTCCGCAGATATGCTTTCTCAACATAATTCGTTTCATACTCGACTTCATAAACGAAAGCATCAGCATTCTGTTCCACAATCTGAAGCGCAAAAGTTCGTCCATATTCCATACTCAAATATAAAATGGAAGCTTCAGCGTCGAAAGAGTAAACGTATGTCGTCACAGTAGTAGTGTCGGGACAAACAATGAAATCATCATAAATCCAAAGTGTATCAACAGAACTATCGCGCTTTTCACCAGTATTGTCTTCCCTGAAAACCAACTGGATACCATCCGATATATTGTTGGGGTCGTACGCATAAGTCGTCATCGAAGCAGCAATCGGATTGCCCGCATAATCAATGTTGTAATACTCAATTTTTTCCACACCCCATGTACCAATAATGGCCTTTTCTGCTGACTCAACATTAACAACAACAACATACTCAGCCAACGAACCGTCTTCTGCGGTCACGGTATAGGTCACAGGATTGGTGAAATCCATTGACTCACCCGAATTAGGACTAATAGTAGCCTCATCAGAAACAACAATAATTGGTTCCAAATCTGTAACATCAGTGCCATAAGGAACTGTTGCTTCCACACTTTTCAATCTTTCATCGATGGTTGCTTCAACATCGGGTGAAGAAAAACGAAACTCAAGAATTGCCTTTTCATTACTCTTTTTTTTGCAACTTGACAATGTGATCAAAACGGTCAAAATGCAAATCAAAAAACTGACTTTTTTCATGGTTTACTAGTTTACCAGATTATAATCGATTGCAAAAATAGACACTTTTTATGAAAAGCACTAATTTTGCCGAAAAATTTCAAGAAATGTCCATCACCGAAATACTAAATAAGCCCCAGCTTGAAAAAGATGACATTAAGCTGCTGTTAGCTACTGAACAAGACGGAAAGAAACTACTGTTCGACAAGGCGTTGCAGACCAAACTTGAACATTTGGACAATTATGTCCATCTGCGTGGGTTGATTGAATACAGTAACATCTGTACGAAGTATTGCCTCTACTGCGGCGTGCGCTGCAAGAACCTGAAGGTACAACGCTACCAGCTGAGCGATGAAGAGGTGATTGAATGCGCCAAGCTGGCACATGAATTGGGCTACGGCTCTGTGGCACTGCAAAGCGGAGAACGTTCTGATAAGGCTTTTACGGACAAGATAACCCATTTGGTGAAGGAAATCAAGAAGATTGATAACGGCAGTCTCGGTATCACCCTTTCGTTGGGCGAACAGACGGAAGAAGTCTATCGCGAATGGTTTGAAGCAGGCGCACACCGTTACCTGCTGCGTATTGAAGCCTCAAATGAAGACCTCTATTATAAGATTCATCCGCGCGATGAGAAGCACGATTTCAAGACCCGATTGAACTGTATCGATACACTTTTGAAACTCGGCTATCAGACGGGTACTGGCGTAATGGTAGGCCTGCCTTTCCAGACTTTGGACAACCTCGCTGATGACCTCTTGTTCTTCAAACAGAAAGACGTGGCGATGGTAGGTATGGGCCCGTTTATCCCTCATCCTGACACACCCTTGTGGGAATATAGAGACCAAATCCCCTCCGCCGAAAAGCGCATGGAACTGACGTTGAAGATGATTGCCATCCTGCGTTTGATGATGCCTGAGATCAACATGGTGGCTGCCACCGCCAATCAGACCGTCGACCCCCAAGGGCGCGAGAAGGCCATCCTTGCTGGAGCCAACGTCATTATGCCTAACCTGACACCCAACGAGTTTCGTGAGAATTACCTCATCTATCCCGACAAAGCCTGCGTAAAGGATAAACCCGACGAATGTCACAGTTGTCTCGACTTGCGTTTGGCTGCCATCGGGCATAAGGTGTTATATAACGCCTGGGGCGATTCGAAGGCATTCACAAAGAAAAATAGTCAAAAATGACTCACATTCAGCAAAAATCACTATTTTTGCCACCTTGAAAAAATCAATTCATTTCACTATGAAAAAACATATCCTAACCACTCTGCTCGTCATGCTGGCGTTTGTTACCTTCGGTCAGCAGTGGGTCGCCATCAAGAGCGATGTCCCGAGCACCATTCAGACGACTTTGGTCTCCTCCAGCGAGAACCAAATCACCGTCAACCTGCAAGTCCCAGGTTTCTACACTTTTGAGGTAACCACACCCCGTGGCGAAGCCAACATCATCTCGGTTCCCAAGACGGTCAGCACCGCTGCCGCTGGCGAACCCAATCTGCCCATGATTGCCATCCCGGCCATCGTTGGCGACCGTCAACATTACAATATCCGCGTTGTTGAGGCACAATACACCGATTACCCGATGGAGGTCGCTCCGTCCAAAGGCGATTTCCCTCGCACCATCAATCCAGCCGATGTGCCTTACACATACGGCGAGGCCTATTCGACAGACGCCTTCTTCCCTGCCCAAAACGTGAGCCTCTACGAGCCTTACATCATGCGCGATTTTCGCGGGCAAAACATGGTGGTCTATCCTTTCGCCTACAATCCCGTCAGCCAAACTCTGCGCGTATACTATAATTTGACCGTTGAGATGTACTGCGACGGCCTTTCGAACGAGAACGTCTTCGACCGCCGCTCCAACGTGGTGAAGATGGATCCTGAAATCGAAGCCATGTATGGCAACCACTTCATCAACTTCGGCGAAGGCCTGGCCAAATACACGCCAATGGTTGAAACCGGCGAACTGCTCATCATCTGCCACGATGCATTTATGAGCGCCATGCAGCCTTTCGTCAACTGGAAGAAACAAATCGGCAGACCCACTACGATGGTTGGTACAAGCACCGCCGGCAACAATGCCACCACCATCAAAGCCTACATCCAGAGCCAATATGACGCCAACTCCAACATCACCCATGTGCTTTTGGTGGGCGACGTGGCACAAATCCCCGGCAACACCTATTCGGCTGGTTCATACGGCGGCAAGTCCGACAACATGTACGGCCAGGTGGCTGGGAACGACTTTTATAACGATATTATCATCGGCCGTTTCTCTGCTGAAAACGAGGCTCATGTGACCACACAAGTCAACAAGGTGATTCATTATGAGCGCGACATTAACGCTACTGACACCTGGCTACCATACGGTGATGGTCTGGGCAACAACGATGGTCCTGGACACTATGGCGAAAAAGACTGGCAACATATTGAAAACATCCGCACTGACCTTTTGGCTTACAACTACACCACCGTTTACCAAGATTATCCAGGCGTGGCTGGATACTCCTCTTCTGCCGCTATCTTGAGCCAACACATCAACGGAGGTGTGAGCATCATCGACTATTGCAACCACGGCTCAGAGACCAGTTGGGCTCTCAACAGCTACAGCAACTCAAACGTCAATGCACTTACCAACGTCAACAAGCTGCCTATCGTTTGGTCGGTAGCCTGCTTGAACGGCAAATACGACCACAGCCAACCTTGTTTCGGTGAGACCTGGCTTCGTGCCACTAACGGTACCGTCAATGCCCCTGACCCCACACAACCCACTGGAGCCGTCGGCGGAATGTTCTCCTACATCAGCCAACCTTGGCAGCCGCCCATGTACGGCCAAGACGAAATGGTGGACGTGCTGGTGGAAAGCTACAGCAACAACATCAAGCGCACCTTGGGTGGTTGTTCCTACGACGGAAACATGAAGATTTTGGACCAGTACGGACAAAACGCTAACGATGCCAAAGGCACTTACTTGGCTTGGATTCTTTATGGAGACCCGACTCTGACCTTGCGCAACGCCATACCCGACAACATGAACGTGACCCATGCTCCATCAATGAGTACTACCGCGACGAACTTCACCGTCAACGCCACCAACGGCAACGGGGCTTTAGCTACCTTGACCCGCAACAACGAAATCATGGGATCGGCCACCATCGTGAATGGCACTTGCAACATCACCTTTACCGCTCCCGGCACCCCCGGCACTGCCACGCTAACCGTGTTTGGTTACAATAAAATCACCTACATTGCCACCATCCAAATTATTGACGGAGGCACACAAAACTATACCATCAATGTGTCGGCCAACCCAAGCCACGGTGGTAACGTCACAGGAGGCGGCACCTACCAACAAGGCCAATCGTGCACAGTGACAGCCTCGGCCAATCCCGGATATATCTTCAGAAACTGGACTGAGAATGGCAACCTGGTTTCTGCCCAAGCCAGCTACACCTTCACCGTAAACAGCAACCGTACCTTGGTAGCCAACTTCGAAGAAGAAATACAAAACTACAACATCAGAGTGTCAGCCAACCCGATGCTAGCGGGTACCGTGACTGGTGGCGGCACCTACCAACAAGGCGAATCGTGCACCGTAACGGCCACTCCCAACAATGGTTACAACTTTACCAATTGGACTGAAGGCGACAATGTGGTCTCCACAAGTGCCAACTACACCTTCACTGTGACGGCTAACCGCAACCTGGTGGCCCATTTCGAGCCCCAGAGCTTCACCATCAGTGTCTCGGCCAATCCTACCAATGCCGGTACTGTGACTGGCGCCGGTACTTACAACTATGGCACATCATGCACCGTGACCGCCACACCTATCCTAAGATATGAATTCGTCAACTGGACTGAAAACGGCACAGTGGTATCAACCGAACAAAGCTACACCTTCACTGTTACAGCCAACCGTAACTTGGTGGCCAACTTCGAGAATCCCATGGTTGAAATCAGAGCAACGGTTGACCCGATAGAAGCCGCAAACGTCTACGGAACTGGCATATATGAATATGGCGAAACCGTGACCCTGACTCTTGAACGCAACGAGGACTGGGCCTTCCAAAACTGGACCGATGAAAACGGTCAGGTGGTCAGCGAAGAGATGACCTACACCTTCATCGCTACCGAAGACCGCAGCTTGGTAGCCAACTTCCTCTACACTGAAGGCATTGGAGAAAGCAGCATCTCTGCCAAAGTATATCCTAACCCGACCCAAGGCGAAATCACCATTGAAGGCGACGGCTTAAGCCATGTCCGCATCGTGAATGCCTATGGTCAAACGGTCTATAACTTCAAGGTTGAAGGCGACCTGGTTCGCATCGACCTTTCTCAGTTGACCAAAGGCATCTACACGATGCACATCAATGCCAAAGGCGGACAGGCAGTAAGAAAATTTGTGGTTGAGTAAACCTAAATTCTATGAAAATCAAGTTTATCGGTGCAGCCCAAGAAGTAACGGGCAGCAAGCACCTCATCACAACGGACCACGGCAAGAAGATTCTCTTGGATTGTGGCATGTTCCAAGGCAAGGGTCTCGAAACCGACGCGGCCAACCGCAACATCATGGTCGACCCGAAGGAGCTCGACTATATCATCCTCACCCACGCCCACATTGACCATAGCGGCCTTATCCCCTATTTCCACAAGTTGGGTTTCCGAGGCGAGGTCATCTGCACCCCTGCCACCAAGGACTTGTGCAGCATCATGCTCCCCGATACGGGCTTCATCCAAGAAAACGATATGGAGTGGTTCAACAAGAAGCGTCGCAAACAAGGACTTCCAGCCATGGAACCCATCTATACCGAAAAAGATGCGCGTGCCTGTATGGATCTGTTCGTCACCGTCAGTTACAACCGCTACCACTATTTGGACAATAACATTAAGGTAAAGTTCAACAACACGGGGCACCTGCTCGGTAGCGGGTGTGCCATTCTTGAGATTGACGAAGGTGGCAAGATGACCCGTATCGGATACACAGGCGACATTGGGCGCGAAAACAACTATCTGTTACGCTCGCCCGAACCCTTCCCCCACTGCGACTACCTCATCACCGAATCGACATACGGCAACCGCCTTCATAGCGACCGCGACAAAGCCGAACAGCAGCTTTTGGAGATTATCTACCATACTTGCGTGGAGAAACGAGGCAAGCTTATTATCCCTTCGTTTGCAGTCAGCCGTACCCAAGAAATCGTGTATCTGCTGAACAACTTCTACAATCAAGGAAAACTTCCCGAGAAGATACCCGTATATGTCGATAGCCCGTTGGCCGTCAACGCCACTGAGATTTTCCGTATGTATGTCGACCTCTTCAACGACGACGTACACGATATGATTGAATACAACCCCGACCCCTTCGGGTTTAACGGTCTCACCTTTATCCGTGACATTAACCAGTCAAAAGCCTTGAATGCCACCAAACAACCCTGCATCATCATCTCGGCATCGGGCATGATGGAGGCCGGTCGTGTGAAGCACCACATCGCCAACAGCATTGAAAACCCAAACAACAGCATCCTCGCTATCGGCTACTGCGCCCCCACCACTTTAGGTGCCAAACTACTTGCCGACCCCAAACCCCAGACTGTCTCCATCTTCGGCATAGAACACCCCGTATTGGCAGATATCTATGAAATCGATGCCTTTAGCGGGCACGGAGATTATAAAGAGATGATCCATTACCTCAGTTGCCAGGATCCCGGCAAGGTGAAGAAAACCTTTATCGTACACGGTGACCCGGAAGCCCAACAATTCTACAAGCGCCAACTGCGCAAGGAAGGCTGGGACAACATCGTCATCCCCGAGCAAGGAGAGGAATTTGAGTTAAAATAAAGAACAACAAAAAAAAATCGAAATATGTATTGTCCGAATTGCGGGCTAGAGATTCAAGGTGGCACTAATTTTTGCCCCAACTGCGGAACGCCCATCGCACCCATTAGTGCAGAACCGCAACCGAAACCCCAACCAGCGCCTATACCAGAACCGGAACCCAGGCCGGAACCTAAACCAGAACCCAAACCGGAGCCAAAGCCCAAAGCTGAGCCCATTCAAGAAGGAGAAAAACCCAATTCCATGGAAAAGACTCTTGCCATTGAGGCCTACCTAGGCATCCTCGTTTTGGCCCCGCTGTTTGGTGCAAAGAAATCCAAATTTGCCCATTTCCATGTTACCCAGGGTTTCAATCTGTTTTTGATCGGAACCGCCTTTTATCTCCTTATCCTTTTCAACAGTTTTATTGGCGGATATTGTTACTATGGTGCCCATTGGCTATATATCATCTTGACCATTATCAACGTTTTCTATTATCTCATAGAAATCGCTGTCACTGTTTTCTCCATAATAGGCATCATCAACGTCATCAAAAACAAGATGAAAACGCTGCCACTGATTGGAAAAATCAAGATTATCAAATAACACCATCCTATGGCTCAGAAACCATCAATACCCAAAGGCACACGCGACTTCCTGCCCGAAGTCATGGTGCGCCGCAATTATATCTTCGACACTATCAAGGGCGTTTTCAAGCGCTTCGGCTTCCAGCCCATCGAGACCCCTTCGATGGAAAACCTCAGCACACTTTTGGGCAAATACGGCGACGAGGGCGACAAGCTCCTGTTCCGTGTGCTCAACAGCGGCGACTTCATGAGTGGCGTGGAGCAGAACGGCGAGCCGCTTGAATCGCTGAAACTGGCCTCGAAGATTTCGGAGAAAGGCCTGCGTTACGACCTGACGGTGCCTTTCGCCAGGTTCGTCACCATGTACCGCGAACAGATTGCCTTCCCCTTCAAGCGCTACCAAATACAACCCGTCTGGCGCGCCGACCGTCCACAAAAAGGACGCTACCGCGAGTTCTACCAATGCGATGTTGACATCATTGGTAGCGACTCGTTGCTGAACGAAGCCGAACTGGTGCAAATCGTCGACGAGGTGTTCAAAGCCCTGAAAATTGGCGTCACCCTGAAAATCAACAACCGCAAAGTGCTGGCTGGCATCGCTGAATACATCGGCAAATCGGATGCGCTGGTGGACATCACCATCGCCATCGACAAATTAGACAAGATTGGCATCGACGCGGTGAATGCGGAGTTGGCCGAAAAAGGACTGGAGCCCGAAGCCATCGACAAGCTGCAACCCATTCTCTTCATGAAAGGCAACACCCGTGAAAAACTGGCCCAGCTGAAGCCCCTGCTGAACAACGAAGTGGGTCAGAAAGGCATCGAGGAACTGGAGACTCTGTTTGACTACATCGACGATATGGAACTCGGCATCACCACCGAGCTCGACCTCACCTTGGCCCGTGGCCTGAACTACTACACCGGAGCCATCTTCGAGGTAAAGGCCAACGACTTCCCGATGGGCAGCATCTCGGGTGGAGGACGCTACGACAACCTGACCGGCATCTTCGGTCTGCCCAACGTCTCAGGCGTAGGCATCAGCTTTGGTGCCGACAGAATCTATGACGTATTGGAGGGTCTCAACCTCTTCCCCGAGACGATGTCGGAAAGCACCAAGGTCATCTTCCTCAACTTCGGCAAGAACGAGGAGAAGTATTGCCTCAAATACTTGAACCAAGTGCGTCAACATGGCATCAATGCCGAAATCTATCCCGACGCCGCCAAAATCCAGAAACAGATGAAATACGCCAACCAACGCGCTATCCCTGTAGTCGTCATCGCAGGCGAACAAGAAGTTGCCGAGCAGAAATTCACCGTGAAGTTCATGAAAGAAGGTACACAAGAAACAGTAGACGCGAACAAATTAGTAGAAACAATCTTAAAATAAACAATATGAAAATCCATAAAATCTCATCGAAGGAATTGACCTTCAAACAGGTAAACGAAATACTCACCAAAGGATACAAGCTCGAACTCAGCGCCGATGCCATCAAGCGCATCCAGAAGTGCCGCGACTATCTCGACAAAAAGATGGAGAACCCCGAGAAGCCCATCTATGGTGTCACCACCGGCTTCGGTTCCCTCTGCGACCACAGCATCTCCAAAGAAGATTTGAGCACCTTGCAAAAGAACCTCGTCATGTCGCACGCCTGCGGCACGGGCGAGATGGTGCCTGAGGAAATCATCCGCCTGATGTTATTATTAAAGGTGCAGAGCCTCAGCTACGGCAACAGCGGTGTGCAGGTCGTCACCGTCCAGCGCCTCATCGACTTCTTCAACAACGATGTGCTACCTGTGGTCTACAACCAAGGCTCCCTCGGTGCCTCCGGCGACTTGGCTCCTTTAGCCAACCTGATGCTGCCCTTGCTCGGTCTGGGCGAGGTGCATTTTGAAGGCAAGATTTACCCTGCCGAGAAAATCCTCAAGAAGTTCAAGTGGGAGCCCATCACCCTGCAATCGAAAGAAGGTCTGGCCCTGCTCAACGGCACACAGTTCATGAGCAGCTACGGCACCTACGTCTTGCTGAAGGCCTTCCGTCTCAGCTACCTTGCCGACCTCATCGGCACCGTTTCATTGGAAGCCTTCGACGGACGCATAGAGCCTTTCTTCGACCAGGTACATCAAATCCGTCACCACAACGGACAGATTGTCACCGCCAAGCGTGTGCGTGAGTTCACCAAAGGTAGCGAACTCATCGTCCGCGAGAAGAAACACGTGCAAGACCCCTACTCCTTCCGCTGCATGCCGCAGGTACACGGTGCCTCTAAAGACGCCATTGACTATGTCGCCTCTGTCTTCAGTGAGGAAATCAACGCCGTCACCGACAACCCGACCATCTTCCCCGATGAAGACCTGGTCATCAGCGCCGGCAACTTCCACGGACAGCCCCTCGCCATCACCCTCGACTTCCTCGCCATCGCAATGGCAGAACTTGGCAACATCAGCGAGCGCCGTATCTACCAGCTGATTGGCGGCAAGCGCGGTCTGCCCTCCTTCCTCGTCGCCGAGCCTGGCCTCAACAGCGGCTTCATGATTCCGCAATATGCCGCTGCCAGCATCGTCAGCCAGAGCAAGCAACTCTGCACGCCTGCCTCGGTGGACAGCATCGAGTCGTCACAGGGACAGGAGGACCATGTGAGCATGGGCGCCAACGCCGCCACGAAGGCCTTGCGCGTTGCCGAGAACCTGGAGCGTGTGCTCGCCATCGAGCTCTTCAACGCCACGCAGGCCCTCGAGTTCCGCCGCCCGCTGAAGTCGTCACCCATCATCGAGAAGTTCGTCGCCGCCTACCGTAAGGAAGTGGAGTTTGTGCGCATCGACAAGGTGATGTACACCGAGATTGCCAAATCGGTTGATTTCGTGAAGAATTATCCGTTGGCTTTTGATGAATTGGAAAACAAATAATATGGAAAACGCCCCATCCCAAAAGCGTCCTGTGGGGATGACCATCCTCCTTGTGCTGTCGCTCATCAGCGCCTGTTGGAACATATTCAGCTCGTTGCTTTCATTAATTATGAAACCACAAATGACCGAAATGTACAACAACGGACAATTTGATGAGATGATGCAGCCCTTCTCAGCTATGGGTGGGGAATTCACCAAAGCCCTTAACGAGTCGATGCAGATTTTCTCACAAATCGACTCCAAATTCTACCTCATCCTGATGGCGCTGTTCATCGCGTCGTTGATTGGCGTCATCAGGATGTTTAAAAACGACAAGCGCGGATTCCATATCTATTCCATAGCCCAAATCTGCATGCTGATCAATAGTTCCGTGTTTGTCTATCCCCTGCAGAAGCCCTCTCCTTTTCTCTCCGACATGATGTTCACCGCAATCTTCATCCTGTTGTATTACCTCTATTTCAAAAGGATAGAGATGTCACAACCCACTCAAAGCCCTGAATAAATGGAACAACGCGAAGGAAAGATATTCAACCTAAAACCCGAAATGACGCTGCCCATGAAATTGGCGGCGAGTTTTGCCATTACCTATTACGCGTTACTGCTCGTCTTTGCCATTATCACCGTCATTTTCAGCCAATATTACATCGACTCATACTATTACAACGAGACCAACGTCAAACAAGACAAATCCGAACTGCTGACCCCCATCCTCCAGCTGGCGTTGCTGGTTACCCTTGTGTTCAGTTTGATACAAATCTTCCGAAAGAAAAATCACGGGAAAGCCATCTTTGTGCTGACTTCCCTCGTTCTCATTGTCTTTCAACTGGTGACTTCGGGCTTCATTCCGTGGATGAAATATGCCCTCGAAATTTTGATGGTGCTCATCATCGCTCCCATTAGGGTAAAGAAAAAGATTAAGATTAAAGACGGAAAAATCAAGTTGGAAACCGTTGAAAAGCAAGAAACAGCCAATACGACAGAGGCTTAGCGCAACATCATCGCCGCTTTTTTCACCGCTTTTACAAAGGTTTCCACCTCTTCAAGGGTGTTGTAAAGCGCAAACGAAGCGCGAACTGTTCCAGGAATCCCGAAACGGGTCATTACGGGTTCAGCACAATGGTGGCCTGTGCGGACGGCTACCCCCATCTTGTCGATGATGGTGCCTAAGTCGTAAGGATGCACACCTTCTATAATAAAGGAGACCAAACCGCTACGCTGCTCAGCCTGACCTATGAAGCGGATGCCTTCAATCTCTGAAAGCTGTTGTATGGCGGTTTGCAGGAGCTGTGTTTCGCGGGTTTCAACCTCGTTTCTATCAAGGCTTTGTATGAACTGTATGGCAGTTTCCAGACCCAGTGCTGCACCCACATTAGGTGTGCCGGCCTCAAATTTGTAGGGCAGCACGTTGAAGGTGGTCTTTTCGAAGCTCACCGTGTCCACCATCTCGCCACCGAATTGATAAGGGGGCAACTTCTCCAACCATTCTGCCTTTCCGTATAAGCCTCCTATGCCCATTGGGGCGTACATCTTGTGGCCTGAGAAGACGAAGAAGTCGCAATCCAAGTCCTGCACGTCGATTGGGTGGTGGGCTATGGATTGGGCGCCGTCAATCACAACGGGGATACCGTACTTGTGCGCCATTGCAACCATTTGTTTCACAGGGTTGATGGTACCCAACACATTGGAGATATGGGCTATCGAGACCACCAAGGGACCTTCCTGCAACAGTTTCTCATATTGCTCCAAATCCAACAAGCCTTTGTCGTCCATCGGTACAACGAGCAGCTGTCCCTGATGCCGCTGCACCATCTGCTGCCAGGGGACGAGGTTGGAGTGATGCTCCATAGCCGTCACCAGCACTTTTGGTGCTGATAGTTTAGAGTTGAGAGTTGAGAGTTGAGAGTCAGTGGAAAGTTTAGAGTAGGCAGTTTCGGAGAAGAAGAGGTGTTCGAAGGAGGTT
>Ga0310696_10007882_pt1 | contig 12459 bp, 9 predicted proteins | sample AusTroGonzalo_MG_4_FD_203885 | JGI IMG/M metagenome (GOLD analysis project Ga0310696, IMG submission 203885) | Bovine rumen microbial communities from tropical cattle in Woodstock, Queensland, Australia - Gonzalo_02 (v2) (version 2) | ecosystem: Host-associated > Mammals > Digestive system >... | reverse complement strand
CTTTGTGCCCGAATATGGCACAACCACTGGCTGAAAGACTACGTCCTCGCACTTTAGATGAGTATATCGGACAGGAACATCTGGTAGGCGAAGGGGCCGTTCTGCGTAAAATGATTGACGCAGGACGAATACCGTCGTTTATACTCTGGGGACCGCCGGGAGTGGGAAAAACCACATTGGCACAGATAATAGCTCACCGACTGGAAACACCGTTCTACACACTGTCGGCAGTTACCAGCGGAGTGAAGGATGTGCGCGATGTGATAGAGAAAGCACAGAAGGGCCGATTCTTTAACGAGGCTTCACCTATTTTATTTATAGACGAGATTCACCGCTTTTCGAAATCGCAGCAGGACTCGCTGTTGGGAGCGGTAGAGAAGGGTATAGTAACGCTGATAGGTGCCACAACCGAGAATCCATCGTTTGAGGTTATACGTCCGCTGCTGTCGCGTTGTCAGCTGTATGTTCTGAAATCGCTCGAAAAGGACGATCTGCTGAAACTGCTTGATAGAGCCATAAGCACCGATGCCATTCTGAAGGAGCGAAACATAAAGCTGGAAGAGACTGGAGCGATGCTGAGATACAGCGGAGGTGATGCACGTAAGTTGTTGAATATCTTAGAATTAGTGGTTGAAGCTGAAGTAGGGGATGAAGTTGTTATAACCGACGAAAAGGTGGTGAACCGCTTGCAGCAGAATCCGCTGGCATACGACAAAGACGGCGAGATGCACTACGATATCATCTCGGCATTCATAAAGAGTATTCGCGGTAGTGATCCTGATGCGGCACTATACTGGCTGGCGAGGATGATTGAGGGTGGCGAAGACCCGCAATTCATAGCCCGAAGACTAGTGATAAGTGCATCGGAAGATATAGGACTGGCAAACCCGAATGCCTTGCTACTGGCTAATGCTGCCTTTGATGCCGTGATGAAGATAGGATGGCCCGAGGGCAGAATACCATTGGCTGAAGCGACAGTATATCTGGCAACATCGCCTAAGAGTAACAGCGCGTATTTAGGTGTTGACACAGCGTTAGACCTTGTGCGCCGTACCGGTAACCAGCCTGTGCCGCTGCCCATACGTAATGCGCCTACACAGCTGATGAAGGAGTTGGGATATCACGACGGATATAAGTATCCGCACGACTTTGCAGGACATTTCACACCGCAGCAGTATATGCCCGATGATTTGCAGAACGAGCGTATCTGGCACGGACAACATAACCCCACAGAAGAGAAGATGTACCAGAGAATGGTGAACTACTGGGGAAAAAGATACGAAGATTAATGGAACAGGGACTGATAATAAGTATAATAGAACTGTTAGGTACGTTTGCCTTTGCAATATCGGGAATACGTCATGCTGCTGCTAAGCACTTCGACTGGTTCGGAGGATATGTGTGCGGTGTGGCTGTGGCCATAGGCGGAGGTACAATACGTGACGTGATGCTTGGCACAACGCCATTCTGGATGACAAACCCGATATATCTGATATGTACGGCTGTAGCATTGCTTACAGTAGTGCTATTCGGAAAATGGATGGAGCCGCTTAAGAATGCGTGGTTTGTGTTTGATACATTAGGTCTGGCGCTGTTCACCATAGCCGGAATACAGAAAAGTCTGGCATTCGGACAGCCGTTCTGGGTGGCAATAATCATGGGATGCATAACGGGTTCGGCAGGCGGAGTAATCCGTGATGTGCTGCTTAATAACGAGCCGGTGATATTCCATAAAGAGATTTACGCCATGGCGTGCGTTGTAGGCGGTGTGGCATACTGGGGACTTGCCGAATTAGGTACTCCCGCAGAGATAAGTGCCGGTGTGAGCTTTGCAGTAACCTGCCTGATAAGGTTCCTGGCAGTGCGTTATCACCTCTCTCTCCCCGTTTTGAAGGAGAAGTAATAAATTGTAAAATAGTGAAATAGTCCAATAGTAAAATATATTCATGGCAGAACAAACAAATAATAGAAGAAGAAAGGCATCGCAGCCGCTTGATCCAAGCTTCGGACACCTGCAGCCACAGGCTCTTGAGATTGAGAAAGCTGTGCTGGGTGCGCTGATGATTGACAAGGACGCGTATGCAATAGTGTGCGAGATATTGCGCCCTGAGAGTTTCTACGAACCAAGAAACCAGATGATTTACACCGCCATACGCGACCTGAGTATGGACGAGAAGCCTGTTGACATGCTTACCGTAGCCGACCAGCTGGCTAAGTCGGGAAAGCTTGAGCAGGTGGGCGGTCCTGGTTATATAGCAGAACTGAGTTCGGGCGTTGCAACATCGGCTAACATAGAGTATCACGCTAACATCATAGCACAGAAGTCGCTGGCGCGCCAGCTGATATCATTCGCAAGTTCTATTCAGACTAAGGCCTTCGACGAGACAATAGATGTTGAAGACCTGATGCAGGAGGCTGAGGGCTCGCTGTTCGAGCTGTCGCAGCACAACATGAAGAAGGACTATACTGCCATCGACCCTGTTATTGCTCAGGCGGTAAAGGGTATTCAGGATGCCGCTAAGAACACCGACGGTTTGACGGGTGTTTCAACAGGATATTATAAGCTCGACGATATCACCAGCGGTTGGCAGGCATCCGACTTGGTTATCATTGCAGGACGCCCTGCGATGGGTAAGACATCATTCGCCCTGTCGATGGCAAAGAACATTGCTGCCGACCTACGCACACCAATGGCGTTCTTCTCTCTTGAGATGTCGAACGTTCAGCTTGTGAACCGACTGATATCTAACGCGTGTGAGATTCAGGGTTCGAAGATTCTGAACGGACAGCTGCAGCGTGACGAGTGGGAGCGACTGGATAAGAACATCAACAACCTGCTGGGTGCGCCACTTTATGTTGACGACACTCCTGGACTATCGGTGTTTGAGCTTAGAACAAAGGCTCGCCGACTGGTTCGTGAGCACGGTATTAAGCTGATTATGATTGACTATCTGCAGCTGATGAATGCCAACGGAATGCGATTCAGCAGCCGACAGGAAGAGGTGTCAACAATATCTCGTTCGCTTAAGGGACTGGCCAAGGAGCTGAATATTCCTATTCTGGCACTTAGTCAGTTGAACCGTGGTGTTGAGAGTCGTGAGGGACTTGAAGGTAAGCGCCCACAGCTTAGTGACCTGCGTGAATCGGGAGCCATCGAGCAGGATGCCGATATGGTGCTGTTTGTGCATCGTCCTGAGTATTACCACATATATCAGGATGATAACGGACGCGACCTGCACGGTATGGCACAGATTATTATTGCTAAGCACCGTAAGGGTGCCACAGGCGATGTGCTGCTTACATTCCGTGGTGAGTTTACAAGATTTGAGAACCCTGAGGATAAGTCGATAGATAATCGCGCTCCAATAGGTAGTGGTGAGATTATAGGTTCGAAAGTGAATGGCGGCGAAGAGAGCCCATTCTCACCATCAATGGATGGACCACTTCCATTCTAAGAATAAAAAAAACTCTCCCGATTTGGGAGAGCTTTTTTTTACTTATACTTTTCGATTAGTGCTTCGGCTTGAAGGTTCCCCATCTCCTTTGCTTTCTGCAGATTGGGTATTCCCTCCTTCTTGTTGCCCTTAAGACACTGGGCAACACCAAGGAACATATATCCGTCGCTATCGTTAGGATCAACAATCAAACACTCCTTTGCCGTTGCAATGGCGTTGTCGTAAAGACCCACACGAATCTCGAGCGAAGCCTTCTCGGCATAGTAGAATGTCTCCTTAGGATTAATAACAATGGCGCGTGTGATATCGTTAAGTGCCTGCTGATAGAGTCGTCCGTCAACCTCGGCCAGATGGCGCAGATAGTAGAAGTTATCGTTGACGTTGGCTACCATAAGCTCCTCGTAGTCGTTCATATCGGCAATAGCCTCGCGATACTTCTTGGCATGCAGACGAGCCTGAGAGCGAGCCCACAGGTAAGGAGCAGCCTCTTTTAGGTAAGGCTTTGTGAAGCAGTTAACGGTGCTATCGAGCAGAGCCAGCATAGCAGTAGAGTCTTTCAGCATCTCCTTACAACGTGCGGCGCTGTAGTAAACCTCGGCTCCCTTAAGATTGGTGTTGGTAAGCTGAGTGTAGATGTCGTAAGCCTCGTTGTACTTCTTCTGTGCGAAAAGGATGTTTGCCTCCATCTGGCGGTATGTGGGCTGAGGATTCAGGGTGTTAGCCAGTCGGATTTCCTCGAGAGCCTTATCAAAAGTCCAGTTGTCATAAGGAACATCGGTCTGGAAGATAAGCTTATTATAAATCATGCGGGCATAATTATAATGAGTATCATCCTTCTGGGTAGAGTTTGAGATTGCCAGCTCCATATCCTTCTCGGCGGCAGCGAAATTGTTGCTGCTGGCCGAAATCTGAGCGCGATACATATATCCGTCGGCAGCCTTAGGGAACTTAAGGATAAAGTCCTGTACCATTGCCACATAAGATGCTGAGTCCTGACGGCTGCTTGCCATATAAAGGGCCAGAACAGCCTCCTTAAGATCATCAGGGAGCTCCTTCTTAATCTTAGTCTGCAGCAGAGCGGCCTCGTTCATTCCAAAACCAGAGATCTTGAGTGAATCGGCAAAGCGGGCGCTTACTGCATAGCTCAAGGTGTCCTTATCGGTAGCGGGCTGCTGCATCAGACCGATAACCTCGCCAGCCTGATTGATGAGAGGTGTACTAACGGTGTTGGCGGGCATAGTCATTGCAACGGTGTAGTACTCGTATTCGCCCTGGAAGGTCTCGGCCTTGCGTACTGTTCCTGCTGGCACATTTTTCACCTCGTGATAAGGCAGAAGCCACACCTGAGAGCTTACAGGAGTAGTGGCCGAGCTAACGGTGAGGGGCTGTGTTTTACCACTAACGCGGAACTTAACAACATCGTACATGTCGTTAACACCAACAATGCTGATTACAGGCAGCTCCTTGCCCGAGGCATCGATGACTACAGCACGCGATGCTCCTTTGAAAGGAGTGTAGTTACTAACTGCATCGCCGGTAGTGCTGGTAAAGAAACCATTGCTGCTGCCGATGAGTGAACCGTCCTCGGCAAAGGTCTTCAGGGTGAAAACTGATTTTGTGGCCTTCTTAACCCAACTGGGCTGGGCCATAGCCACCAACGGCATCATCCCCAGCAATATTAATAATATCTTCTTTTTCATTGTTATATTTTACTATTTCACAATTTACTATTTCACAATTTAATTCTTAAGTAGTTCTTTTGCGTTCTGGATAGCAGCCTCCGATACATCGCTACCGCTAAGCATCTGGGCTATCTCGCGTACACGTTCGTCGGCATCAAGCTGGCGCATCTTACTTGTTGTACCGCTTGCTGTCTCGTTTTTCTCAACCTTGTAATGTACAGAGCCAAGTGCAGCAATCTGGGGTAGGTGAGTAATGCTGATTACCTGGCGCCCATGATTGCCCATCTCCTTCATTATCTGAGCCATCATCTCTGCTGTCTTGCCGCTAACACCGGTATCAATCTCGTCGAAGATGATTGTTGGCAGTTTTACGGCGCCGCTAATCATTGCCTTAAGCGAGAGCATTACACGGGCTATCTCACCGCCTGAGGCAACCTGAGAAACGGGCTGGAGTGGGGTAGATGTGTTGGCGCTGAACAGGAACGATACCCTATCGGCTCCGTTAGTACCAAGCTCTACTGGTGTGAGCTGTATGCTGAAACGTACATGTGGCATTCCAAGAGGAATAAGGCGTTTCTGCATCTCGGCCTCGATGGTCTTAGCTGATTTTGTACGCAGCTTTGTGAGTGTGTCGGCTTCCTTACGGGCTTGTGCTTCCAACTCTTTTTTGCGGGCTTTCAGGGCATCAAGCGATTCGTCGCCATTCTCGATAGCATCAAGTTCTCGATGCAGCTGGTTGCGTTTGGCGATAAGCTCCTCTACGGTTTCAACGTGATATTTCTTCTCAAGTTCGTAGATTCTATCCAATCGGCTGTTTACCTGGTCGAGTTCGGCTGGGTCAAAGTCAACTGATTCAAGCAGACTGCTAATCTCCTGACTGATATCCTTAAGGTCGATATAGCTGCTGTCGATACGTTCTACAAGCTCGCTGACTTCAGGATAAACGGCTTCGATACCGCGCAATGCCGAAAGCGATGAACGCAGAGACTGTAGAACGCCAACCTGTTCAGCCGAAAGGGCATTATCGGTGGTGTAGAGGGCGCTCTTAATGTCCTCAGAGTGCTCCATAGTCTCGCTGCGCTGTTCAAGTTCTTCCTGCTCTCCTTCCTGTAGTTTTGCATTATCAAGTTCTTCGTATTGGAATTTCAGGAAGTCGTGATTCTCACGGCTGCGCTCTATGGTGAGCATCATCTCACTGAGTTCTTTCTCTACTTTAATATATTCGGCATAAGTATCCTGATACTTAGCGAGTTGCGTAGAGTCGTCGGCAATAATATCTACTACCTCTAACTGGAAATCCTGTTTGTTAAGCAGTAGGTTCTGGTGCTGCGAGTGAACATCCATCAGCTGGTCGCCAAGCTCTTTCAGCATCGAGAGAGCCACAGGTGTATCGTTGATGAAAGCACGACTTTTTCCTGCAGCGGTGAGCTCTCGGCGTATGATGCAGTCGCCGGCATCGTACTCGATATCGTTAGAGTCGAAGAATGGCTGCATGTTATAGCGCGACAGATCGAAGTTTGCCTCGATAACACACTTGTCGGCACCTTGTTTTATTGTCTTTGAATCAGCACGCTGACCAAGCAACAAGGCAATAGCACCAAGTATGATACTCTTACCGGCTCCTGTTTCGCCTGTGATTACCGAGAATCCCTCGTACAGTGAGATATCGAGCTCGTCAATCAGCGTAAAGTTCTTAATATATAAATGCTTAAGCATAGCTTTATTTGGTTATTTGTTCCCAACTATTGTTCTGCGATGCGTTCATACCCATAAGTATGTCGTAGATGCGCTGTTTCTCCTTCTGAGTGCCTTTGCCTTTATAGATGCTTGCCAACTCGTCTTTCTTATAGTCGGTCCATATCTGTGGAAGCAGACTCAGTGGTTTGTCGGCATGCGCCTTCTGCAAATCGTTTTCGAGTGCAGCAGAAATCTCTGTTCTGCCTCGTTCGGCATTATTGGCCATCTCGTCGAGTCCCTTACGATAATAGTCGTACTGCAGCTGACGGAACGGCTTCATTGCCTCGTCGAGGTAATCGTTTATTAGAGAAAAGCGATTACGGTTATCCTCGAACGATTTCCATCCTGGGAATCCAAGATTCTGTGCGTTGTTTACCAGCACCAGACAGCGCTGTAGCACATCGGTTCCTCCCATAGGCGCAAAGCTGTCGAGATCGAGTCCGATTATAAGCATAGCGTAGTAGGCAAGGAGAGCAGTCAGCTGATTGTCGATATTCTCTTCGGCAAAATTAAGCTGGTCGAACTGCTGGAAATCGAAGTTGAAGTTAGCGTCTCTATTATTATACAATGTGGTTGTATAAGCCGAATTATATACCGGGCGGTTGGCCTGAATAAGGGCTGTGCACTCAAAACGGTTCTCGTCGCGATTATACTTATTTACGGTTATGCTTATGTTGCCCTGAATACGTTCGTTCTGCAGGAACTGCAAGTCGGTCCACGAGCGTTCATTAAGGAACTGCTCCATAGACTGCTGCAGATTCTCGAACACGCTTGCATCAGTGCCTTGAATCTGGCTATGATTAATACTAACTTTAACTTGCAGTTCCTGAGCGTTAATTCCAAGAACTGCAAGCATAAGTATAGTTATTAATAAAGCCTTCTTCTTTATCATCCGTTAAGTTTTGATTCGCGCAGACGGATTCTGGTTAATACCTGCTTGGTATTGTAGGTGAAGTCGCCAGCCAGAATCCAGCTGTAATAACCTGGGTCGATATGCAGCACATCGGCAACAGGAATGCCTTTATGCTTGCCAAAGTTGAATACTTCGGTCATCTTAGGATTACCGTCGGAATCGAGTAGGGGATTACCGTTGCGGTCTTTCATCTCAGCCCATACAATACGGCCGGCAAAGTCAACGTTATTGTTAACGCGTGAGAACTCGGCCAGCTTTGCCATATCGTTCTCAAGAACCTTCTCAGGATCCTCGTTTGCGCCTGGAGCGTACTTGTCGAGCTCGCCCATAAGCACACGATATGTAGCTTCGGTATCCTGATCGGCACGGTGTGCTTCGAAATCGTCCTCCATCTTTCTGCCGCAGTAGAACTTATAAGCAGCAGCCAGATTACGGCGTTCCATCTTATGGAAGATGGTCTGAGCATCAATCATCTTTGATTTGCTGAAATCGAAGTCGATACCGGCACGCAGAAATTCCTCGGCCAGCAAGGGAATATCGAAGTGGTTTGAGTTAAAGCCGGCAAAGTCGCAACCTGTGAATTTCTCAGCCAGAATAGCGCCCAACTGCTTGAACGTTGGCTTGTCCTTAACATCTTCGTCCGAAATTCCCGTAAGCTGTGTGATAATAGGCTCGATAGGCTTCTCGGGGTTTACCAGTTCGTTGCCTCGTTCCTCACGTCCGTCGGGATAAACTTTAATATATGAAATCTGGATAATACGGTCCTTAACAAGGTCAAGTCCCGTAGTCTCCAGATCAAAAATTACCAGTGGTTTAATAAGATTCAGTTTCACTTTCTCTTCCTCTCCACAGTTTAGTTGTTAAGCAACATTGGCATCATAAGCATTACAATCTCCTGATCCTCAGGCTGCTCGTTTGGCAGAACGAGACCTGCACGGCTTGAATCAGCAAGCTGGATGAGCACCTCAGGACACTCGATATTGCTAAGAATCTCGATGAATGCGTTACCCTTGAAACCAATGCTCATAGGCGCTCCGTTATAATCGCAAGTCATGCGCTCGGTAGCTGTCTTTGAGAAGTCGTAGTCCTCGGCATCAAGCTGCAATGTAGAGCCTTCAACGTGGAAACGAACAAGATTGCTTGAGTCGTTAGCAAATGGCTGAACACGGCGCAGAGCTGACAACAGACCAAGACGGTCAACACGTACTTCGTTTGGATTATTCTGTGGAATAACTGAATTATAGTTAGGGTAGCGACCCTCGATAAGGCGGCACTGCAGTACGCCGTCGCCATAGTTAACCTCGGCGTTACGCTCGTCGAAACGGATTGTAACATCGCCGCCATCCTTACCAAGAAGATTCTTCAGCAGGTTTGCTGGCTTCTTTGGCAGAATGAATGCAGAAGGCTCGTCGCTCTTAATGGTGTAAACCTTGTTACGAACCAGCTTATGACCATCGGAAGCAACTACTGCAAGATGATCGGCTGTAAGGTCGAAATAGATACCGTTCATAACTGGGCGGAGCTCGTCCTGAGCTGTAGCAAAGATGCTACGGTTGATGTTCTCTGCGAGAATTGCGTTTGACATTGTGATTGTCTTGGCAAAATCGTTAACAGGCTGAGCTACAGGATATTCATCGGCATTATCTATTGGCAGTGAGAACAAACCGTTCTGGTATGTAATCTTTACAAGATTCTGCTCCAGATTAACATCGAAAGTTACGGGCTGCTCAGAAATGCCTTTAATGGCCTCGAGCATGTCGTGATTTCCGATAGCGAAACGGAAATTGTCGTCACTATCAGTAAGTTCTACCTGAGTCTTCATAACATTCTCTGAATCTGAGGCTGTCAGGAACAGAGTGTTGTTGTTGATCTCGAACAAAAAGTCGCCCAGAATCGGGAGTGCATTTTTGCTGTTAATTACTCTTGAAAGAGCGGTGAGCTTAGCGCTCAATGCTGTACTTGATAATGTAAAACGCATAGTTTATAGTTATTTTATTATTCTACATATTATATAATTGAGTACAAAATTACAAAAAAACGTTGTAATGAACAAAAAAAAAGGCAGAAATTTGCTCTATTCAAACTATTTTTAGTAATTTCGCGCAGTGAAAACGAAAATTTCAACAAATAAAAACAATTAAGATAATGGAATTAACAGGAAAAATTATCGCCGTTATGGCAGCACAAAGTGGCGTTTCAGCCCGCACAGGTAACTCATGGATGTCTCAGGAGTACGTTATCGAAGTACCTGGTCAATATCCACGCAAATGTGTTTTCCGTCTGTTCGGAGAAGACAGAATCAAGCAGTTTGCTATTCAGCAGGGCGAGGATTTGACAATCCAGTTTGATATCGATGCTCATGAGTACAACGGACGTTGGTTCAATGAGATCCGTGCATATAATGTTATTCGTGGCGGACAGCAGCCAGCTGTTCCTCAGGCTGCAGCTGCTCCTTCAGAAGCAACTTCGCCATTCCCACCAGCACAGGAGCCTGCCGGCGAGGGTTCTTCTGACGATCTGCCATTCTAAAATTTGTGCGATTAAGGTAAAAGATAGTCCGTTACGGCGGACTATTCTTTTTGTATTAGAATCGACATTATGATAAATAGGTAAAATGGAATATAGAATAACCTCACTCCCAACATTGTAAATTATTTAATATAGAAATCTTTTGTTAGTTCACGATACCATACACTCCTCTGGTTTGGAACCATCTCTAAAATCTCTTCTGTAAAATCTAAATTCTCAACTCTTTGTTTTCTGAATTCTATAAGCTGACGTTTTGGAAGTTTATTTGGAGTTGTTTTTATCATACAAATTCTGCTTATCATAAATCCAGCCAATGCTGCAGCTGATTCTATTGCATCATTGTTTTCGGTTGGAATTACAATTGAGAATATTCCGTCATTTTTTAGTAATTTATAAGCCGTCTGCATCAGCTGTTCGTAAGTCATAGTTACAGTATGTCTGGCTAATGTACGCTGGTCTTGCGGACAAGTCAGAGAATCAACAAAATACGGCGGATTACACACGATTGAATCAAACAGCAAATTGTCATCCATTTTTGTAGCATCGCCGTGAATAATTGTTATCCTGTCACTAAATGGCGATGCATCGGCATTTTCCTTAGCCTGTATTGCCGCATCGTTATCTATGTCGATTCCAACAACCTGTGATTCAGGGAAACGCTGTGCCATCATAAGAGCCACAAGTCCTGTACCAGTGCCGATATCAAGTATTTTACCTGCTCCGGCTGGCGCATTTGCCCAGGCTCCCAACAGAGTTCCGTCGGTGCCTACTTTCATTGCACAGTGCTCTTGATTTACTGTGAATTGCTTGAATTGAAAGCTGTTTTTACCCATATTCGCTGCAAAGATACTAATTATTTGTAAATAATCAGCCTATCATTCTTAATTCTTAATTATTATTAGTAACTTTGCGCCCTGATATAATTAAATACAGAAAATGAGTAATCAGAATAACAATTCAGCATTCCAGATGATTGCTGACATCGATGGAGATTTAAAGGATTTTTTGAATGTTAGCACTCCAGAACATGTACCTGTACTTGCCTTGAGAAACATGGTACTGTTTCCTGGCGTGGTAACACCTATTTTAATTGGACGCAAATCTAGCAAGACATTAGTAGAAAAGGCTGAGCGTAAGAGCCTTATTATCGGAGTTGTTTCACAGCGTGACCCGGATGTAGATTCACCTACAAAGGACGATTTGTACACTATTGGTGTATATGCCAAGGTAATGAAACTGTTAACACTTCCAAATGGTAATGTAACAGCTATTGTACAGGGTTTAGGACGTCTTGAGCTCGAAGACATCACTTCTACCTCACCCTATCTTGAAGGCGATGTAACTCCCGTTGAGGAGATTCAGCCAGAGAAGAAGGACCGTGAGTTTAACACTGCTATTTCAGACCTGCGTGAGCTTGTAAATAAGTATATCGGACTGTCGGAAGAGATTCCTGACGAGGCAAACTATGCCATCAAGAATATCTCGAATCCCGTTATGATGCTTAACTTTGTGTGCACCAATCTGCTGTTCAACCACAAAGACAAACAGAAGCTGCTTGAAGCCGAGACTGTTAAGGAGCGCCTGTTTATGACAATGAAGCTGTTGAACCGCGAGATTAATCTGCTTAATCTTAAAGCCGAAATCCGTAACAAGACACGTGAGGATATCGACGAGCAGCAGCGTAACTACTTCCTGCAGCAGCAGATTAAGAACATGCAGGCAGAGATGGGTAACGGAGAATCGTTTGAGAAGACCGAGCTTATCAGAAAGTCGATGCGTAAGAAATGGCCATATGAGATAGATCGTTTCTTCCGTAAAGAGTGCGACAAACTCGACAACCTGAATCCTCAGAGTCCTGAGTTCAATGTACAGCTTACATATCTGCAGACACTGGTTAATCTTCCTTGGGAAGAATATACTGAGGACGACCTGAACCTTAAGCGTGCACAGAAGATTCTGGATAGAGATCACTATGGCATGGAGAAAGTTAAGGAGCGTATTCTTGAGTATATGGCTGTGCTTGCACTTCGTGGCGATTTGAAGTCGCCTATCCTGTGTCTCTATGGCCCTCCAGGAGTTGGTAAGACTTCACTCGGTAAGTCGATTGCTGCTGCCATGAAACGTAAGTATGTACGTGTTTCTC
>Ga0310696_10007881_pt1 | contig 12460 bp, 9 predicted proteins | sample AusTroGonzalo_MG_4_FD_203885 | JGI IMG/M metagenome (GOLD analysis project Ga0310696, IMG submission 203885) | Bovine rumen microbial communities from tropical cattle in Woodstock, Queensland, Australia - Gonzalo_02 (v2) (version 2) | ecosystem: Host-associated > Mammals > Digestive system >... | reverse complement strand
CGATTCCGACGAATACCTGTTCAATGAGCGGGCCACTCAAGATATTAAAGTGTCGGCAACCGTCACCACGTCTTTCGACGCCGATGCCAAAAAGGCAAAGTCCGACACCGTCCAACCGGGCGACTCCCTCATTTTCTTGACGACGGTCTACCCGTCTAAATCCATTCGCAACCAGCAGTACTACTGGACAATGGACGGCAAATCCTTTGCCAGCGAATACAGTTTCAAGAAAAGCATCGATAGTCCCGGTGAACACAAGGTGGCATTCGTCTTTGTGGACTTCTTCGGCGACACCTTGAGCGACACCCTTTCTATAACGGTCGCCTCTCCCCCGACCGTAGACACCGAGCGCTTTATTCCGGCAAACAAGACCCAGAACATTGCCGCCGACACCGCAATCAATTTCGCTTGGAACGTTTACGACCCCGATTCTCTTTGGGAAATCTATTCCCATTTTGTTTTGAGGGATCACGAAAGGAACGTCCTTGTAGACACTATCTTGAACCAGGCTTACTTTACCTACCTGAAGGGACTTTCGCCTTTGCGGAAATACACCTGGACCGTGACCGCCTACAACGAGTTCGACCAGAAATCCAACGAAGTCCTTTCGTCGTCATTCTACACCAACGGGCTTAACGGCGAAAACGCAGTCGCCGGAACAATCACCACAAACACCGAGCTAAGCGCTTTCAAGTTCAAGGTCAGCCTCTTGGATGAAAACCTCGACACCATCAAGACCCTGACGACTTCCAAGCTGCACAATGCCGACTTTGACATCAAGCCTTTATCTAAAGGCAACTACCGCATTGTCGTCGCAGTCGATCAAGAGAGCGACTTTACGGCAGAATCCATTCCGTTCCATTTGAACACGAACCAGGTTCTGGAACTGGATACCATCGTTCTTAAAGATGAAGTTCCGCCGCGCATAACAGGCCCCAAGAACCGCGACACCATTGATATTGCAGACACCTTGCGATTCACTATCGAAGACCTCGGCGGCGATATTTCCACATCGAAGATTCACGTGTTCTACGAGAACGACTACATCTACGATTTCAAGCTTTCTAACGACACGCTCTCCGTTCCCTTTACCAAAGAAGCAGCGGTACAGACTTGGTCTTACAAGCCCATAACTGTGGTCGCCATTGACGCAAGCTACAACAGAGCGAAAAAGACGTTCTACCTCCGCCCCAACGCAACGCTCCCGGAGGTTTTCAGTGAATAAGATTCTGAATATTTGGCTTTTGGCCGTACTCTTTGTATTGGTGGCTTGCGGAGACGAGCACCTGGTCGACAAGGATTCCAACGTCCTCAGGCAATACGCCTTTGCCGGGCCCGACGGATACAACACCGAAATCGCCAACCGCTTTGCCCCTGTTGAAGAAGTCTACGTTGAACAAGGACAAACCCTCCGGTTCTATGCAGGCTATTCTATAGGTGGTCTCATTTACACCGACGAAACCTTGCAGCCCTATTACAACGGTGTTCTCTGGAAAATCGGCAACGACGCCTTCAACCTGAATTCGTTCCGTTACACCTTCAACGAAACCGGTGTTTTGAACGGTTCCCTTGAAACCACCGATACTTACGGCGACACTCTGCGTTCTACCTTCAAGATTTACGTGAACACACCCAACGACATTTCGCTGGATTTCCCGTACAACGGTTACAACCAGGCCGAGCCCACCGACGACCAGTCATTGCCGCTCCGCTGGACAGTCACGGGAATTGACCCGTGGGAAACCGCCCGCTGCGAAGTCTACCTGTCTTACGATCCGGATTCCGTTTGGCTTTCTCCGCTCGGCGCCATCGATTGCAATTCCGAAGGTTCCTTGATGGGTTCCCTGGTCGAAGAGTTCGATTCTGTCGCCCAAGAGGCCATCGATTTGTACGACAGTTCCTTCACGCTGTATTGGGGCACCAAGATGCTGGTTATCAGCGAAAGCGGCCGCCAGTACCGTGATTCCACCGAGATTTACCATTTCTCCACAAAGATCTTGAACAAGACTTCGACCATCAAGATTCCGATAACTTTCGACCGTTACCGCGACAATTCCATTTTGCAGACAGTCGCCTACTTGATTGCCAACAACGGCGACACCCTTGAAACGCTCACCAGCGACCGAATCTCCAACACGCTGGTAGCAAAAGTTGAACCGCAGCTTGGCCTCAAGATTCTCGTGAAAGAAAACTACCGCAAGGAATACGCCAGCGAAAGCCTTATTGTAGATGTGCCCGCCTACACCGTGCTCACTACTGACACCATTGTACTCAAGGACAATGTCGCACCGCAGATTTCTGCTTACTACGACACCATTGGCAGTGCCGAAGATGTTTCGTTCCTGCTTTTCGATGATGGTTCTGGAATCAACGAATCCAAGCTTTCGGTCATTGTAGATTTCGACACCATTCAGCCCACTTATAGCACTCCGGTGCTGACATTCCACACCCGCTGTTTCGGCAGGTGCAAAATCGAATTCCTGGGCGAAGACAATGCCCGCAACAAGTTCCCCGATGTCCACTGGTACATCGAGCACATGTCCAGCTATCGCGTAATCACGGGACCTTTCCCGAACAGGGAGTACTAAATGATTAGAATATTCATGATACTCCTCTGTGCTTTGATGGGCTACGCCTTTGCGGAATCAAAAGTTCTGCATGTATCGACGATTCCGAACAACGCCGACATTTATATTGACGAGGTAAGCCCCGACCACTCCAAGGAACCGACTTACGTGTCGCCGGCATTCATCAACACCAACGATTCGCTGGCCAGCGATGTTCTTATTTCGCTGTTCAACCCGGGATTCATGGACACCACCATTCGTGTAAGGCTCTCGGCCAAAGACACTTCGTTCATCATCGTTTCGCAGCAGCCGATTCTTGACGAAGAATTTTTGCAAGCCCAGCAATCCGACATTTCCAAGCGCAACCGCAGGGTTTTCGGCAAAGAGCTCATGAAGTATTCGCTTGTTCCTTTTGCCTTGGGTCTTGTGTCTGGCGCTATTACCTATTACGAAATCAGCAAGGCCGACGACGCCAAAAAGGCACTCAAGAACTCTTCTATCGAATCAGACCGCTACCAAGACGCCCGCGACGAATTTAGGAGTTACCAGCGCAAGGCAAGGACCGCGAAGGGCCTTACCTACGCCTCGTTTATCACAGGCGTCTCATTACTTTCTATTGGATTCATTTTTTCATTCTAGGGCTTTATGAAAAAGATTCTACTGACATTTGCACTCTTTTGGGTGAGCGTCATTTGGGCCGAAGAAGGAATCCCAAGCCACGTAGAACTCGTGACCGGCGCCAAGCAAGACGCCCAATTCCTGGGCATTAAAGACGACACCGTAAGCCTCGGTGGAACCATCCAAGGCCAGTTCACCGTCATCCGCATTCACAAGGACCGCTTCAAGAGCATCGTGGACAATCAAGGCAACGACCTCTTGAACCAGCCCCAAGCCCCTGCAGAGGCAAGCGCCCAAGAAGCCTCCGCCCAAGAAGTTTCCACACAGGAATCTTCTGTTCAAGCCCCCCTCGCTCAAGATTCGACCCTTCAAGATTCCACGCAAAGCGATTCTGCCGTCGTTGAGGAACATTCTATCGAGACTCCGGTCGAAGGCCAGCATATTTTTGTTTCCTTCGAACGTCGCAATTCTGAATCCGCAATCGCCGAACAACTCGAAAACCTGATGATTCGCTTGCTCAAGGAATCTGGAACGCCTGTCACCTTTATCAACCGCCAGGAATTTGACTTCTGCAACGACGCCATCTGCATCAAGGACTTCTTGAAGAGACATGGGGCGGCATCTGCCTATATCGGACGGATTACCTCGGCAAGAACCCCCGACTCCATCGCTGTTCAGATGTCGCATTTCCAGTTCAGCGATTCTGCCAAGACCGACTACACCGCTCAAACAAATTTGTCTGCAATCAAGACCTTGAGCGACGCCCTTTCTAAAGACAAGCTCCGCGGATTCGCGCTTCAGCTCCAGGGAGAAAAGGCCCCCGTGCAACATGTGGCTAGCAACAAGAGCTACGTGCGCGTGGAAACCAACCCCGAAGGCGCAAACATTATGACCAAGGGGAACGACGACATTTGCAAGAGCCCCTGCACATTCATCATCGACGATTCCAGCAAAACCGAAGTCTACGCCTACTGGAGTGTAGACCGCCAGATGTGGGGCGCAAAGTCTACCGTCAAGCCCATTCTGGGCGACACCGTAAAAATCTCACTCAAGCTCAAGCGCGTAAAGCCCGAGCTCTTGATTCACAGCAACCCCGAAGGCGCCTACATCTTTGGCGGCAGCACCCCTGTAACAAAGAAGTCAAAGCCTATCGGTTCCACGCCGAGCAAGTACTCCATTTACGAGCCGGGACTTTCGACATTCCAAATCCGCAAGGCCGGCTACCACGACACCGTGCTGACTGTATTTACTTCGCCCACTGAACTCACCGATGTGGAAATCGACCTCTCGCCTATTTCTGACAAGCAGGAACTCGTGGCGCAGCAGGAATGGCTGCATGAACGCAAGAAGGACTTTATCGGACGTACGCTGATGGGTTCGTCCATTGCCCCGATTCTTTTGGGCACGCTCTTTATTTACCTTGCCAACATCGATTACGAAGATGCCGACAAGATAAAGCAGGACTTGGACCGCCCCGCCGCCGGTGGCGAAAACTTCCAGGCAAGGGCCGCCGAAAACAAGGATTTGGTGGACAAGGGCGACAAGAAAATGACTGTCGGAGGCGCCTTACTGGGCACAGGAATCATCCTATTGGGCGTCGGATTCGTTTTAACCTTCTAAAATGAATGAAAAAGCATTAAAAAAAGCTTAATATTTATTTTTTTTATCACTCAACCTCAAAGTAAAAATTAAATTTAGACTGATGCGTAAACTGTTACTTGCACTGACTTTATTAGCTGCGGCTTCTCAGGCCGCCGATTTTGAAAGAATCAACTGGCGTCACCAGCTGTACCTGCAGGGTGAACCTGCGTTTCTGAACTTCAAGGCAGATAAGAAGAAGACCTTGCTCGATGATGGTATCGACACCAAGCTTCTCACGATTCCTGCCTCGGTCGGTTTCCTGTGGTCGCCGCTGATTACTCCGCTGTGGAAGGCGGACATTCCGTTTACCCTTTGGCTCGGTGCCGAAGTCAATTCCATTCAGTTTGGAACGATCGAAGACAGCCCGAAGTACACCTTCAAGGACGAAGAGACCGGTAAAGAAAACAAGAAGAGCCCGCACAACGACGAAGAACTCTGGTTCCTCGCTTACGCTCCGTCCGTGCTCGCCGGTTTCACCTTTAACATTGGTGGCGACTTCGACCTGCGCGTGCTCGGTGGCTTCGGCTTCCAGTTCTTCACGTTTAACGACGACTATGCCGGCAATACCAAGCAGCACACCGAAATGCTGAAGACTGGCTTTGTGTCTAGCGCCTTGGAATACCGCATTGGCGAACTCTTCCAGGATGTCGACTTCAAGATCGGTATCAATGTCCGTAAGGAATTCTTGCCCTACGAAAACGTCAAGGCTCGCGACAAGGACAACAACCCGAGCCCCTCGCCGTACTCCGACCTCAAGTTCGACAAGATCGAATACAAGTGGCCCGTTCGCGTAGGCTTGGAACTCTCGCTTGACTTCGGCCGCGAAAGCCGCCGTGACCGCCGTATGCGCTACAACCTGCATGACCGTGACGACGTGCTGCGCAAGTACAGCGAAGTCAAGGACACGCTCAGCGATTGGGACTGCATGGCCATTGAACGTGACTACCGCTTCTACCTCGACGAAAACGGTGAGCTCCCCGACATGAGCGAAGCTTACACCCGTACGCAGTTCGCCGACGTTCTTGAAAGCTTCCTCGCCTTCTGCCACCCGGCAGACCTCGCTACTAAGGAAAAGCTCTACTCCACGCTCGACAGCGGCAAGGTGCAGATCAAGGAATACCAGGCCAAGCAAGAAGATTCTCGTTTCGACCAGGTCATGGCAAGCAACGATCCCGAAATGCTCGAAATGTTCCTGCTCTACTACCCGGATTCTCCGCGTAGAGCCGAAGTCGAAGCCAAGCTTCGCTCTCTCAGCGAATACGACAAGTTCCGCGCTATTCAGGCTCAGAACACCTTCAAGGCTTACCTGACTTACCTGAACGACAATCCGAACGGTGCATTCCGCGACGAAGCCGAAGCAGGCATCTTTGAACTGGTGAAGGCCGGCAACCGCCTCAAGGACTACGAAATCTACCTGAAGCGTTTCCCGAACGGCAAGTACGTCGAAGAAGCCAAGGCTGCATTGCAGCAGGGCAAGAACGGCGGCGCAGCCGCTCCGGCAGCCGAAGAACAGTCTATCATTGAATACCAGACTGGCGAAAGCTACAGCGAACCGGAACAGCCGGCCGAAGAAGAACCGGCTGTTGAAGAAGAAGCTGTCGAAGAACAGCAGCCTGCAGCCCAGCACGACAACAGCGCAGCCGCAAGCAAGAGAGCCGCCAAGATGGAAGCCAAGAAGAAGGCTAGACAGAAGCAGCTCGAAGCCAAGAAGGCCCGCGCCGCCAAGAAGAAAAAGAGATAATCTCTGATTACAGATTTTAAAAAGTCCTGACACCAGTCAGGACTTTTTTGTTTTCCGACAACCCCTTCACGACGTCTCCCCGGAATTCCCTCCCCCATGTCATCCCGGCCTTGAGCCGGGATCTCCTTTTCCAAATTCTATATTTACATTATGAATAAGAAATTTCTCTTCCTCGCACTTATTACTTTGTTTGCAGCCGCAGCATTTGCCGCCCCCGATGCAGCCGCCGATTCTGTCGCGCAGGCCGCCCCCGCCGCAAAGGCCGGCATTTACACCCAGATTATTGACTGGTACAACGCCCACCTGAACTACTGGTCCATCGCTCTCTTGATGGCCATCGAAAGCTCCTTTATTCCCTTCCCGTCGGAACTGGTGGTGCCCCCTGCCGCCTACAAGGCCTTGCAGCCCGACTCCGGTCTGAGCATCGTGCTGATTGTAATTGCGGCCAGCATGGGCGCACTCGTAGGCGCCTACATCAACTACTTCTTGGCCAAGTTCCTGGGCCGCCCGATTATCTACAAGTTTGCTGACAGCCGCCTGGGACACTTCTTGCTACTCGATGCAGGCAAGGTTCAAAAAGCCGAAGACTACTTCCGCGAACACGGCGCAATCTCTACATTCGTAGGCCGCCTCATTACGGTGATCCGCCAGCTGATTTCAATCCCTGCAGGTATCGCCAACATGAAGCTTGCCCCGTTCACGCTTTACACCTTCCTGGGTGCTACCATCTGGAACTGTGTGCTGGCAGGCCTCGGTTACCTCGCCCACGGTCAAAAGGATATCATCGAGAAGTACAATTCCGAACTGGCCATTGCACTACTCGCCTTCGGCGCACTGTTCATCGGCTATATGGTCTGGAACGCCATCAAGCCGCGCAAGAAATAAAGACTGATTCCGGTTTCAGTCCGCCGGATGTAGATCAATAACAGCCTGGTCGTATACCTGTAGCGGAGAACATTCTATCAAGAACAGCTTTTCATCGGGCATGATCACCGTTACAGATGCTTCATGCGTACCAGAAGTTAAGTATTCAACTTCTCCGCTGACCATATTTGCAGAGGTGCCCTCATGAAGAGTACCCTCGCCAAAGCTCCACTCAAATTTAGCCCTTACAAAGTCAACCACAGAATAAAGCACGTTCGCCTTTTCTATAGTGAACTTCCACTTAACGCTTTCGCCGGTTTTAATCGGATTCGCTAGAGGTGCGCAAGTACCAATTTCCCCTCTAGGCATGTCTAGAGTAGACGAAGATTCCGGAACCGGAGGAGCAAATGAAGATGACGACAACATCGGAAGATCACCTGGATACGATGAAGAGGAAAACCAAGGCATCGTAAATGAAGACGAAGACGGCGGCGGCTGCGAAGATGAAGACGACTGCGTATCCGTATTCGGCTCCGAAGCAGACGATCCAGGGTCGCCCGTCGTTGCGGTCGTTGAGTCCGTCGTCGGCTCAGTCGGCACTTCCGGCGCAGGTTCAGTCGTCGAGGGCGTTGTCTCTTCGGCCTTCGCGATGTTTTCGCTCTGGTCGGAACAGGCTGCCAAAAATACCAAAGCCCCCAAGGCAATGATTTGTTTTCTCATTATGTTTCCTCCTTCCTTAGTCTATATAAAGTATAAAAAAAAGCTCCCCAACGGGGAGCTTTTTATCAAATATTCAATGGGTATTACTTAGTTCCAAGACCGCACTTAGCAACCTGGGCACCAGACAGCGAGATGCAGACATCCTTGAACGAGATCTTACCCACAGACACCTGACCCAAGTCAAACGTCACGTTGTTAACGCCATATTGACCAGTGCTCGTCACCGGCTTATCGGTACCATGAGAAATCGTCAAGCTAACATTCGAGCCAGAGGCATCGCAAACAACCGTGAGAGAAGGTTTGTAATGTTCATTGTTCCAATCACCGGACACCGTAATGCAACCAGCATCACCCACTTCAATCTTGTCCTGAGCGATCTGGCCACCAGTTACTTCAAGCAAGTAATCCGGAGCCAAGGCATCCGTAGCTACATGAGTCGGACATGTTACCACCTGAACGGTATTGTCGTCATTAGCGACAGAGAGCTTCGGCGTATAGGTGTCACCCTTCTTTTCGAAGGTATGCTGGAAAGAAACACCTTCGGCACCAAGATCCGTGCCATCCCAGGTGTAGCTGGTAATGTTGGCCTGCGACGTACAAGCGGCAGACCAAGTCGCGACACCGGCATCATCCGTGACATCGCCACCGGTAACAGTGCACTTACAAGTAATCGGGAAACCGTTCACCTGGAGCGGAGAGCACTGGATTGTTTCAGAAGCACCATCACCCATGGTCACGGTCAATGAAGTAGGAGCTGCACCAGAAGCGGCATAGGTAATATCGCCAGTCGTGGCACCAGTACCCGTAGTCGGATTACCGCCCGTGAAGTTCCATGCATAGGTAGCCTTGGCAAAGTCAGCCGGCTTGTAAGTGGGGTTGTTCATGTTCACGGAGAACTTCCACTTGACCTTTTCACCCTTGCTGATGGTTGCAGTGGACGGAGCGCAAGAACCGAGGCCGGTTACCGGGACCGTAATTTCAACGTCAGCAGAAGACGTCGGATCCGGGTTATCAATAATCGTCATAGAAGAAGAAGACGGCTTGGTCACGATGTTGAAGTCGCCGCGAGAAGAGGACGACATCGTGGGGTTCGTGTTCGGGCCCGGATTTTCTTCAGAAGAAGAGGATTCCGGAACTTCAACCGGTTCCGTACCTTCGAGGTAACCCTGATACTGGGTGTAGCAGCCCATGTCATCTTTACAAGTGTTCTTAGCGTTGTCCCTCAAATTCTGGAGTTCAGGGCTGGCACCGCCAGTTGCCGGATCCAAGGGATACTGCATCGAAATAACGTTATCCATTTCGGTCATTTCGTTAATGGTGCCTTCACCACAGGCCCAGAAGCCTGCGCTGACCGCAGTCACCAAAGAAATACCTACGAATAGTTTCTTATTCATAATTAAAACCTCTTTGTCGGAAAAATACATTTTTATAAATCAAAACGCTATAGGTATGCTAAATTTCGTGCTGAAAAGCACATATTTTTTGCATACATTGACTAGGACCACTTGACAAACGTAAAGCCGAGTTTACATATTTTCAGGATTGTTCCGCTACACGTTTTTTGCGTTTCGAATGGACTATTCTTCGTCCACCGAAATCTTGCGCTGGCCTGTAATAAACTGGTGTACGTAAGGGTTGCTGGTGTTCTTGATTTCGTCTACCGTACCCACTTCGATAATACGGCCATTATACAGCATGGCAATTCGGTCGGCCACCTTGAAGGCGCTCACCATGTCATGAGTCACCACCACAGACGTAACGCCGAGCTTGCTCTGCATATCCAGAATCAAGTCGTTAATCACGTCGCTGGTAATGGGGTCAAGACCCGTAGTCGGTTCATCGTACAAAAGAATTTCAGGGTTCAATGCGATAGCTCGGGCAAGGGCCACACGCTTGCGCATACCGCCCGAAAGTTCAGACGGCATCTTGGTACGGAATTCCGGCACCAGGTTGATCATCTTGAGCTTTTCGGTCACCACGTCCTGGATTTCGCTTTCGCTCATTTCGGGGTGATGTTCGCGCAAGGCGAAGGCGATATTTTCGCCGGTGTCCATGGAGTCAAAGAGAGCGCCCATCTGGAACAGCATACCCATCTTGCGGCGAATCGTGTGCGTGTCAAAGAACTTGGGCGTACTGATAGTCACGCCGTCCACCGTCACTTCGCCACCATCGGGCTGCAAAAGCCCAATCATGTGCTTTAGAATCACGGACTTTCCGCCACCGGACTTTCCGATAATCACCATGGTCTCGCCACGGCGAATGTCCAAGTTCACGTCGCAAAGAACGTCTTGCGGACCAAAGGACTTCTTGAGCCCTTTAAGGCGGATAGCGATATCGTTCGGGTCTATTTTTACGTTAGGCATAATGACACCTTAGAAGAATAGGATAGCGTCCAGGACAAAGTCAGCAATCAAAATCATGAGGCAGCTCGAAACCACCACGCTCATGGTAGCGATTCCGACGCCGCGGGCACCTGGCTTGGCATTAATGCCATGGTAGTAACCCAGCAAGAAAATCAAGGTTCCAAATACAAAAGACTTCAGCACGCCAGACCACAAGTCCATGGGGTCAAACAAGTACTGCATACCCGTCACGTAAGTATAGGTCGTAATATCGAGACCGAGCACGCAAACGATCCAGCCACCGATAACGCCCAGCGCATTCGAAATAACCGTCAGGCAGGGCACCATGGTAAAGAAGGCCACAAAACGCGGCATCGCCAAATAACGGTAAGGATCAAGGCCCAGCACCGTGTAGGCGGCCAGTTCTTCTTTTTCTTTCATGGAACCAAGTTCTGCAGCAACGGCAGAACCCACGCGGCCCGAAAGCACAATCGCCGTCAGCAAGGGGCCAAGCTCGATCAGAATCATCTTCACGGCGGCAGTACCCACGAACTTGTCGGCCACCAGATTATGGAATTCGAATTCGGCCTGCACCGTAGCCACCATGCCCGTAAAGATAGACGTCACGAACAGCAGCGGCAAAGACGACACGCCAATGGAAATCATCTGCTTAACAATCAGCACCGGGTTCTTGTGAATAAAGCGCAACTGCTTGAGCGTGTTCAACAAGATGCAGACCACTTCGCCAATACCCGAAATACCGGTTACGATAACCTCGCCAATCCAGACAAATGGAGCAATGAGAATCTGCATCTAGGACCCCTTAGTAACTTCCGAAATCCGTCGGGCCCATGTCGCCGGCATCGTCGTAGGCATAGGCTTCGCCACCGCCTTCGCCTTCGGGGGCGGCATCGTAGAAGGTTGTGTATTCCGGAATGAAGGTCATGGGAATATCCTTGACCGAACCGTTACGGTGCTTTGCCACAATCAGTTCTGCAGTGTGCTTGTCTTCTTCGCGGTGAGTCTGCACGAACTTACGTTCCACAAACCACACCATGTCAGCATCCTGTTCGATAGAACCCGATTCACGCAAGTCCGAAAGCTGCGGGCGTTCGCGGCCCTTTTCTTCGACTTTACGGCTAAGCTGAGCGAGCGCAATCACCGGAATCTGCATTTCCTTGGCCAGAATCTTGAGGCCGCGCGAAATGGCGCCGATAGCGACAGCGCGGTTTTCTTCTTTACCGGTCTTCATGAGCTGCAGGTAGTCGATAATCAAGAGGTCGAGCTTGCCTTTGCGCTTGAGCTGGCGCGCCTTGCTCATGAGTTCCATAATGCCAAGGTCGGCGTTATCGTCCACGTAGAGCGGGGCCTTTTGAATCGGTGTCACAGCGGCGATCAACTTTTTCTTTTCGTCGCTATTGAGGTAGCCGTTGCGGAGCTTGCTCTGGTCAATCTGGGCCTGCGAGCAAAGTAAACGTTGGGCCAGCTGAACGCCATCCATTTCCAAGCTGAAGAAGGCCACATTCTGCTGGAAGTTGATGGCCGCGTTTGCAGCAATGGTCAAGGCGAAAGACGTCTTACCCACACCAGGGCGTGCAGCCAAAATAATCAAGTCGGATTTTTGCAGGCCGTTGGTGAGTTCGTCCAGTTCGGTAATGCCCGTGCGAATGCCCGTAATACCGTCCTTGCGGTTGTTCAGGCGTTCCAAAAGCGGAGTCACAAAATTCTGAATCGGCTTCAAGGAATCGCGAATCTGGTCATCGGCAATGGCGAAAATATCGCGTTCGGCATCTTGCAAAACTTCATCGGGCACTGCTGCCGGATCCATGGCGTTCTTGATCACCGCGGACGAAGACTTGATCAGCTTGCGGAGCGTCGCCTTCTTGCGCAAAAGTTCGATATGCCAACTGGCGTTGGCAGAGGATGCCACCGATTCCATGAGCTCGAACAGGTATTCGCGACCGCCC
>Ga0310696_10007879_pt1 | contig 12462 bp, 9 predicted proteins | sample AusTroGonzalo_MG_4_FD_203885 | JGI IMG/M metagenome (GOLD analysis project Ga0310696, IMG submission 203885) | Bovine rumen microbial communities from tropical cattle in Woodstock, Queensland, Australia - Gonzalo_02 (v2) (version 2) | ecosystem: Host-associated > Mammals > Digestive system >... | reverse complement strand
GCACTTTTTCCAAGTAGACCTTGCCCTGCTCCTTGGAGATTTCCTTGCCGTTAAGCGAACATTCGTCCAGTTCGCCGTAGACCTCGAGGGCGAAGAGTTTCCAGAGTTGCTTGCCATTCTGGAAGGCGTAGATGATGTGCTGCATCGCCGGACCACCAGGCGAGCCGGAGAACTTAAGATAGCAGATACCGTCCTTCTGGCACGACGAAGGGCTCTGGTGGGCGTTCTCCACATCGATGAGGCGGAACTTATCGTCTTTGCGGATAAAAAATGCGCCATTCTTATCATCTTTGTCGCGCAGCCAAATCCACTCATTGTCGTAGTCTATATAACAGTGAGCCCACTTGGTGAGTTCGACGTATTTATGACTATGTGGATTGTTGGAAAGATAAAGTTTTTTCATCTCCTCTATATCCTTCTTCCAGACAGGGATCTCCTCATCAACCATGGCATGGAACATCTCGTACTCGTGCTCCACGAGTTTGCCCTCGCGCAGGTAGATCATACCGACACAAAAACTTTCGGGGGCACCGTGGGTATAACAGAGTTCCAGACCTTTGGGGCCTTCGAATGCGGCAACAATATCGTTCGAGATGTAGCCTTCGGCATCGGCATTCCAAGTGCAACCATATTCTTCATCGTAGTAGCCTAGCGCCTCGTACCTATAAACCTTGTCGCTGTCAATAAGCAACTCCAGAGCGAGAGCGTATTTGCGGTCTTTGTTGTAAGGATCTTTGGGACCATTCTTGTATTCACCTTCAAACTCTATAGTGCCGTGCAAGTAGCGGCCACCGATGAGTTGGAGTTGCGAAGAGCCTGCGGCCTTCATGCCGTACTCCTTCTCCAACTGCTTGACGATGTCAGCGGGGAGTTTGGGATAGCCACCCTCATCATCGAGGTACTTGACGTCGAGACGTTTGCGGGAATTCAGGTAACTATCGGTGACGATGACGACACCCCAACTTTCAGCAAAGGATTTCTCACCCTGAGGCTTATCCTTGGCATTAGCATAGTCAAAACGGGCACAGAGCGAGGGAATCTCCTTGCGATGGATTTCGCCGATTGAAGGCGTCTTACCGTCAGGATCTTTCAACACCTCGTCGATGAACTTGATCTTGATAATCTTATCGCCATCAAGCAGGTTGGTGTACTGGGCAGCGTTGCGACGAAACATCTCCTGAAACTCCCAACTCTTATGCCAAGCATCGAAGTAGTCTTCATTGCCTTCGCTCTTCTGCGGCTCCTCGACATTCATCCAGTAGAGCATCTGCATATACTTTCCGTCGTCGCCGATGAGGAACATGGGTAACGGGGTAGTGTCGTTCTCCTCAATGATGCTGTCAATAACGGCAGCGGTAGCCAAGGAGTCATTACTGTCGGCAGGTGCCGTCTGACCTGCATTCTTACAACTCATCATCACTGCCATCGCGCAGATGGCTAAAAGCATAAGTCTCTTCATGTCATTCTATTGCTTTACCTTAATATATACACCGTCGAAGGCCACGCCCGCACCAAAACAGCCAAGCGTCTCGTAGCCGGTAATCGTCTTCAGCACCACGAACTTCTTGAAGAAATGGGCACTGAAACCGTAGCCGCACTCGTTGACGTTCTTGTAAACGAAGTAGTCGTAGGTGTAGTCGCCCAACTCGGCAGGACGGTCAGGATCGCTCCTGCCCTCGGCAATATTGTTAGGGACATTGCACACCTCGAAATGCAACTTGTGCTTGCCAGCCCCCCTGAACTTCACATGACCGCCCATCATCGACTTGGTATGCGGATTCCACTGGGAATAGGAATATTCTCGTCCAATGTTCTGTGGATCCTCGTAATCAAGGAAGTCAGGCACATTGACGGGACCGGTCAGCGCATCGTCATTCCATTCAAAGTTCTTCATGGGCAGGGATTTCCCCGTCCTCGGATTCGTCCAGGTGCCCTCGGAGATATAGGCACCGGCGGCTGTGTCCTCACCTTCAATCTTAAACAACATCGTTCCTGTGATAGTACCGTCACTCTGGTATTCTTTCAGATAGTACCAACCATCATCATTTGTCGGTTCACCCACTACTAAGATGGGCGCAGGGTTCTTGGCCTTGGGGTAAAAGATCTCGCCCACGGCAATCTCGTCGCCGTTGACGGCAAACTTCAGCCTGACGGGAATCTTGTCGCCCAACATTCCGACAAAACTATACTCGCCCAGCACATCGGCCTGAGCCGTCACAGCCGTCAGCAGACCGGCAATTATGAAAAGGATTGTTTTCTTCATCATTCTACATCTGGTCCTATGGGGTTCTTACGAGGTTCAGGGATGAAACTGGCATCATCGCCGAACTTGTTATCATGATTAGGGGCGACAATTCGTTTCTGGGCACCAAGAATCGGATGATATATCTCGCATCCTATCAGCGTAAAGTCCTCGTCACTCACAAACAACGGGGCATCGGCCCAGTTTCCAAAGAAACGACAGTCGGAGAATGTGGTGTACTCACTACCGTTGTTGGTGATAAGGTCATACTCGCGGTTGCTGAAGAAGTCGCAACTATTGAAAACAACGCCAAGACAACTCCACAGTTCCATGATGCCGTAGGTGCAGTCATGAATATTCGTATGATGTACAGTCAGTTCCCTGGTCTCGCGAGCCACAATGCCATAGGTACCGCAACCATAGAGATCACAGTGGAAGATAAAATTGCGGTTTCCGCCCTGATAGCCAATGACACCGCCGTCACAGTAACCTCCTTCGGTGTGACCGATGGTCAGGTTCTCCAACTTACAGCCCTCACAATCAATATAGTTCAAGCAGAAAGAATAACGGGGATTGACTTCGATACTGGAATTATGTTTACCACGGATAACGAGGTTGCGGAAATTCCTCAGCACCAGTTGCTGACCATCGTTGGTATATTCGCTAATGACAACAGGCTGGTCACCGCCATCGCGTTCGGTAATAGTCACCCACGCACGCCCAGGCACACCCGAAAACCAATCCTCCCTTTCCAGTATATTCGAAAGGTTCAAGTGGACATCGTCACCGAGTTCTATGACACGGTCGTTGCCAAGGGCATTGATAAACTGCTCCTCGGTGGTGACGGTAATAATGCCACCGACAGCCTCAACCATCTCGGGAGCCGCAGTGGTGTTCTCATAGCGCACACGGTTTTCATCGTCCTCGGCCTCCTCACTCTTCAACAACTGGATGTTAGTCATCTCTATCAGACTCAATTTGATGCTATTGTTGTCAGTCACAGGCTTGTACCATTTCTGCTTACCAAAATAATCCTGTAAGTCCTTCGACTGAAACTTCCATCCGTGGCGCGCCAGTATCTCGTTGCGCATCAGACGCAGTTGGGACTTGGAGAAACGCCCTAAGTAACGAGTGTCCAACAGATAGTTCTGGAGCATCCAACTCATCTCACGCTCCTCAATAATCTTCCGTTGCGCCACGCAATTCTTCAGATTATCGGGTGTGTGTGTTAGTGTATAGCAGCAATCACCGTTGGGCTTACGGACGGCCAGGAAGTTCAAGCCATCCTGATGGACATATTCGACGTTCCACCCTACCTGGCCACGAATGAATATCCAACCGTATTTATTATCTGCAGCAAGGGTGTAGTTTCCTTCCTTGCCGTTAACCTTGTTGAGTCGGAAAGAATCGCCGCCCATATCCTCACTCTCGCCATCCATCCTGACATTACCATTGTCATCGACTTGGGCCGTATAGAGCCGTATGCCGTCCCACCACTTCGAACCGTCCTTAATCGTCTGGGCCTGCGCGCTGCAAATGGTCAGCAACATCAGACCGATACTCATAATACTCTTAATTTTCATTTTTAGGGATAGACAAAATGAGAACCGTTCCACATTAGTTTTTTCTGAATCTTCCCCATGGGGATATAGTAGGTGAAGACGGCGGTCTTGCCCTGACGGGGCAGCGCATGCGTCGTGACAGTCGTCCCCTGAGGCTCCTCGAGGGTGACACCACCACCCAACTCATCGGCATAGACAACCTTCATCCTGCGGGTGACATTGTCATACTTATAAAAGGTGATACCCGTATATTGTCCAACGACGGGCTTGCCATCCATGTAGAGGTCGTTGGTGATGGCCACCAATTTATGCTTCTTGTCGGCGTAGTTCCATACACAGCACTCGATGACCTGTCGCGAGTTATCATCCTCGACGGACACATAACCAACATAGCCGTTCTGCACATCGACAATGAGGTCGTCGCCAGGCATCTGCTTCATGCCGTTCTTGTAGAATCCCCATGCCTCTCTTAATCCATTCATCGATTCCTCTGTATTGTAAGAGAGCAGGGCGGCGACAAAGTCTTTGATATTCGGCTGGGCACCTCTGGGACTGACGGTGATTTCGCCGATGCCATCGTCAAATTCGAAGGGCTCGGTCTTGGCATAGACGGGCTTCATGCCGTCCCAGGTGAACGTGTGCACCACGGGGCCCTCGTTGCCACTCCAGTCATCGACGGTGATGTTCTTTCCCGTCTTTGGCAAATGGCAGAATATCTGCTGGTATTCGCCCTTATCGCCCCAGCGGTAGCCCTTCAGGATCGAAGGCTCCGGGATGAGGGCTTTCTTCTGCGGGTCGTAGTCGTAGGTACACAGCACCTCGATACAGGGGTCGGTGGGCTTGCCCACAAGGACGGCCAACAGTTTATGACCGTTGGAGCGGTTCCAATAACAAGCTGACATATATGCGCCGTCGGTACCGCCATCGCCCACTGAGACAAAGCCGTTCTTGCTATCGACGGTGACGGTGAGATCCGTCTCTTCGTCGAGCACCTCTTTGTCAAGACCTTTCTCCATCGTCTCCCGTACGGCTCCCACCATCCACGTGGGCCATGTCTGGTCGAAACGCTCCAGCATAATACCGAGGCTGCCGTTAATCACGTTGTCAATGGTCTTGGTGGCCCATCCCTTGTCAATCACTTCGAGCGGCGTGGTCTCGAATTCCCGCTCCTGCGCCAAGGTACTGGGACCAACCAATAAGAAACAGCCAAGAACCAATAAACAAACCTGCACTCTTCTGCTTACTCTAATAATCATAATTCCTAATTCTTTGTTCCTAATTTCACTAAAACTCTCTGTTCATCAGTTTATCAAAGGCATCCTTCAGGTCATAAGCGATGCGCGAGGCAATAACCTCATCCATCATCTTCTGCCCCTTGACATCCTGATGGAAGAAGCCATTGGTACCCCAGTAATAACGGGTCTCGTCGTTCTGGCTCTTGCAGAAATAGAACACGAGACTACCCTTGTCGAACAGGTACTCCTCATAGTAATTCCTCGCTCCGACATTGTACTTGCGGGTGATGAAATAGGGGGTATAATACTGGGCTCCAAGGTCCTCGTCGAAGTCGCCACTGTAGAAATAGTGCGTCTCATCCTTGATAGGACCAGCACCGGCAGCCATATAGTTGCTGGTTACCACTGTCTCGTCGGGCGGCAACTCTGCCTTTTGTTTGTTGGCCATCACCTCCTTGGCCTCGCCATACATCTTACGGATCTTCGCCACCTGGGTGTTCTGTGCCGATGCGCCGACGCTAACCAATAAACAATAAGCAATAACCAATAAATTGATCAGTCGTCTTCTTTTTAAATATGTAATCATAATTACTTTATTTGGGGCCAATATTCCGGGACTCAACATCCTTGTCAAGGGGATTGGGTGAGAACTTGTTCTTTTTCCCTGACTGGTCGGCCATGTTCATCGTGCCAAGGTTCTCCGTGGGATGATATACCTCACAGCCCATCAGATAGAACGTCGTGTCGAAATAGAAGAGTTTAGAATCACCCCAGTTGGCGAAGAAACGGCAGTCGTCGAACACGACGCCCTCACTGCCCCAACTCTCGACAAGACCATACTCGCGGTTGTTGAAGAAATCGCACTTCGTGAACTTCACCGCCATACAACCATTGAATTGCAGGATGCCGTAGGTGCAATCATGGATCGATGTATTGATCACACCCAGGTCTTTGGTCTCACGGGCATCGATGCCGTAGGTGCCGCAGCCGTAGAGGTCGCAGTCCTTGATGACATTCATCCGTCCGCCCCTCACGCCAATGACGCCACCAGAGCAAAAGCCGCCTTCGGTATGTCCGATGGTGAGGTTATGCACCTCGCAATGCTCACAGTTGACGAAATACAGACAGAAGGAGTAGCGGGGATCAACCTCGATGCTCGAATTATGCTCGCCTTTGATGACAAGTTCCTTGAAATTAACGAGTGCCAACTGCTGACCGTCGGACTCCGACTCACTGATCACCAGCGGCTGGCTACCGATGGATGCCGAGGCATCAGTTGACCAGCGACGACCTTTCACATTGGTAAAGAGTGCCTGGTCTTCCAAGACTCTCGACAGGTTCAGATGGGTATCCTCGGCAATAATCACCGTGCGTCCGTTACCGAGAGCAGCAAGGAACTCCTTTTCGGTGCGAACGGTATATGTTCCCGCATCATCGACCTCATCTGGTCCACGTCCGTCGTCTGCCAGTCCTCCGGGAAACTGTTCCGGCTTCAGCAGACTGACACGATCCTCTTCAGGCACAGCCTCCTCACTCTTGATGAGTTGTATATTGGTCTGTTCGATGATACTCAATTTGATGGTATTGTTATCTGCCACAGGCTTATACCACGCCTGACGACCAAAATAATCCTGCAGGTCTTTCGACTGGAATTTCCACCCGTGACGGGCGAGAATCTCGTTACGCATCAGGCGCAGGTCGGGCTTGGAGAATCGAGCCAGATAGGTGGTATTCAACAACATCCCCGTGATAATGTCATTCACGGGCTGCTGTTCTGCCCAACGTTCCTGACCACAACAGTTCTCCAGATTGTCGGGTGTCAGCACCAATGTCCAGACAACATCGTTATTAGGTTTGCGGACAGCCAAGAAGTTCATGCCTTCCTGACGGATATAATCCACACGCCATCCCAACTGGCCCCTGACAGGCATATAGGCATCGGGATTATCTGTAGTGAGAGTATAGCGTCCCTGCTTTACAGGGTCTTTTGAGAGCATAAATCTAAACCCTCCCTCATGGGCATCAACGCCATTCATCGTCACTTCACCCGAAGCGGCAACCTTAGCAGTGTAGAGCACGGAGCCGTCCCACCACTTCGAACCATTCGTGATTGTCTGTGCCACAGCACTGATACTAAACAATATGGCTGATACCGCCATCAGCAATCTTCTGTTTGTCATTGTCATCATATTTCCTAATTCTTAATTACCAATGTTAGTTCTTGCCGAGAAACCGCCCCTGAGGTCTTCGACAGTCAACTCCGTCAATTCCGACTTACTGAGGTTCGACTGTCCAGCCAGACGATTAGCCTGCTGCTGGATGCTTTTCTCAAACACATTACGGGCAAAACGGGCATTACCAAAGTTACGATCCTTATTCGCCACAGCATATTCAAACTGTTCTTTCAGATAGTCCTCTGCATCAGCAGCAAGAGTGTACTGATTCTTCTTCATATACATCTTGAAAATGTCTGACAGTTCTTCTGCCGAATAGTCGGGGAAGTCGATATAGCGGTTGAAGCGCGACTGCAGGCCTGGATTGGAATCGATGAAACGCTGCATCTCATCTTTATAGCCAGCGATAATGACCACCAGACGATCACGATAGTCCTCCATACGCTTCAGCAGTGTGGCGATGGCCTCCTGACCATAGTCCTGACCATTATCACCTTCTGGAACAAGGGCATAGGCCTCATCGATAAAGAGTACACCATCGAGGGCTTGTTGGATGACGGTATCCGTCTTCAGAGCGGTCTGTCCCATATACTTGGCTACAAGCCCACCACGATCGGTCTCCACAGTATGACCTTTCTTCAGCACACCGAGATCCTTATAGATACGGCCCACGATACGGGCCACAGTGGTTTTACCTGTACCTGGTGAACCGTAAAACACGAGGTGATATGACACCTTTGCCGTCTTCAATCCCTGTTCCTCGCGCTGCTTCTGTAGTTTCACGAAGTTGGCCAAGGAACGCACTTCTTTCTTCACAGAGTTCAGGCCAATCAACTCATCGAGTTCCTCATAGGGGTCACCCTCCAAAGGCTCGTTCACGATGACGGAGTCTTTCTTCTCCACCTGTTCGGTTTGCTGGGCTGTATCTTCGGTGGTGTCTTTCTTCTCATCGTCATCTGCGAAGATGCCTACGACAATCAGCAACACAAAGAAACCCAGACTCAAACAACCGCAACCTTTGAGGAATTTGCCCGTCATTTGCTTAAAGTTATTCGTATCCATATAATTTTGATTTATTAGTTGATTCTTTTGCGTGCAAAGATACACAAAAAAAGCCGTCCGACAAAACGTCAGACGGCTTTTTTATAAATAATGAACTAATTATACTCTTATTTGAGTTCAGCGAGGTACTTAATAGTGCGAACCATCTGAGAAGTGTATGAATTCTCATTGTCGTACCAAGCAACAACCTGTACGAGAGAGTTACCATCACCAATCTTAGAAACCATGGTCTGGTTAGCGTCGAACAGTGAACCGAACTTCATACCGATGATGTCGCTAGAAACCAACTTCTCCTCAGTGTAACCGAAACTCTCGTTGGTAGCAGCCTTCATGGCAGCGTTGATACCCTCAACAGTCACCTCACCCTTAACAACAGCGTGCAGGATAGTGGTAGAACCTGTAGGAGTCGGAACGCGCTGAGCAGCACCGATCAACTTACCGTTCAGTTCGGGGATAACGAGACCGATAGCCTTGGCAGCACCCGTTGAGTTAGGAACGATGTTCTGGGCACCGGCACGAGCGCGCTGAACATCACCCTTGCGCTGAGGACCGTCGAGAATCATCTGGTCACCAGTGTAAGCGTGAACAGTGGTCATGATACCGCTCTGGATAGCAGCGAAATCATTCAGAGCCTTGGTCATAGGAGCCAAGCAGTTTGTTGTACAAGAAGCAGCGCTGATAACGGTGTCAGCAGGAGTCAGAGTCTTGTGGTTCACGTTGTAAACGATGGTGGGCAGGTCATTGCCAGCAGGAGCAGAGATAACAACCTTCTTGGCACCAGCGGTCAGGTGAGCAGAAGCCTTCTCCTTAGAAGTATAGAAACCAGTGCACTCCAGAACTACGTCTACGTCCAGCTTGCCCCAAGGCAGCTCAGCAGCGTTAGGAATAGCATAGATGGTGATCTTCTTGCCATCAACTACGATGTAGTCCTCACCAGCCTCAACAGTGTGCTTGTTCTCACCGAACTTGCCACAGAAACCACCCTGAGCAGTATCATACTTCAACAGGTGAGCCAGCATCTTGGGGCTGGTCAAGTCGTTGATTGCTACTACTTCATAACCTTCAGCCTCGAACATCTGACGGAAAGCGAGGCGACCGATACGGCCAAAACCGTTAATTGCAACTTTTGTCATTTTACTAAAAAATTAAATGGGTTTATACCTAAATTACTAACTTTTTTACGTCTATTTGAAACTTTTTTCCGATTTCGGATGCAAAATTACTAATTATTTCTTATATTTGCACTGAATTTCTTTATAAAAAGAACTAAAAAGTGAAAAGTGAAAAGTGAAAAGACTATAAATCAGCAGTAAAGAACTGATGATTGTAAAACCAAGATGACAAATTTTATATTAAAAATATGCGTTAAACATTAAAATTTTAGAACTATGGGATTTATTAGTGAATTCAAGGAGTTTGCCATGAAAGGCAACGTGATGGACATGGCTGTCGGTGTGATCATCGGCGGTGCATTCGGTAAAATTGTCAGTTCACTCGTTAATGATGTTCTTATGCCGTTGATTGGCAAGGTTACTGGCGGTGTCAGTTTCACTGACCTTTTCGTCAACCTAGGTGATGGCGAGTACAAGACACTTGCTGAAGCCCAGGAGGCTGGTGCAGCCGTTCTGGCATACGGCCAGTTCATTCAGAACATTCTCGACTTCATCATCATCGCCTTCTGTATCTTCCTGATGATTAAGGGCATGAACAAACTGAAGAAAGAGAAACCCGCAGAGCCTGAGGCTCCAAAAGGTCCCACGCAAGAGGAACTTCTCACTGAGATTCGCGACCTGCTGAAAAAACAGTAAGATAATAAAAAGCCTCGCCAAATTTGGCGGGGCTTTTTATTTACTCCCATTCTATCGTTGCAGGTGGTTTTGAGGATATATCGTAACAGACACGGTTTACCCCACGAACCTTATTAATGATTTCATTGGAGACCTTTGCCATGAAATCGTATGGCAGATGGGCCCAATCGGCAGTCATGGCATCTGTGGAAGTCACTGCACGAAGGGCAACGGGATGCTCATAGGTACGCTCATCACCCATCACGCCAACACTACGGACAGTACTCAGCAGGATGGCACCTGCCTGCCACACTTGGTCATAAAGGCCCCACTCACGTAACGCCCGAATATAGATATCATCAGCATCCTGCAGAATACGAACTTTCTCCGGGGTAATATCACCAAGGATACGGACAGCCAATCCCGGCCCAGGAAAGGGATGACGGGTAATCAGGTGTTCCGGCATGCCCAACTGGCGTCCCACACGACGAACCTCATCCTTGAACAACCACTTGAGGGGTTCACAAAGTTGAAGGTGCATCTCCTTCGGCAGACCACCCACATTGTGATGGCTCTTAATAACTTTACCCGTGATGTTTAGACTCTCGATACGATCTGGATAAATTGTGCCCTGCGCTAACCACTTTGCATCAGTAATCTTCTTCGCCTCAGCATTAAACACCTCCACGAAGTCACGTCCGATAATCTTACGTTTCTGCTCTGGATCAGTTACTCCTGCCAAATCCCCGAAGAACTTCTCACTGGCATCAACGCCAATCACATTCAGGCCCAACACCTTGTAATCATTCATCACCTGCGTAAACTCATTCTTGCGGAGCATACCGTGATCAACAAAGATGCACGTTAGGTTCTGGCCTATGGCACGATTCAACAAAACAGCAGCCACAGAGGAATCAACACCTCCACTCAGGCCTAGAATCACACGGTCATTACCTAACTGTGCCTTCAGTTCCGCCACCGTCGAGTCAACAAATGAGGCTGCACTCCATTCCTGACGGCTTCCGCAGATATCAACGACGAAATTCTTCAACAACTGCTTACCTTGTAACGTATGGAACACCTCGGGATGGAACTGTACGGCCCAAACAGGTTGTTTCGTCGAAACAAACGCGGCATTCACAACATCTGCTGTCGAACCAATCACCTTAAAGTCCTCAGGAATAGCAGTAATTGTGTCGCCATGACTCATCCACACCTGCGAATGCTTTTCAAACCATTTAAAAAGTGGATTGGTCGTGTCCACCATCTCAAGATTGGCCCGCCCATACTCTCGGCTGTCGGCCTTCTCCACCTTTCCGCCAAGGGTATGCGAGATAAACTGCGCCCCATAACAGATACCCAAGACGGGAATCTTACCAACAAACTGGGATAAATCCACCTTGAAAGCCTCTGGGTCATGCACTGAATAAGGCGAACCGCTCAGAATCACGCCAATCACCGAAGGGTCATCCTTCGGGAATTTGTTGTAAGGTAGGATCTCACAGAAGGTATCCAGTTCACGCACCCGACGGCCTATCAATTGGGTCGTCTGTGAACCAAAGTCCAGAATAATGATCTTTTGTGTCATATCTTATTTTAAATGTTTGTTCATTAAAAAGTCCTCTGCCACCTTAAAGGAATCCAATTTGCCCACGTCAAGCACCTGCAAGTCGTCCTTAATAAGTCCAACGATGTTTGAACGGTGACAAACGGAGAGATAAAAGTCAATGATACTGAACTTGTCAGGAAAGCGTTCCATCAATGGGAACAGACGCGGCGAGAATGAATGAATACCACTGAAAGCAAACATATTCAGTTGCTCACCATATTGGGAGAGTCCTGTGCGACGGATATACTCGTAGGGACTTTTGATCTCTCCCGTCTCAATATTCTTCCATCCCATCAGTCGCATGGCATTATCAAAGAGCAGATAACGCTTCGTCTGCCGACGGCTCACCAACAAGACAGCCTCCTCATTCTCCTGATGCTGATCCGAGAACCAGTCATAATCCACATTATCGAGGATATCGACATTATGTATCAGGATTGGCTCATCGGCATCAAACAATGGCGATGCCTTCTTCAGTCCACCGCCAGTGTCAAGCAGTTGGTCTGTCTCATCGCTAAACGACACCATCCCACTATAATCCTGTATCGCCACATGATCCACAATCTGCTGGGCGAAATGATGGATATTCACCACAAATCGGTCATAGCCGAAACCCATCAGCCTTCGGATGGTATGGTCTATCAGCGGCACACCACCCACAGGCACCAAAGCCTTCGGCATCGTGTCTGTCAGTGGTTTCAGTCTGGTTCCCAGACCTGCGGCAAAGATCATCGCCTGTTTCATAAATACCTTTGTCTTTCTCGTCTGCAAAATTACACAAAAAAAATGAA
>Ga0310696_10007878_pt1 | contig 12463 bp, 11 predicted proteins | sample AusTroGonzalo_MG_4_FD_203885 | JGI IMG/M metagenome (GOLD analysis project Ga0310696, IMG submission 203885) | Bovine rumen microbial communities from tropical cattle in Woodstock, Queensland, Australia - Gonzalo_02 (v2) (version 2) | ecosystem: Host-associated > Mammals > Digestive system >... | reverse complement strand
GCACCAATTGCATAGCCGCCGTTGTAGGCCTTTTCAAACATTTCTTTAGAGTTAACTAATGGCATATAAATACCTCTTCTTTCCGGAATTATTATATACCACTTTATTATTTACACAAATAATACGATAAATATTTTCAAACAGGTTTGTTGAATAAACAAATTGATTTGCTATAATAAGACCGTAAGAACGGAGCCTCACAACACTTATAGGTGGTTAGTTGTTTGGGACTCTTTTTTTATGCGAGTTTTATAAACAAGCACAATAGGAGGCAAAGAGCAATTAGAATTAGAATTGCTTTGAATTCTTTGAATTGCTTCATCGCAGATCACCTCACTTTCTAGTGTTAGATTTGTGAGGTCTCCGTTCCGAGTTTTAGTGACTTTGCTTTGTCAAAAAAGGGGATATAAAAAAGGGCAGATGATTACTCTTCCCTTATCCATATCCTTAACTATATTTTAACACTTTTATATACTATATAAAAGATTTATTTGATTAATACTGAACTTTTTACTCCTTGTATGCTTAGCAATGCATCTAGTTCATAACTATTGTGGAGAACAACGTTTTCTAAGTTGTTTTTAATAGTTGTTTGAATCTCATCATATTCATTTTCATTCTTATAGTATTCATCTTTGATAACACCAATGAGTAACAACCTTAAATATGTGATTAATGAATTCTCAATCCAATAATGACGTTTAGTATAAGTGAACTTACTGAATCTTTCTTGGAGTTTAATATATATTGGTAAACCATCACTGACATCGTGCCAGAGATCCGCAAAGATAAAATCATAATCTATATCATTGATTTGATTGATATACACTAAAGCGTCCGCCTTGATGATGTGGATCTTTTCTTTATGTGGGAACAATGGAAGCAGATGCTTTTGGAATAGCTTGATGAGTTCTAAATCCATCTCTACGATATAGACTTCTTTAACTACTTCTTTTAGATGGGCCATATAGGCAAAATAGCCTAAGCCTAAACCAAGAGTAAGAACTTTACCTTTAGCTACTTGTATTGGCATCTCCATAGTTCTGATTTCATGTGGATTAAGGCTCATCCATTCTTGATCATATAAAGAAATTGTAGGATAGTCATAATCTTTAGTGAAATAGCCTAGAGACATTTTTAATATCGAGTTAGCACCATAATGATATTGTTCATCATATGGGAACAAAGTGAAGGCTTTCATCTTCTTAGTTTCTAGTTTCCAGCCATCTTCTTCAAAACTAACATTTTTAAGTGCTTGATAATATGGATTATTAGTGAAAGTATCGAGCATCAATTCTTGGCTATCCCATGGAAGATTTTTACTAATAAAAGATGAATCTGTTTTATGGTTCTCTAGGACTTGTCTGATATATTCCATTCTAACTTCAAAGCTATTCTTCTTGGCAAAAAGACCACTGTCAATTTGTGGTTCTTGCCAAATTAAATCGCGGAGGTATATCAAATAGTCTATATTCTTCTCGTGTTGTTCAAATAAGGCAAGAAGCTTTTTATTTTCAGTTTCGTTAAGTTCAAAACGCATTATTAGTCTTGCACCTTCTTTTTAAGTTTTTCGTATATATCTTCTTCAAATGGTATACGAGAAATAGGTGTAATAGCAACATAGCCTTCTTTCACTAATCTGCAATCAGCGTCTTCAGGCATTTCTTGATAATCTTGCACGTCTCTTAAGGCGTAATACAAGTCTTCTTTTTGATCGAAATAATAATGGTCTTTACGGTAGAAAAGTCTAGCTAATCTAATACCTTTATATTGTCCTCTAGGTAAGTTGACATTTAAAACATATCTCTTATCTAGTAGGTTATACTTTGTGATGTATTCCCAGATTTCATCAAAGTGTTCAATTAAGCATGAGAAATCATCAAAAGGCGCACTGAATGCAACTGTCTTTTTACGGAACATAGCGGCGCCTAAGCACGCGCCAATTGTGCCACTTAAGATTGTGTCGTAAGAAAGGTTATGACCGTTATTACAGCCAGAAACTACGACATCACAGTCAACTTTAAGACCCGCAATAGCGACATGAGCGGAGTCTGTTGGAGTGCCATGTACTGTGTAGGTATTTTCATCAATCTTATCGACTTTAAGCCATTCGCCTAAGGTAATTGCCGCACTCTTTGCGGACATGTGCTCAAAAGGTGCGACAATGGTTACTTCACCATACTTTAAAAGTTTGTCTTTAAGGAGGAGTATTCCTTGTGCGTTATAGCCATCATCATTCGTTAATAGGAATTTCATACCTCATTATTTTGTAATAATTCTTTTCAAAAGAAAAGAGGGAAACGATATTCCCCCCTTTTCCTGATTTGGGTATTTTATTGAGAAATCTTGTTTTCTTTAATAACTTTGTCCTTTAAGTATTCTGGAACTTCTTCGTAGGAGACGAATTCTCTATTGAAATAACCAGAAGCTTGAGTGATGGATTTGAGTTGTGTGACATAGTCAACGATTTCAGCTTCAGGAATTAAAGCTTCGATATCTTGCATACCTTCGTGTTCTTCCATGTTTTGGATACGGGCACGTCGTGTATTTAAGTCAGACATGATATCACCAGTATATTCTGTTGGAGCAATAACATGGATTCTCATGATTGGTTCTAAGATGATTGGCTTGCACTTTGGATAAGCATCTTTGAACGCTAAGATACCGGCCATCTTGAAGGCTTGTTCGTTACTATCGACTGGGTGATATTTACCATCAACGAGGACGCCTTTAACACCGATAACTGGGAAGCCTGCTAATGGGCCAGAGTTAAGGGCTTCAAAGAAACCTTTTTCAACGGCTGGGAAGTAGTTCTTTGGAACTGCACCACCGAAGACTTCTTCTGCGAAGACACTTTCTTCAGCTGGTTCAAATCTCATCTTAACGACACCATAGAAACCACTACCACCAGATTGTTTAACGTAACGGCCATCGCCTTCGGCGGTACCTTTAATGGATTCACGATAGACAACTTTCATTGGTTCGGTTGTGACATCGATCTTATATGTATCTTTTAATTTACCTAAGACGAAACTGATATGGGAATCAGAAACACCGCCTAATAATAATTGTTTTGTTTCATTATTACGTTTGACTTCAACGGCTGGATCTTCGGCTTGGATTTTGGCTAATGCTGGACCAATCTTAGCTTCGTCATTCTTGTTAGCTAAGATAATAGCTTTGAAGATAACAGCGGTTGGATAATGCGCTGGTTTATATTCAATAACGGCTTTTGGTGAGGATAGTGTCATACCACTAGCAACACCTTCAAGTCTTGTAATCGCAGCAATATCACCAGCGTGGACTTCTTGAATAGCGTCTAGCTTCTTACCAGTCATTTGATAGAGCATAGAAACTCTTTGGACACCTTTACCAACATAGACATCATCGCCTGCTTTTAAGACACCAGAATTAACTTTAATGATATTAATTGTGCCTGAATATGGGTCAACGACTGTCTTGAAGACATAAGCGGAGAATGGTTCACTATCTTTTGTTTCACGTGTGACTGGATTACCATTTTCATCTTTGGCTTCATATGGTTTTAAGTCCGCTGGACATGGTAAGTAGTCAATGAACATATCGAGCATTGTTTCAACGCCGATATTCTTTGTGGCACTACCGACTAAGACTGGAACTAATTCACCAGCTAAGACGAGTTTTCTTAAAGATTCATGAACTTCTTGAACGGTGAATTCTTCACCGGAGAAGAATTTTTCTAATAAGACGTCATCGGCTTTAGCGACTTCTTCACTAATCATGTTATGAAGTTCAAAGATCTTTTCTTTCTTATCATCATGAATTGGTTCATCTTGGCATTTATTGCCATGAAGTTTTCTGGCTTTTAAGTCGACGACATTAGCGAAGCCATCAAAGCCTTCACCATGACCTAATGGGTAGCAGAATGGAATCGCATTCTTACCTAACTTAGCGCGGATTTCTTCTAATAATTCATCAAACTTAACGTTTTCTTTATCAACTTTGTTGATGAAGATGAATGTTGGAATACCACGTTTTCTAAGTTGATTCCAGTGTTTAACTGTACCGACTTGGACACCGATAGAGGCATCGATCACTAAGACCGCACCTTTAACTGCGCCTAAGACACCGATGTATTCAGAGATGAAGTCATCATTACCTGGAACATCGATGATGTTAATCTTATGGTCTTTATAGTTTAATGGGATAACTGCTGTTTGAATTGAGCCACCTCTTTTTTGTTCATCAGGTGTGTAGTCACTTAATGTGTTTTTCTTTTCAACTTCACCCTTTTGAGGAATTAAGCCAGCGATGAACGCTAAGGATTCCGTTAAAGTTGTTTTACCTGTTGATTGGTGACCTAAAATAACTACGTTTCTAATATTTTTTGCATCGTAATTTGCCATGATTGATTCTCCTTATAGTCTAAAGTATTTGCTATATCTACCTTTAGATATGAGCTGGATTCTATTATCTTTCACGAGTTCTGCTAAAGCCTTTTCAATTGTGGCAGAGCTTGTGGCGTATAAAACGTTTTCAATAACGCGTTTGCTAATTGGCTTGGCACTATCAAAGATAACTTTGTAAACTTTTTCGATGGTTAATTCATCCATATCGTTGACTTCCATAATGTAGTCAAGTTTACGGTACGCTTCTAAGATGCACTTAAGCATATAGGTAACGAATTGTGTGTAATCGTTTTCGTTATCATGCCAGCCTTGGGAAGAAGCTTCAAAAGCATCAATATAATCAGAGAAACGTTGTCTCATGATATATGGGATGGAGAAGTAATTACCGATATCATAACCATTCTTCTTCATTAAGAAGTTCATGATTAATCTGGAGATACGGCCATTGGCTCTGTTGAATGGATGGATACAAACGAAGTCGAGCATGAAAGCAAGAATAAGAACGAGCTTATTTGTTTCTTCGTTTTGTGAAGCAAGGTTATATTGATAAACAAGATTGTCTAATAGTTGTGGAACAGCACTTGGGTCAGCAGTGACGAAGATTGTTCTCATTGAACCATCAGTCATTCTTTCTTGAATATAATTTAAGGCGTCTTTATATTGACCACCCATCTCTGGGTTATAGTCCTTATATAAATAGTAATGTAATGTTGAGATAAATGAGCGATCGAATGGTTGGAATTTGTAGCATTCATCGATGTGCTTTAATGCTTTGTAATAACCATTGAAGACATATTCTGTATAGGTTGCTGGGGATTGTCCCTTAACGAGTAAAGCTTTCATACGATCATCACCGATGAACACTGAACCCATCGCACAGCTAGCTTCTGTGCCACTGATGTAAGCAAGTTCCGTTAATTTTTCAACTTTTTTGAGTTTCTTAACGGCGGTAGTTTTTCCTTTATATAATTCAATAGAATTAAGTAAAGAAACAATGTTAGGGTTGGTCAAAAGAGCATTGACAGCACCCTGTAAGTCAAACATTCGCATATTATGTAACCTCTGTGATTTTAGTATGGATTACTTTAATAAAATATGCAACTACCTATTTTTGCATTAAAAATACCGAATTAAACTTTTTTGATTAAATAATAGGTTAACGATTACCGAGATAGTTTTCCGTGAATATTGCCCTTTAGATAACAGGATAGGCACATTAGATAAGAAAAGACCAACTTTTGATTAGTATTAAAAGAGTGTTAATAGAATTTATGAAAAAATATTTTTTGCTGATTTCTCCCCTATTTATTAATGGATTACGCGTGCGCGCATAAAAGAAAAGACCTGCACTCGGCAGGTCATTATTCTTGCTGTTGAATTAATTATTCAGCTTTAGCTTGGCCTTGTTGACCTTCAGCGATTAAACCGAAGATACCAGCGAGGACATAGAAAACGTTGGAAGCGATAGCGCCACAGACGATAGAAACGATGAATGGTTTTCTATTTTGTGTGGATTCATCAGCGAGTTCTCTTTGAGCTTTCTTGACGAGGATTAAGCAGACGATGGAAGTAACGATGAAGTAGATACCCCAACCAATGCAACCACCACCTGAGCCTAATAAAGCGGCAGCGGCAGCTTCAGCTTGTGCGTCGCCTTGAGCGGCAGCCACGCCAACACCACCAACGACACAAACGATGATGCCGATGAGGCCTAAAAGTGCGCCTAGAACGAGGTAAAGGATAGTAATAATGTTACCGATTCTAAACATTGTTTCTGATGCTTTTTTCATTATGTTTTTTTCTCCTATTAATTATGCTTTTTTATTTTAACACCATTTAAGGTCATATATGGTAATATATTTTCATGAATGTTTTAGGTTACATTAAGAAAAACCAAGACGACATCAAAAAAACACCACTTAATATTTGTGATGCTTTGGTTATTAGCTGGGTGGCATATTTTGATTTTTCTATTGTTAAAGATAGATTGCCTTTGAAAATCAGTGATTTTGCCTACATTCCTGAATATCAAAAGTTAGAGCCATACTACTTCTCTTATTTTCCCAGATTCTCACGCCGCTATTTAAATCGTCTAATTGTTTCAGAAAGATTTAAAGACGCGAAGGTTGTGGATTATGAATATATCTTAGACCGTAAAAAAGGTATTCAATTTGCCGTCGTTGCGGTCAAGTTTGATAAGCAAATCATTATCGCGGTAAGAGGTACTGATCCATCCTATGCTGGTTGGAAGGAAGACTTCACACTTTCATATACGGATAGAATGCACTCATACGCTTACGCGGAAGAATTCATTAAAAGAGTGATTAAAAGACATAGCAAAGAAAGAATCATTTTGTGTGGGCATAGTAAGGGTGGCAACATCTGTACTTACTTATTAAGTCAACTCGAAGATGTCTCACATATTGAACACGTGTACTCATTTGATGGTCCTGGTTTTAGAATTAAGGGCTTATTTAAAGGTAAAGAAAATAGATTAGAGAGATTCACTAAAATTGTTCCTCAATCATCTATTGTGGGTGTTCTTTTCTCTAATGAAACTGACGTTAAGATTATTAAAAGCCGCGCAGTGATGTTTTTACAACACAATCCATTTGAATGGCTTATCAAAGATAACGATTTTATCTATTTAACTAAAAGAACAATGTCTTCTAGATATTTAGAAAAATCCCTTAATGGTTGGATTGAAAGTCTAAATGCTGAAGATAGAGAAAGATTTACAGAAATTATCTTTGGGGAATTAGAGAAATTTGAAGCGGATGACTTTGTTGTTTTCTTTAAGAAACTTCTATTACAATTCGGTCCTATTTATAAAGCCTATAGAGGTTTAAGCAAAGACGATAAAAAACTCGTCATGCGAGTGGTTAAAAAGTTAATTAAAAATATGGTTAAACCTGAGAAGAAAAAGCTAATTGCTTAAAGGTTTTCTTCTGGGATTTCGTGAGCTTTCTTAAGAGCGAATTTGGCCACCATTGGACCAAAGAGTTCATAGATTAATGTACTTGTTAAGATAATGGCGAGAATCAAAGCGCCTGTTTTTTGCATAGCAGGATCTTGATATTGAGAGAATAACTTATACGCAGTTGTCGATAAACCAATAGCGACACCGGCTTGAGGCACTAAGGCAAAGCCTAAGTATTTCTTTACCTGTGGTTCGCATCTTGTGATAGTCGCACCAGCGAAGGCACCACTCCATTTACCAATCACACGGAAGACAAGATATGTTAAAGCGATAAGAACCACTACTAAGCCATCACCGTTAAAGAAGATAGTTAAGTCTAAGGATGCACCAGAGATAACAAAGAACATCATATAGACTGGCGAAGTGAATCTATCCATGACATCTAATGTACGGCCAGATTCCTTAACAAAGTTAGTGTATATCGCACCCGCCATCATGCAGGTAAGTAATGAGCTAAGTTCAAAGCCGCCCATCATTGGACTCTTAAATAAATAATAGAAGCCTAAAGCGGCAAAGACGGAGAAGATGTTCCAAATAAGTCTATTGTTTCTAGATTTAAAGAAGCGGTTAGCAAAGCTAATCACAAAGCCAAGTACCGCACCAACACCTAAGGAGATGGTGATTTCAAGCAATGGCTTAACGATAATCGCATAGACAGAAACAGAACCACCCGCTAGAGCGGTAGCAATTTGGAAAAGAATAGCAAATAAGATTAAAGCGGCAGCATCGTCTAAAGCAACAACTGGTAATAAGGTATCCACTAATGGACCATGTGCTCTATATTGCTTGATAACCATCAAGGTTGCAGCAGGCGCTGTTGCACTAGCGATCGCGGATAAGGTTAATGCTAACTCTAAAGAAACGTATTGAGGGAAGATAAAATGGGCTACTAATAAAGCGGCCACCACTAGTAAAGAAGCACCTAAAGCTTCTAAAACAGTAATAACTAAGACTCTTTTACCTAAGGCTTTAATTGTGCTGAATTTAAATGATGTACCAATAGAGAAGGCAATAAAGCCTAAGGCTACAGTGGAAACCCAGCCAATCTTATCAACAAAGTTATAGATTAAGCCTTGTTTGATATCAGTAAATGAGAAGTTATTAAATAATAGACCAAATAAAAATGGTCCCATGATAATACCGGTAAGAATATAACCAGTCACATTAGGTAATTTGATAAGACGCATTAAACGCGTTGATAACAAGGCCACTAACAAAAGAGCAGCCACATAAGCAAATATCGAAAAGACTTCCATAATTCCTAGATAGAACCTTCAAAGTCGTCGATTGCTCTAGAATACATGAAGCCTTTGATTTCTGTGAAATTCTTAGTGGTTTCGCGGATGACTTTCTTCAAATCATCTAAACGATCACTTTCAACGATAAAGACACCTAAGATACTTTCAAAAACATCTCTTTGTTCAACGTGTCTAAGATTGATGAATGTGTGTTCGCCTGGATAATAGTCAACAGCGTGTCTTAAAGATTCACTGGTCATAACAGTAGCGTTATAACCCGCTCTTTTAATTGCTTCTAATGCACCATAAGCGCGTTCGGTAGTTTTTAACACGAGTGTTAATTCGACTTTCATAACTTTTTCCTCGCCTAGTATTATAGTGTGTTTTTATTATTTGTTAACTAATTATATCTTTTTTCTTGCCATTCTTTCTAGAAGAATGAATGGAGAAGAACACAATTGTTCCGATTCCCACAAGAATAATTGATGAAACGGGAATGATTATCACAAGAGGATTCAATTCTTCATCTTGGCCATAATTTTTGCAGCGAGCACGATCTTTGTCCTGGCCTTGATTATAGTAATTATCAGCATAATACCTGGAATATCTATATTCAGTTTTAACGATTTTGATTACTTCCACACTATCATCATCTTTAAATTCCACTGGGGTGGTAAAGGAGAAATTGTTTACTAAATCTGCTTCAAAATAATAATCAATATCTTCGTGTTTAATTTTGATAATTGCCCCATAGCAGTATTGGTCATTTTCGGCATCAAGAACCATATCAACACGATAACAGTACAAATTTTCATCAACGGAATTGAGACTTTCGAGATGTTTGCCACACGTATAGTTCACTTCATCAGTAAAATCAACATAGGCATGGCCTAATATAGTGACGTCATCCAATGATTCCACTGAATAATAAACATCAAAAACTTCATCAACTTCTTGACCAGGTGCAATCACTTGATTTCGTAGAGCACTATAGTCTATGCATTGGCGATAGCGATTAGTATATCCTTCAGCTGAGAACATACTGAATTCTTTTATATATCCTTCTCCTGTATTTTTGATATGGACTTTATGGCGTGTACATTTTTCATCTTCAGGATGAGGAATTGATTCCACAAGTGTCGTGGTAAAATCACGATACTCTTTACGCTCGACAAAATGATTTGGAAGTGGTTCAGTTGCCCTAGTGGAAAAGATAAATGGAATTGTTACTAATAATTGTGGAAAGTTCATATTGATTCACCTCTCACAAATCAAGACGATTAAAACACAAAAATCTGTTATAAAGAAATTCGATAGTAAAAATTGTTTAACGTTTAACTATTAATTTGAAATTAATATGATAAAATATGTGAGCGTTATAGGGGGTAAGAACATGGAAAACTATAAAACAGTCCCAATTACACTTATTACCGGTTATTTAGGAAGTGGTAAAACCACTTTAATCAATCATATATTAAAGAACGCTAAAGGACATAAGATGGCCGTTATCGTTAACGATATCGGTGAAGTTAATATTGATGCTGAATTAATTGAAGAAAACGGTGTCGTTGCAGGTAAGGATGAAAACTTAGTGGCCTTATCTAATGGCTGTATCTGCTGCACATTAAAACAAGACTTAATTCAACAATTAGCGGACTTAGTTAAACAACAAAAATATGACCATATCTTAATTGAAGCTTCTGGTATCTGTGAACCAGTACCAATCGCTCAAACAATTACCTATATGGAACAAGAATTTGAGAAACAACACTTACCTAAGTTCTATTGGTTAGACGCTGTTATCTCCGTTACTGATGCCTTAAGACTTAGAGATGAGTTTGGCTGCGGTGAAACACTAAAAGAAGCGACACGTGGTGAAGAAAACTTAGAAAACTTAGTGATTCAACAAATCGAATTCTGTGACATTGTGTTATTAAATAAAGCTTCATTAATCAGTGAAGAAGAACTTAGAAGAGTAAAACTCGCGGTTAAAGCTTTACAACCAGAAGCAGAGATTATCGAATCTGATTACTGCGATGTTGATATCGATAGATTAATTGATACAAACCTCTTTGATTTTGATAAGGCTAGCGGCTCCGCTGCGTGGATTAGAGAATTCGAAGACTGGGATAGTGATGTCGAACATCACGATGACGATGATGACGACGAGGAAGAAGAACACCATCACCATCATGACCACGACGATGACGACGAAGATGACGATGAACATGAACATGAAGAACGCGGCCATCATCACCACCATCACCATCATCACCATGGTATAGAAAACGAAGAAGAAGGTACCGCTCTTGAATACGATATCAATACATTCGTTTATTATCGTAGAAGACCATTTGACCAAGAAAAGTTTGAACACTGGGTCAAAGAAGAAAGTGGTAAACACCATATCATTAGAGCAAAAGGTGTCTGCTACTTCGCTAATGAAAAAGATAGTATTTATGTCTATGAATCAGCGGGTTCTCAAACAACCTTAACTTATTCAAGAAAATGGTTCTCTGCGACTTTAACAAAAGCCCAACTTACTTATTTAAGACATAACGATGAAAACTTCGCCCATGACTGGGATGATGAATATCAAGATCGATTAATCAAACTCGTGTTTATCGGTCAAAACCTTAACGAGAAAGCTATTAGAAAAGAATTGGATCAAATTTAAATGAAAACTAACACATTATCAAAATACTTCGACATTAAAATGATTTGTGTCAACGGCATGATTGCAGCATTATACGCTGTTATCACTATTGCCTGTGGCCCTTTATCATATGAATTCTCACAGTTTAGAATTAGTGAACTTCTTAACTTATTAGTGTTCTTTAATCCTAGCTACACTATTGGTTTAACTTTAGGCTGCTTACTTGCTAACTTAGCCTCCACTGTTGGACCACTTGATATTATCTTTGGTACCTTAACCACTTTAGTGTCTTGCTTAATCATGATTGTTTATTCAAAGTTCGTTAAGAACTTATTCTCCGCTGGATTTATTCCATGCTTGGCTAACGCAATTGTTATTCCATTAGTTATTTACTATTCATGTATTGGTACACCAGAAGCAATAGAATTAAACCTTGGCACATACTTTACCATGTTTGGTGGTGTCTTCTTAGGTGAATTTGTTTGCATCATCTGTGTTGGTTATCCATTAATCATGGTATTAAGTAAAAAGAATCAATCATTCTACAAGAGTATCTTAGCCACAAGAAATACAGACTTTAAGTGGTAAACAAAATCAAAAATTTATAACAAAATCTAGTCGTCACGGCTAGATTTTTTATTTTTTTGCTATACATTTTTATTTCACTAGTATATTATTTCCCCAAATGAAATTAAGTAAGATTGTTCCTACATTATTTGCGCTTATCATCGCTTCTTGTACTCCTGCGACTAGTTCATCTAGTTCTAGCGTTAGTTCATCAAGTGAATCTTTAAACAGCATTCAATCTAGTGAAAGCACATCTAGCGAAAACAGCAGCACTACCTCATCAAGTGTAAGCACAACTAGTAGTTCTACTTCAAGTAGTTCAAGTTCTAGTAGTTCATCATCTAGTAGTTCTTCAATAAGCAGTTCTAGTAGTGTTAGTTCTTCTAGTTCTAGTTCATCATCTAGTAGTTCGTCTTCAAGCTCTTCTAGCCCATCGAGCAGTAGTTCATCTAGTTCTATACCAAGCAGTTCTTCTAGTTCTTCTTCAAGTAGTACTTCTACTTCTTCCTCTACTTCATCTAGTAGCTCATCAGGCGAGGAAACTGTTAATTTAGCGTTAATGTCAGCGCCTTTATATATTCCAGCAACTAGCCAAAACGATTGTGTTTCCTATAAAGTGTGGGACTTAGAATAT